>JADMIO010932601.1_pt1 | contig 59728 bp, 52 predicted proteins | sample 8958161 | NCBI WGS metagenome assembly JADMIO01 (sample SAMN16585339, study PRJNA669376) | soil metagenome | isolation source: Crop rotation soil | place: USA: Cullars Rotation, Alabama | collected 2011 | reverse complement strand
GCCGCGACTTCAAGTCACGTGAATTCCAAGCTTCGGATCCCACTGTGCTGGAAAGGAGGGTGAGAGCTGATCACAGCAGGCTTTATCCGAATTTGGTGGAGGATCAAGTAACGCTTGAGGTACCGGAAGGTGTAAATGCGGCCATTGAATACACTGTTTATAATTCCATGGGAGAACAAGTGCTGGGCAGGAATTTTGGTACAATCGAAGGTTCATTAAATGAACGGATAAATGTATCGGCCCTATTAACTGGCTTGTATACACTCCGCCTTAAAATTGGAAACAGTGTAGTCATTAAAAAGTTTATTAAAAATTAATTTTCCATGATGTTCCAGGTAAAATACAGAGGAGTTGCCATAGCCGTCATGTTTGTATTATTCAGCATATTTTCCGATAGCTGTAAAAAGCAGGAGGAAAATAAAGTTGTAGTATTGGAAACAGATTCCATGACGGATATTGATGGAAACGTTTATAAGACTGTTAAGATCGGAAGCCAATGGTGGATGGCCGAAAATCTTAAAGTAAGAAAATACCGTAACGGGCAATACCTTTTTACCGCAACTTCTAACCCACCATATATTTTATGGGACACCATGACCACTGGCGCCCTCTGTTATTTTAATGGTAATATCAATGATTCAGCGGGTTATTTATATAACTGGTTTGCCATCAGCGATACAAATAATATTGCCCCTGTCGGCTGGCATGTGCCCACAGATGAGGAATGGAAACAGCTTGAAATGTCCATCGGAATGGCATCTGCTGATGCAGACAAATCGGGGTGGAGAGGCACTCACGAAGGGGAAAAATTAAAAAAACAGGGAATGAATTATTGGACGCCTTATGAGGACGTTTGGGCTACAAATGAAAGCGGCTTTACCGCACTTGCAGGCGGATGCAGAATGTTTAATGGAACCACTGCCTTTAATCTTTGGAGCTATCCTTCAGACAGGTTGTCATCTGGTTTCTGGTGGTCAACTTCTGCCGGAGATAGCGAAGCCTGGTACCGTTACCTCGATTATAAAAATGCCAATGTATTCAGGGGGAAAGCTTCTAAAAATTATGGGTTCAGTATCCGCTGTGTTAAAAATAATTAAAAACTAAAGTTACTTGTATATCATAATACTTAACCCTATTTTAAGAATCAAGCCGTTTAATAAAAATATGAAAAAGTCAATTTCTGTTCTTCTGTTAATCGGCATTTCATTTTACTGTTCAGCTCAGCAGGGTAAAGTTTCTGCTTCCGGAGTTGAAAGCAGTTACTCTCTCCCTGCGGACAGTATTATGAAAACTTCAAATTTTATTTCTAAGGATGAAGCCGCACAAATATTAGGCGGAAGAGCTTATGTGCGCGATAGCTTGTATAAAGTCGTTAATGGCTACCTGCGTTTCCTGTTTACTTATTATGCGGTAAAAACAGATACGCTGCCGGCAAAAACCCTTTTCTTCAGCCTGGAACAATATTCTAAGCAAGATGGCGCTGCCGTTTCATATGTTGCAATAAAAGCAGAAAATGAGAAAACCCTCAAGTCCGAAAACCTGGCGGGAATAGGTGATGAAGCAGTGATCATTAAAGACCAGGCGGGCTTTTCGTTTATTATGGCTAAAAAAAGAAACAGGTTATACAAGTTTAAATTGCGGAATAAAACTGACAAGGCTTCATTGGAAAAACTTATTTCAGTGGTACAAAAAGTACTTGCAGATTAACATATACTGGCCAAATCGAGGCAGGAAGGGATGAGTTCTTTTATTTAATAAAAAAAAAATTACCATAAGCGATACTGAAATTATATGGCGATTATTTGCCAGGTAAAAGTACTTTTCATAAGGAAAGAAGCTCTCTTCTAAAAAAATTTCAGCCAGAACTATATAGGCGGCCATTGCATTTCAGGAACCAACACACTTAACCTAATAATAATATTAAATACTCTTTGTTTTAATCTTCTGTCTTGAAGTTTGCATCGCTCCTAATTAATGGTGCATTAAAAAACATAACAAAAAATTCAATTAACAAAAATCAATTAACAAAATGAAAAACAAACAAACAATCTCAAAACTCTTAGCAACTGCTGCCATAGCACTTGCTTTTATTTCAAATGGGTTTGCGCAGGTTAACCTCGGTGCAGACTGCGGATGTCCCCCTGTGGCATCCCGACCTTCAACAAATTTATCAACCATTGCTGTAAGCGGAGGTGCCAATGATGGTAACCTTACGGCAAAAAACACAATTCTTGATTGCGCTCATAAGTGGGTTCTTGACAAAAAGATTTATGTTCCCAATGGTAGCACTTTAACCATTCAGCCGGGTACAGTAATTTTTGGAAATGTAGTTGTGCAGCCTAATTCTACAGCGTTGGTTGTTTCAAGAGGCGGTAAAATCATTGCCAGCGGTACACCCACCTGCCAGATCGTTTTTACTGTAACAGGTGATAACCTCGATGGTACTTTTCCGATTAACAACCTTACTTCAAATAAATGGGGAGGTCTTGTAATTGCAGGACAGGCATCTAATAATTTAACGCTTGCCAAAAACGGACCTTTTCAACAAGGTGTGGGTGATGGCAAAATATGTGTTGCAGACGGTTTAGGTACATTCGAAGGATTTGCCACTTCGGATTTTCGTGATCAGTTTGGCGTGAATCTTACCACTCCTCAAACCGGTTATAATACCACTTTTGATGATAATGATAATTCAGGAATACTCCGGTATGTTTCAATTCGTAATGCCGGTGCTGTTCTCCAGGTAGGTGGTGAAATTAATGCACTTTCGCTTGGTTCTGTTGGAAGAGGAACTACCATTGACCATGTTGATATTGTATCATCTGCAGACGATGGTATGGAATTCTGGGGAGGAACTGTAAACATAAAATATGTAAATTTCATGTTTGGCAATGATGATATGTTTGACTGGGATGACGGGTATTCAGGTCATGCTCAATTCATTTTTGGAATAAAATCATCATCCGCTGACACTGCAAACGCTGCCACCAAGGATGCCGATAACGGTTTTGAATGTGATGCGGATGACCAGGCTTCGGGCAATGGTTCAGGTGTGGCCATAGGCACTATTGCTGCAGGAGGTTACCGTTCACATCCTGTTATCTATAATGCAACTATGATTGGCCACAACAAAAGGCAGGAAACTTCGGACAATACCGGGATGGCTGCAATCAATGCAAAAGAGCTTACTGAAGGAGAAATTTACAACAGCGTATTTGCAAACTTTGCCATTGGTCTCAATGTATGGTCCGGCAATCTGCCGGGAGAAGGAACCAGGGTTGCCACCCAAAGCTCATCCGGTGCAACTGTTACGGATTCCTATGATAACTGGAGAAACAATAACGGCACCCCTACCCTGATCGTAAAATGCAACACATTTGCAGGCATCGGAACGGGAGTTCCGGGAGCTGATCATGCAACCTTTGTAAAAGATGTATCCAAAAGCTCCGGCAGCAATTCCTATTACATCAATCCTACGAGTCATTATGTTTCATCAACTGACTCTACCCAGTTTTATGTTACGGATATGAATACTTCAGTATCATCCATACCGGGCATGACTTATCTCTGGACGATGGACGGAAGCAATAATACAGTATCGGCACAATATAATGCCACTCCAAGCCCTGCTTTATCTATTTCGGGTTGCCCGGTTCCGGCTGTTACCGATCCATTTCTTGTTCAGGCAAACTATAGGGGCGCTTTCCAGCCCGGTGTTCAGTCATGGTTATCAGGTTGGTCTTATTCCACATTGTTACAGACAACTGCCGGGCTTCAGCCATGCCCGACTGACATTAACGGTAATGGAGTTACCAACAATGCTGACTTCCTGCTGCTGTTAGGTCAATTCGGTCAATCTTGTCACTAATTATTACACAAGAGCTATCTTTTTTCCGAAGAAATAAGTCAACATCATAGCTAAGGAATACCCGCATTATTCTGTAAAATAATCGGGTTTCCTTCGGCATACAGAAATAAAACGTATGCCCTTAGCTACTGCTTTGACTAATTGTTTCCAGGAACAAGATAAGGATAAAAGAAAAATAATCTAAAAACAAAAATCAAATGAAAAAAATATTACTCGGTGTAGTTTTACTGTTATCAGGAATACTCGCCAAAGCCCAAAACGGCTTAGAAAACATCATAGTTGAGAAATACTATGTATCAAATGCTGCTGACTCTGTCGGAGCAGCTACCAACGGTTCAGGTAATCTGCCTGCGGGATCGGTAACCTACAGGTTGTTTGCGGATATGCTGCCCGGCTATAATTTCCAGGCACTATATGGAGTTCTCGGTCATACATTATTACTGCAAACGAGCACTTCATTTTTTAATGACCAGAATTTCGGGAGCACCACACCTTCAAACAACACAACCAATGTACGCAAGTATGCCGTACTGCTTGATTCTTATTTTTCTGTTGGCGGTGCGGCCACGGGAAAATCGGGTGTTTTAAAAATTGAAGATACTGATGGTTCACCGGGTAATGCACAAAACATGCTTCAGAACAACGATGCGTCAGCAGGATCACCCATTAATATTGGTACTACAACCAGCTTATTGGCACAGGACGGTATGATAACTGGAACTCCCGGAACTGTTCAGTTTGTAGGGCTCAACAACACCGGCAATGGTGACTTGGGTGTGTTTGATGGCACCAGCGGTGTCGGAGGCTTATTTTCTGATGATGATGGTTCAATAGCCATATTGGGTGGCGCAGTCGGGCCTACTGCAGCCAACCGTGTATTTATAGGTCAGTTTACTACTAATGGAATTTTCCATTTTGAATTAAATGTTCAGATTGGAACCCCGACAGGCGGAACACAAAGTTATGTGGCTTCAAATCCTGTAGCCGGTGAAATCACAGCACCTTTTCTTACAGGAACGTTCCCTGATCCGTTTCCAAATGTCAACATCACCAGCCCTGCAAATGGTGCAGGCTTTATTACCGGTGCACCCGTTGCTATTGCTGCAAATGCAACAGATAATGGAACAGTTGATTCTGTTGCTTTTTACGTTGACGGAGTATTCCTGAGCAAAGATCTCAATGCACCATATACAGCAACCTATACAGCTGTACTTGGCTCACACTGTATTACCGCAAGGGCTACAGACAATTTAAGTCAGTCCACAACCACTGCCTGCACTAACATTACCGTTTCTGCCAATCCTCCCCCAACTATAAGTATTACCAATCCTTCTAACGGTGCAAGCTTTATTACCGGCTCAACTGTTACGATTGATGCTACAGCATCTGATAACGGAACGGTTGACTCAGTTGCCTTCTATATAGACGGAGTGTTTTTGAGCAAGGATCTTGTTTCACCATACAGCGCGACTTATACTGCAGCTATTGGCTCTCATTGTATCACCGCAAGGGCAACTGATAATCAAGGCGCTCAATCTACTACGGGATGTACCAATATCACTGTTGCCAATAATCCTCCTCCAACAGTCAGTATAACCGCTCCAGCAAACGGTACCAGTTTCATCACGGGAACTACAGTAAATATAGCTGCTAATGCTTCGGATAACGGTTCAGTAACACAGGTGGAGTTCTTTGTGGATGGCATTTCTGTGGGTGTTGATCTTACTTCACCTTATACAGTTTCCACTATAGCAGGTGCTCTCGGCACCCATTGTATCACAGCAACTGCTACTGATAATTTAACCGCAACCTCTACTACAGCGTGTACTAATATAGATGTAGTAAGCACCATTCTTCCTTACAAGGTTGCAACAATCAGCAGTACTTGCGCACCTGGCACTTTCTGCCAGCCGATTCAGGCGGTTTCTCCTGTTGACAATGTTATAGGTTATGATATGACCTTGCATTACAATCCTGCGAAAGTAACTCCTACAGGAAACATTACTGTATATAATAACTTAGTTACACCAAGTTGGGTAGATGCTATTAACAGCATTGACAATATTAATGGTTTAATGTACATTTCTCTCTTTTTTAACTCATCGGCTCCGGCTAATGCTGAGTTTAACGGAACAGGAAATTTGATTTGCGTTGAATTCAGCAAAAGCGGTGCGCTTAATCCTATTGATACAGTTCCGTTTGATATTCCTTTCATGCAGGAGAGTTATTATACGGGCGTGCAATCTAAATTTGTTACTGATGGCAAAGTCACTACTTATAAAGACTCTACATTCATCGGGAAACTCAAATTCTGGTCGAATGATAGCCCTCTTGCTTACGATCCTTTAAATCCGAATACTTATTTGGTAACTGACATTCATGGCAACACTTCTGCATGCGATGCTCCATCAGCAGTTACCGTACACCCGGATGTGAATGGCAACTTCAGCTATAATATTAATAATGGTTTATACATTAATATTGGCCGAGATATTGCCGGACCTACAGATGTGCAGCCGGTAGTTAATGGCTTTGATGCATTCCTTTCGCGAAGGGTATTAGTGAACGACAATACGTTTATTCCTACGGTTTACCAAATGGTAGCAATGGATGTGAATATTGACGGAGCTGTCAGCGCAGGTGATGTTTCCCAGGAAAATCAGCGCGCTGTATTAGTTATACCTGAGATGAGACAGGCATGGAACTATAACTCAGGCGGAGTTTCAAATGGCCAGCCTTCAAAAGATTGGTTGTTTATTGATTCTACTCTTGCGCTGACCGATCCTGCCTACCAGATTTCAAGCACTTATCCTTTGAATGACGGTGTTGGTTATTCTAAATTTAAATCTCCTGTTGTTCCTTTCTGTTTGCCTGTTCCCGCAACCAATCTTGCAACATGCCCGATAATTACCCCGGCAACTTTTGTGGGTGTACTGGTAGGGGATGTTAATGGAAACTTTGCAACAGTTGGTTCTGGTGGAACATTAAGAAATACCAGTGACAAGGTTATTTTTGATTTGTCGAAAGCGGTTATTACAGATGAGTATGCGGATGTGCCCGTATCCATTTTTACAGGTGATGAAGTTCACTCGCTGGATTTCGCAATGAAATATAACCAGAGCAATCTTTCGTTCAAATCTGTAATTGATCATACGGATTACCTGCAATCACTTGCTAACTTTAATACAGGCGATCAAACGTTAAGGTTTACATCTAACAGCCTGCAGAATTATGATCTGAGCAAATCTTTAGTATCAGTTCGGTTCAATTTAAATAATGGACAAATCAACCAATCAGATCTTAATTCGGTGGTTGGATATGTGAATGGCGAGAGAGTTGGTACAGAAGTCATAGATGCCGGTACAATTGCAAATGTTGACATTAACATTTACCCGAATCCGGCCAGCACAATCTTGAATGTTGTGGTTTCAGAAAATGCAACTGTGCAACTGATCGGTGTTGACGGAAGACAAGTGATTATGCAATACGATGTAAATGCAAATCAAAAGCAAACGATAAATACCCAGAATCTTGCTAATGGTGTTTACATGATGAAAATTTATAATGACAACTTTATTTCTGTAAAGAAAGTAGTAATCAATAAATAATTAAGTTTTCTAAAAGTCCCGGTCTTACTGATCGGGACTTTTTTGTATTTATATTTCTAATTCACTATTTAATTTCAAAAACAATGTCTGACTCAGCTTCTCATTTATTAAAACCTAAAAACAAAAGATTTTTTTTAGTATTACTATTATTTAGTGCAAATTTTGCAAATGCCCAGGTAAATAGGATTTCAGGCAGAGAAATATCCAACAGGTGTATTCCTGTCTGCATTACAACTCAGCCATTAAATCAACCGGCAATATGTGTAGCAAACGGGACAATGACGTTCACAGTTGCTGTTTCAGGTACAGCACCGTTCACTTATCAATGGCGTGAGAATTCAACAATAATTTCCGATGGTGGTGTTTACGGTGGCTCTATGACGCCATCGCTAACCATTACCAATCCTCCCTATTCTTTAAATGGAAAAATTTACCGATGCATTATTACTAACTGTTCAGGAAATAGCTCTGCAATTACCACAGCCAATACTGTACTGTCATTGTATACCTTACCTACAGATTTAAACAAGGATGGTGTTACCAACATTTATGATTTCTTTCTGCTCAACGCTCTGTATGGAAGTGCTTGTACCGGCTGCCCGGAAGATATTACGCAGAATGGCTTTATTAACAGTGCTGATTTTTTATTATTGTTAGGACAATTCAACAGAACTTGCCAGTAAGTGGCTTAACAATATTTTAATAATTTCATATTGTTTTGATCACATTCTATTTTGCAATTTCATTCAACTTTGCCTGCGAAATTAAATGCCATGAGAAGGAATTTTCAGTTCTTATTATTTGTCTTATTAATAAATATTCCTGCAAGCGCAAATTCCATTCAATACACAATTGATAATAGGAATTCTATACCTGATTCAGGTTTAAAAACCATGACCATTGATGTTAATGATACCGTTGTTTTTGATATCGGGCAGGCTGTTATTAATGGTAACCAGGTGGATATTCCGGTTTATTTTTTATCCGATGACATTATCAATGCACTTGATTTTTCATTTAAGTATAACCAGGCAAATTTTACTTATGATTCTATTGTTGACCTTACCAGCTATATGCAATCACTTGCCTATTACAATACAAATGATTCAATTGTTAGGTTTACTTCTTACAGTTTGCAAACATATACGAATGATACTCCCCTTGTAATGATTCGATTTATTATTTTATCCGGGCAATTTTGCACTGCAGATATGAATACCATACATGTTTATTTAAACGGTGATGCCTGTACTTATAAATTGATTGATTGCATTCCCTCCGGCATAACTGAAACAAATAACAGTAGTATTAATTCAATCAATATTTATCCCAATCCTTTAAGTAATGAAGCTGTAATAACATTTAGTCTGAATGAAAAAAGCCATGTTATAGTCAATATATATGATATTACAGGTAAGCTGGTAATGAAAGCTGCCGATGCTGTTTATAACAATGGAGAAAATAGAATTAATCTTTCATCTTCAAATTTGGAACCGGGACTGTATGAAGCAACAATTTCTGTTAATAATACAGTGCAAGTGATTAAATTTAGTGTACAAAGAAATTAAGCCTGTTTATTTACCTTTTCAAAAAGCCGGTCCGTGAAACCGGCTTTTGTTTTTTTTGCCTGTGAAAGGCACTTTAACGAGGCGGAACTCCTTTTCGGTAAAGGGGATTTTCTTTTTGAGCCCGGCTAAAGCTGCAATACTCATTTTTGAAATTTAACATTACATTTACCGGCTCTTTTACTTATCCTGCTATGGACCCGATACCCGCCAATCCTTATTCTTCACTGAAAATAATATTCAGGAAAAGGAAATTTATCCTGGCAGCAGCGTTGCTGTTGGCAGCAGTTGCCGCATTGGTTACCATGCCTTATTTTATAGCTCCCGTTTATAAATCGGAAACATTGCTCTACCCACCCTCTTCCAATTCAAGCAGGAATATGATTTCAGGCGCTTCGCGTTTCGGGTCGGATAAAGAGATTGATGAGCAGATACAGATTTTTAAATCTTCTGAAGTGCGGGATGCTGTGATCAGAAAATACGAATTGGTGAAGCATTATGAAATTGACACTACCGAAAAAACATGGACCTACAAGCTCTATAAAACATATAACGAAAATGTAGCGATTGACCGCACACGGTACAATTCGGTTTCAATTGCTGTGTGTGATATTGACCCTGAAATGGCTGCCGCGATAGCAAACGACATGGTAATATTCGGTGACAATGTGAAAAATAAAATTATCAAGAAAAACTTGTTTACCGCTTTTGAAGCCCTTACTCATCAATATGAGCTGAAGGTTAAAGAAGTGGATTCGATAGCGGGACGTATTAATATGATCAGCGGGGAAGAATTATTCTCCCGCATGCCTTTTGAACAGAAAACCGACCTTGAAAGGCTAAAAGACCAGGTTGCAGTGCGTGAAATGATGAACCGCGCCAAGGCAAAAAAAGATTATGCGCTGCAGGAAATATTATTCGGTTTTGAAAACAGGCTAAACCAGTTGAATGATTTGCAGGACAGTTATTCGCAGGCTTACATTGATTACAACAGCCCTGTGCCGGAGAGCTATGTAATAAGCCGGGCACAAGCTTCGTATAAAAAGGTTGCCCCGTTAAGGACAGTTCTTGTACTGTTAACTTTTTTCGGAAGCATCGTCATTTTATCGGCCTGGATGGTGTTCTATGAAAAATATATTCCGGTTTTTAAGCAACTGAAATGAACGCTGCAGTTTTTTTGCAGAAATCCCATCCCTATACATTTGCATTGCTGTTTGCCTTTATGCTAACCGGTTATTTTATTACCGGGAATGATATACTATTTTCAGGGCTGGGCATCCTTTTTATTCTTTCCGCCTCCTTTTTGTTTTCTTTTCTTCCGTCCCTGTGGCTTTTAACGCTGCTCGGATTTACTGTTCCATTTTCCATCCAGGCTGACATCGGCCCGACAGGAATAAATATTTTTTTCCCTTCCGAAATACTTACAGGGATATTTGCAGGAACTGTAATTATAAAAATGTTACAGGGAGAAATTACAAACCGCAGTTTTTTACTTCACCCTGTCACTATACTGATTGTTATTTATTTTCTATGCACACTTACAACAGGATTATTCAGCACCATGCCTGTTGTTTCAATTAAATCAATGCTTGTGAAGGGAACTTACCTGCTTGTCTTTTACTTTCTTGCTTTTGATGCCCAGAAGCATCAAACTGAAAAATCATTTTACAGGTGCATTGTTGCGTACAGCACAGCTTTGATTCCCATCATTGTGTACGGCTTAAGCCGCTTTTCAGCATACGGATATGCAAAAGATGCCGCGGATTATGCAACATTGCCCTTCTATAAAGACCATACTATTTACAGCGCCTGTGTGGCATTTTTGATTCCTGTATTTGCATGTAGAACATTTTTAACCGATCGTAATGGAAAGGGAACTTATTCCCTGATCAATGCAATCCTGTTGATTGTGCTATTTGTCGGGCTGTTCTTTTCCTTTTCGCGTGCCGCATGGATAAGTGTTATGGCTTCCTTCGGCTTTTTTATCATTTTAATATTAAGAATCCGCCCTGGTGTTTTACTGTTGCTTTTAGCAGTATGCTCCATTTTTTTATTCTATAATGCGGACAATTTTTTTGCAGCAGCGAAAGGAAATAAAAACGATTCCAATATGCGCAATGCTGACATTGAAATGCAGACAAAATCTGTTGTGAACATTTCAACCGACCAGAGCAATGCTGAACGGCTGAACCGCTGGAAGTGCGCTTTGCGCATGTTTAATGATAAACCGTTTACAGGTTTCGGATCGGGTACGTATATGTTTAAATATTTTGATTACCAGCGCAAGGCAGATATGACCTACATCAGCGTCACTTCGCCCTACAATGCAAAACCGGGGCGTGGCGGCTCTGTTCACTCAGAGTATTTGCTCGTGCTTTCCGAAAACGGCATTTTTACCTGTATCGTTTTTCTTATCCTTATCATGCAAGTTATCTACACCGGGATGAAAAATGCATATCACCATCCTGATAAAATAAAAAGAACCGCTGCTGCAGCATTAACACTTGCGCTCACTACTTACCTCGTGCATGGCTTATTCAACAATTTTCTTGATACGGATAAAGCAGCCTTTCTCTTCTGGACATCGGTTTGCATGATTGTGATGATTGATTTGGAGCGGAAAGAGTTGAACTTTAAGTAATAATGTATAAAATTCATTATAATATTCATTATAATGGAAAATATCTGTATTTCCTTTCCTTAGCTGTTAATCATTAAAAGCTCCAAGCCGGCTGAGAAATAAAAATAATACATACTTTTACTAAAAATATCTCCACGATGAAAAAACTATTTACGCTTCTTCTCTTTATTTCAGCTATCCAGGTTTCAATCGCTCAAAGCGGTGTTCCCACATGGGCAGATAATGTAGCCTGTATTCTTTACACGCGATGCACAAGCTGCCATCATACCAATGGCATCGCTCCGTTTCCGTTAATGAATTACACCGATGCGCAAAATCATGCTTACCTGATTAACCAAACGGTTTCACAGCGGGTCATGCCCCCCTGGCCGCCCGATTTTACTTACCAGACGTATGCTCATGAGCGCGTTCTTTCCCAGGAAGAGATGGATGTAATCACAGCCTGGTACAATGGCGGATCGCAACAGGGAAACATCAGTAATGCTCCGGCACCACCGGTTTATAACGGGCTTGCCCAGATTTCCAGCCCTGATTTAAGTGTTATCATGCAAACCTATACGGTTCCTGTTGTTTCATCCGATCTTTATCGTTGTTTTGTTATTCCCAATGTTACTTCCGTAAATAAATTTATCACTGCAATGGAAGTTTTGCCCGGCAACAGCAGCATTGTGCACCATGTGCTTGTCTATGCGGATACTGCTCAAACGTGCATCAATCTTGACGCTGCTGATCCTGATCCCGGCTACACAAGTTTCGGTGGAGTAGGCAGTAACACTGCAATGCTCATCGGTGCATGGGTTCCCGGTGCGCAGGCTTATTACCTTCCGCAGAATATGGGAATTTCTCTTCCGGCCAATGCCCATATTATCATGCAGGTGCATTATCCGCTGGGCTCTTCCGGACAAACCGATTCCACCCGTATTAACATGATCCTTACCACTAACCCGGCTACCCGCAATGTATATATTGTACCCATATTAAATCATAGTACGAATCTTGTGAATCCTCCGCTGCATATTCCTGCCAATACCATACAAACATTTAATGAAGAATATACCATACCGTTTGATGCCACCGTTCTTGCAGTTGCCCCGCATATGCACCTTATCGGCAGATCTATTATCTCTTATGCAGTCAGTAATGTGGGTGACACCACTAAATTAATTAACCTTCCTGACTGGCAATTTCATTGGCAGGGAGCTTATTTCTTCCGCAGGCCGGTAAAAATCTCCGCCTTCAGCACACTTTACGCTTCCGCTAATTATGATAATACAGTTAATAATCCTTTCAATCCGAATATTCCTCCTATTGATGTAAACCTGGGGGAGAATACTACGGACGAGATGATGCTCGTGTTTTTTTATTTCCTGCTCTATCAACCGGGTGATGAAAATATTGCTATTGACACGGCATCCACTGTTCAAACATTCAATAATTGTAATTTTTCTCTTGGCATCAGCAGCAATTCGCAACCGTTAAATGAATTGTCCGTTTATCCCAATCCTGCAAACGGTATTGTTACTTTCACTTTGCCTCCGTACGCAACCTTTAAAGTAACCGTTTATGATCTTGCAGGCAAAGCAGTTGCCATATACAATGACTGTCAAGGGTTCGTTAAATTCGATGGCAGAAAAATTTCTGCAGGCAGTTATATTGTTGAAGCTGCCAATGATGACTTGATATTAAGAAAACGCTTTGAAGTGCTGAAGGATTAGGAAATTATTTAATCAGAATAACCAACTTAAAATACCATAAAAATATCCCTTAATTAACCTCGACTTTTGCGCCAACCTTACGCAAAAGGTTGAGATTGCCTTCCAGTTATTTATACTTCTTAAACCTGCATTCAACCTTTAAATCTTGTTGTTTACCCAATTTCTATTGTTAATACGAACAAACCTCTTATATTAGCAAAACAGCCAATATGAAGAAACTATACTCCTCTGCAATTTTGATCCTGACATTATTTTATTGCCATCATGCCCGTGCGCAATTCATAAATCATTGGGAAACTGCTGTGGATGGACACGGGCTTTGGAAATATACCATTCCGTTATCGCAACCCGTTTCAACATGGAACACTTTATCATTTAATGATTCGGGGTGGAATTCCGGTTACGGAAGCATTGGCTATGGCGATGGCGATGACAGCACCCTCACTTTGAATGTCTATTCTGTTTATATGCGGAAGCAATTTACAATAGCTGATACTTCAAAAATTTTAGGCGCTATTCTTAATGCTGATTATGACGATGCCTTTGTTGCATATTTAAACGGAGTTGAAATCGCAAGAGCAAACATTGGCACTCCGGGAATTGCCCCTGTCTATAATCAAACAGCAGCCACTTTTCATGAAGCGCAGCTTTACCAGGGCAATATGCCATCCTATTATGTATTGGATAAGCAGGCAATAGCTGCCTTGCTTGTTCCCGGAAATAATATCTTATCTGCTGAAGTGCATAACGAAAGCATTTTTTCCTCTGATCTCACTTCATTATTTTATTTAAATGTTGCTATCAGCGATTCTTCTTTTTCTTATGATTCGTTGCCACCATGGTTTAGCCCTCCGTTAATTTCGTCCGATCTTCCCATAATATCCATTAATACAAACGGCCAGCAAATAGTAGATGATCCGCGTATTGTAGCGGAAATGGGAATTATTTATAATGGCCCCGGTATTCGCAATAACATCACCGATTCGTTCAATAATTATAATGGCCTGATAAATATTGAAATCAGGGGATCATCATCGCAAAGTTTTCCAAAGAAATCTTTCAGTCTTGAAACTCAGGACACCGCTGATAATGCGATTGATGTTTCATTACTCGGGCAGCCTTCTGAAAACGATTGGGTGCTTTATGCCCCCTATGACGATAAAACATTAATGCGTGACCAGTTGATGTACAGGATTGGCAGGGACATGGGAAGGTACGCATCCCGGACAGTTTATGCGGAACTATTAATCAATGGCGAGTATGAAGGTATTTATGTGCTGGAAGAAAAAATTAAAAGAGACGCTAACCGTGTGCATATTGCCAAGTTGACTCCTGCTGATACTGTTGGCGATGACCTTACCGGGGGCTATATTCTTAAAATTGATAAGGGTACTGCCGGTGGGTTGTACTGGTCCAGCTCTTATCCGCCTTATCCCGGGGCCTGGCAAACAATTGATTTTCGTTATCACGATCCTGACGGTGTTGATCTGATGCCGCAACAAATAGCATACATACAGAATTACATGTATGAAGCTGAAACCTCTTTAGCAGATTCGAATTTTACCGACCCTGATTCAGGCTATAGAAAATACATTGACCCTGCTTCGTTTATTGATTTCTTTATTGCCAACGAAGTATCAAGAAATGTTGACGGTTATCGCCTGAGTACCTATTTCTACAAAGATAAGGACAGTAATGGCGGTAAGCTGAAGATGGGCCCCTTATGGGATTTTAACATTGCGCTTGGCAATGCAAATTATTGCCAGGGCGGTTACTCTACAGGATGGGCATGGCAGTTTAACACCTTTTGCAGTGGCGATTCCTGGCAGGTTCCTTTTTGGTGGGATCGTTTACTCCAGGATTCTCTTTTTGCAAATGATCTGCAATGCAGGTGGCAATATCTCAGGCAAAACGTCCTCAGTACTTCTTATATTTTCAATTTTATAGATTCAGTCGCACTTTTAGTGAATGAATCACAGCAACGCAACTTTCAACGCTGGCCTATCTTAGGTGTCTATATATGGCCCAATAATATAGTATTTAATACCTATGCTGAAGAAGTAAATTACCTTAAAACATGGCTCACGGACAGACTGAACTGGATGGATGCAAATATACCCGGTACCTGTTCTTCGCTTGGAACAAATACTCTTATTGCGGAATCACCAGGATTGTACATTTATCCTAATCCAATGACTAATTCGGCTACAATTTATTTCACAACAGCTAAAATCGGAAATGTTTCTATTACAATTTCAGATATAACCGGTCGAATGATAAAAACTATTTTTAATGGCTCCGTATTGAAGGGCTCTCATACTCTTCATTGGAACAACGAAAATGATTTAAAAGCAGGAATGTACCTTTTGCATTTGGATGCGGGGAATTATTCAGAAACGAAAAAGCTATCAATAGGCAGGTAAATATATCATGAAAAACATTTTAGTTGCTCTTGAATTCAAAGGAACTTCTGCACCTCTTCTTGAAAAAGCTGCGGAATTTGCTCATAAGTTCGGTTCAAAACTATGGCTCATGCATGTTGCTGATCCGCCTTCCGAATTCTTAGGAGAAGATGTGGATCCGCAGTATGTCAGGGACATTCGCGCAAAAGCATTACGTGATGAGCATAAGCTCATTCAACAGTATGCTGAACAACTTAAAGTGAAAAATATTGTTTCCGAAGGATTATTGGTGCAGGGAATGACGATTGAAACAATTCTTGAAGAAGCTAATAAACTAAGCGCTGACTTAATCGTAGTGGGTATTCATGAGCACGGAGTTTTGCATGATATATTTATCGGAAACAATCCTTCTAAAATTATTAAAAAGTCTAAAGTGCCGGTATTGGTTGTTCCTGTAGAAGTGTAAAAGATTGTAACTTAAAATCACTCAAAAAATTTCTTTTTCCATAACAATAAACTCCAGCTTAGTTTTTGGAATTCCAAACCTCGGATCACTGCTGTCAAATGGAATTCTTTTCCCGGTGTCTATATATCCATGACGATTGTACCAGGCGATGAGCTTAGCTCTTACGGAAATTACAGTCATATAAATGGAGGAGCAACCCTGGTGACGTGCTTCTTCTTCAGCAGCATTTAAAAGCTTTTTTCCGATCCCTTTATTCTGATTTGAAGGCTCAACAGTCAGCATGCCAAGATATAGCTTAGTACCTTTATTATCTAAACGAACACAACCAAGAATTTTCTGGTTTTCCAAATAAATTAAAATCTCAGCGCTTTCTTTTCGGATAATTTCTTCCACAAGCGTTTGATCTGTTCGCAAACCATCTAATAAATCAGCTTCAGTAGTCCATCCTTTCTTAGAATATTCTCCGCGATAAGCTGAATTGATGAGCTTATTCAATTCAGAAGCATCAGTTATAGTAGATTTTACAATACTGTAAGGGAGAAGCATTACAAGAAATGAGTAATTAATTATTTAAGCGAAAAGTCTTTGTATGGTTTTCTTTTTAACCTACCTTAGGGCAATTTTCTGTCCCGCCTGTAGTTTCGCATCAAAAGCAAGATGATTGTACTTGTAAAGTTTTTTCATTTTCACTGCATACAATTGGGAGATGTATCGCATATTTTCACCTTCTTGAACAATGTGAAATTGCTCCTTTGCCTTTGAATGCTTTGGTTCAAGATAAACAATTTCTCCTGATGCAGGAGCATCATTCTTATCTGCATCATTATATTTTAAAATTTGCCACAGCATCATCTTATTTGAGCTGGCAATGGAATAATAGGAAGCACCATTTTTAGCAATTACATATTTTAAATCGTTAACAGTTTTCTTATTATTTGCAGAAACCGTTTTTTGAGATTCATTTCCTTTAGTTTCTGTTATACCTGTTGTTTTAATAGTATTATCTGCAGAAGCAAAAAGTGGGAGATTATCAGATACTTTATCCAATTCATTAAGATTAAAATCTTCAATGATTTTAATGATTTTATCTGAATACTCAGGATTGGTAGCGTATCCTGCCTTCTTCAGGCCGCGTGCCCATCCTTTATAATCAGTTATGTCCAATTGAAATAAGAAAGCGTAACGGTCACGTGTACGTAAAAAATTAGAGTGATCGTCATATGATTCAAGAACGGAATTATATTTCCTGAAGCATTCATTTCGTTCATCATCATCTTTATGAAAGGTTTCACCTGTCCAATCATTGTGGCACTTAATGCCGAAATGGTTTTTTGCTTCCCGTGCCAGGTCACTATTTCCACTTTCCGATTCAAATACACCCTGCGCAAGGGTAATGCTTGCCGGAACCCCCGTTTTTTTCATATCCTTGATTGCATCGTCCTTATACATTTTAATGTAATCTTCTTTCGTCAGCTTGAATGTGTCGGGTTGAGCAACAGATGCCTGGTATAAAAGCAAAAAAAGGAATAAGAAGATGGTTTTCATACAAATACGTTTAATCATAAATCAACTTTCAAAATTAAGTCAATGAATAGTGAAACATTTGCCAAAGTGTTTAAATGATAAATGAATAATTAACAACCTGCTGTTATTAACTCATTTTTCTTCCAAATATTGCAAACCTCCTGTATGAATGGCGATTACAGTCTCACCGCTTTTGAAAAAACCTTCTTTCACCAGATCGTAAATACCAAAAAACATTTTTCCTGTATAAACAGGCTCAATCCGTATTTGATTTATTGAATTAAACCGATTTATAAATGCAATCAGTTCAATTGTAGACTTTGCATACCCTCCAAAATGATAATCGTGAAACATGCGAAAAGAGCCTTTGTGTTCTGTGAATTGTAAAAAATTGCGTACTTGTTTTTCAATTTCAAAATTATTTTTCAAAACGGAAAAACCGATTGCTGATTGTTTTTTACGTTGGTTAATTGCTGATGCCAATCCTGCTAATGTTGTTCCTGTGCCGCACGGACAGCAGACATAATCAAAATCAATTCCAATTTCAGGAACTATTTCACAGCAGCCTTTATATCCTTCATAATTACTTCCACCTTCAGGAACAATATAGCATTGGTCAAAATCATATTCAGATTTAGATAAGGCATACTCTAATGCTTTTTCTTGAATACGGTAAAGATTTCGTTCAACAAATTTTAATTCCATACCGCAATCAACAGCCCTTTTTAAAGTGATGTTTGGAGATGCGGGCTTTTCTCCCCTGATGATTCCTATAGTTTTAAGGTCGTTTTCTTTTCCCAAATATGCTGTGGCTGCAATGTGATTGGAATAAACCCCACCAAATGTTACGAGGGTACTTTTCTTTTCCTTTTGTGCTCTTTCAATATTGTATTTCAGCTTTCTGAATTTATTTCCTCCCGCAATAGGATGAACAAGATCTTCTCTTTTCACATATACTGTTACCCCAAATTCCTTTAAAAAAGGATCTCTCAATTCAAAAAGAGTTTTGGAATTTTCTGTAACAATCATTTGAAGGGAAGTTTTCAAAACTAATAGTTAAATTAAGTAAAACAATGTAAGAGTTTATGATTTTGAAACTTTTTAAAGAAAACGGAGTACGATATTTAATAAGTAATTAACAATCTGTTATTGATAAATAATTCGACTCATTTTCGCAATACTGACTGAAGAACTAGCTTTTTGTATTTATTTTTGTATACCTTGAAAACCCGACAAACATTTATATTATTAACCTGTTCCCTCTTTTTATTAAGCTGGAAAACGGCAGGACCCTGTATTAAACATGTTGATCTCGTTTTTTGTGTTGACCTGAGCGCAAGCACAAATGGGATATTGAATGATATCCGCGATAAAATGTGGGATATTTCCAATGGCATTCTTAAAGAGAACGAATCAACGGATTTACGGATTGCTGTAGTTGGCTATGGACGACCCAGCTTTGGCGAAAGCAATGGGTACGTGAAAATCTTGTCCGGTTTATCCAATGAATTTGATCATATTCATTATGATCTTCATCAATTGAAAGCAGTAGTCGAAAAAGGTGATCAGCAGGTGCCGAATGCCTTGTTTGAAACGTATAAACATTTAAAATGGAGTAAGGCTGAGGATGCAGAAAAGATGGTATATCTTATTGGTAATGGCAGCGCATATACCGGCTCTATTAACTTATATGATTTGTGTGAAGAGTATCGGAAAAATAATATACGCATTAATGCAGTGTATGTAATACAAAGCAGGACAATAGCGGGGCACATGACCTCCTATAAAAAAATTGCAGAAATAACGAACGGACAATTTTATGTAATGAAAGCCAGGCCAAGGATGGAAATTAATAAGAATATAGACGAAGCTGAGCTGGCAATTTACCTGAGTGATTCTTTAAATAACACCTTTATGTTTTATTCTAAAGATGCACCTGAGCGTAAAAAATATCTATATGAATCGGATAAAAACACGCTGAAAATGGGAACGGAATATTTTTACTCCAGGCTTTTTTATAAAACTTCTCTTCATTACCTTGAAAGCAATGTGCCATTTGACCTGACGAGTTATATGCTGAAATATCATAAAATGCCGGATCGTGTGAATCTTGATTACCTTGCCTCAACGGAAAAAACTTCTGATGTTTCAGTAATTGAAAAGCGTGCACGCAACAATGCTTTTACCCGACAACGTTTAAATGAGGAAATCCAACGAATGTTCAAACCGGCAGAATTAAATTCCACTGCTGTAAGCGATAGCTTGCTGGAAGGATTTGTTTTGGGTAGTTTTCAATAAAACAATTAAGATTTTAATTTTTTGTTTGGGCAAGCAGGTATAAAACTGCCATGCGAATTGCCACCCCGTTTTCGACCTGCTCGAGAATGATCGACTGACTGGAATCAGCTACATCGCTTGTAATTTCCACTCCCCGGTTAATCGGTCCGGGATGCATAATGGTAATTTTCTTTTTCAGGGAATCGAGTAATTTTTTATTTACTCCGTACATCATGGTGTACTCACGCAGGCTGGGAAAATATTTTATTTCCTGGCGCTCCAATTGAATGCGCAACATATTTGCAACATCGCACCATTCAAGGGCTTTTCGCAAATTGTACTCCACCTTGACTCCTAATTCTTCAATATACCGTGGCATGAGCGTCATGGGTCCGCAAACCATCACTTCCGCTCCAAGCTTCTGAAGACAGAAAATATTTGACAGTGCTACACGTGAATGAAGGATGTCCCCGACAATAACCACACGGACACCTTTGAATGTTTTAAATTTTTCCCGTATAGAAAATGCATCCAGCAAAGCTTGCGTGGGATGCTCATGGGTTCCATCACCAGCATTAATAATTTTTGATTTAACGTGTTTTGAAAGAAAGACAGCCGAACCGGGTTTGGGATGACGCATTACAATCATATCCACTTTCATGGCAAGAATATTATTTACCGTATCAATCAGTGTTTCACCCTTGCTCACTGAAGAAGAAGAGGAAGAAAAATTAATAATATCAGCAGATAAACGTTTTTCCGCCAGTTCAAAAGAAATTCTTGTACGCGTGCTGTTTTCGAAAAATAAATTGGCAATGGTAATATCACGCAGCGAAGGAACTTTTTTAATCGGACGGTTAATAACCTCTTTAAAATTATCAGCTGTCTGAAATATCAGTTGAATGTCATCTACTGACAGGTCTTTAATTCCTAATAAATGTTTAGTGCTGAACATTCAATTTTGCTGGCCTATTTCATTTTTTGTTGGCTTCTTTTTTAACTAATTTAACAGCATCCTCTCCGTCTGTTTCCATCCATTTGACGATTACTTTATCGGATGAAATAGCATCAATGGCTTTGCCTGTATAATTCGGTTCAATCGGTAAATGCCTGCTGAATTTCCTGTTAATAAGCACAAGCAATTCAACTCTTTCAGGTCTTCCGAAAGCAAGCAGTGCATCCAATCCTGCACGGATGGTTCTGCCTGTATATAGCACATCATCCACTAAAATGACATTTTTATTCTCAATAATAAAATCAATTTCTGTGACACTGGGAACTATCGGGTTATCCCGTCTTTTGAAATCATCCCGGTAAAAGGTAATATCGAGGTTACCCAATTGTACTACGGCTTTAGGAAGCAAGGTTTTGAGTGTGGCGCAAATTCGCTCAGCCAAAAGCACACCACGCGGCTGCAGGCCTATAATAACTGAATTTTCGAAGTTGTTGTGTTTCTCAATGAGCTGGTAGCATAACCTGGTAATGGTAATTTGGAATTGCTGCCTGCTGAGAATTACTTTGGAAGTCATTTATAATTGAAGCCGGACAAAAATATATTTTAATATCTGAATTATGAAATTTAATATATACAAGCGCTTTGGCTAATGGTCCTTTATACCAATTGATCCACAATAATCTTCTTTACTTTGCGTAATCACAGGCATGTCCGGAGAAAGGAAGCAATACTTTTTTATTCTTGTATTCATTATTGGAATTCTTGTTTTCAATAGTGCACCTGTTTCTGCTCAATATGGTTTAACTGTTCATGCATATAATCCGGGACAGGAGAAAGCAATAGCAAGTATTTTAAAGCAGATCAAAATCAATTACACTTTTACCGATTCTCTAAGCCGCAAGAGGGAGCTTAACAACCTGTTGATTGCTTTCTATGGTAACGGTTATCTTGCAGCTTCATTTGACAGTATTTCTGTTGATACTACCATGCTCACAACCTTTTTAAGTACAGGTGAAATGTATAAATGGGTACGATTGAGTAAAGGGAATATGGATGAGGGATTGCTCAGTGAAATCGGGTTTCGCGAAAAAATTTACAGGAACAAACCTGTTAACCTTAATAGCCTGCGCAAAATCCAGGATCATATATTAACCTGGTATGAAAATAACGGCTACCCGTTTTCAGAAATAAGATTAGACAGTGTTCAGGCAGCCAATAAAGACGTAACAGCTTCGCTTTTCCTCACAAAAGGCAGCCTGGTTACGATTGACAGCATGGTAATAAAGGGTGATGCAAAGCTGGCTGATATATACCTCTATAATTATTTAGGAATAAAGCCGCATTCTTATTATAACGAAGAACTCATTACAAAAATAAGCACCCGTTTAAAAGAGTTACCAATGGTAGCGGAAACACGCCCATTCAATATCAGCTTTTATGAGGATAAGGCAATCATTTATCTTTACCTTGCCGATAAAAAGGCAAGCCAGCTGGACGGTGTAATTGGCGTGCAGCCCGATAATTCAGGAAGCGGGAAAATAAATATCAGCGGTGATGTGCACATCCGTTTGCACAGCTCGTTCGGAAGAGGAGAAATTTTTGATTTGAACTGGAAACAGCCGCAACCAAAAACACAGGATTTAAAAGTTAAATTCAATTACCCTTTTCTCTTTTCCACACCATTCGGAATTGACCTCAACCTGACCATTTATAAAAAGGACAGCACGTATATAGAGCTTCAGAGAAATGTGGGTATTCAATACCTGATGACCGGCAATGATTACATAAAAGCGTTTTACACGAATAAAACCTCCTCCTTATTAAATACAAAACAATATGAATTCGTTACAGAGCTTCCTTCATTTGCTGATATTACCCTTAACAGCTATGGCCTGGGCTTTAGATCCGAAAAGCTGGACTATCGTTTAAATCCGCGCACAGGTTATTCAGTGGAGGGAACGGCTTCGGTGGGAAGGAAGAGTATTCAGAAAAATTCAAAGCTTGTTTTAATAGATTATGACAGCCTTGATCTTAATTCAGTGCAATATAACGGGGAGATCACAGGAGATTATTATCTTCCCTTATTTTCAAGGGGAGTCGTGGATGTTGGCACCAAAGCCGCAGCAATCATAGGTTCCGATCTTTTTCAAAATGAACTTTATCGCATAGGAGGATTAAAGACCTTGCGCGGCTTTGATGAGGAATCCATCCTCGCTTCACGTTATATTATAGGCAAGCTGGAATACCGTTATATAATGGAACAAAACTCTTACCTGTTCCTGTTTTTTAACGGAGCTTATTATGAACGCAGGGAACGGGGTGTTTTTATTCATGATGTGCCATTAGGCTTCGGTGCAGGTATCACGTTTGAAACCAAGCTGGGTATTTTTTCAGTTACCTATGCTTTAGGAAAAGAATTTGACAATCCTATTCTCTTCCGCTCCGGCAAAATACATTTTGGATTGATTAATTATTTTTAAAGAATTAAATATTCCGTTACAGAATTATTGTAATTTCAAGGAATAAAATATAGCTTTATTGTCGCCTTTATAAGATGAAAAGCAGTTTTACTCTCTCAATTTTCACAACCTTCCCTTTCTTTATCACACCGTTTTTATTTCGCACTTCGTAAAGATAAATACCTTTTGTAAGTGGTTCAGTGTTTATTGAAACTGAGTTTGTAAAAGATTGTTGCAGTGTTTTTCTCCCCGTTACATCATACAAAATAACCTCAACCGGTTCTTTTCTTTTTGTTGTGATGTTTAGTTGATCTGAAAAAGGGATGGGAGAAATTTTTATTTCTGAATTGGTGTTTTGCTCATCAATTCCTGTGCAGATGGTAAGGGAAACATCATCAATATAAGTATATACGAAATCACTCGTGCCTCCGACAATGATGACACTGGTATTAAACAGTGTGGGTAAATGAACATTGTGCTTCTAAACCCTTCTTTTTTTTACTTCTTTAATCCCTTCTTCGTTCATTTCATTAATTACGAAAAGTTGAGCTAACCTGAAAACAGTATTACTTCTTAGCCCTTTAAGGAGTTGTGGGGTGAAAGTGAGCGGGATCTTTTTTGTTACCCGGCATTACAAGTTCAGTAACTCACTTCCGTATTATCATCAAGGTTTTTGGAAAACCCGGCAAAATTATTTTTCAACTGCTCATAGCCGGCTGTATCGGCAGCATAAAAGTTCACGGTACTGCCTGCGCATACCCTGTTGTCTTTCAGTTTCCATTTTCCCACTGGAATCCAACCGGCAGGCAGGCTTCCGTTTGATTGGTCTTTATAAGTAATGGCTATTTGAAACTTGTTTTTTTTGCTATACTCCTCTATAAACGCCTCTTCGGAAAGCCTTCCCTGTTTTAATTTCCTGTTTTTAATGACCTCAATGGTTCCCAGGCCGTTCACATCGAATAAATGAATAGTGTTATAATAAGTGATGGCTCCTATATCGTTGGCTATTATTTTTCCACCGGGATAATATTTTTTTACAAACTCAGCCATTTGAACCTGCTGCTCATAAATATTGTTTGAAGCTTTTTGACCGGCATAAACAGATTGAATGAAACGTGTGAAGAAAGGGATTAATAAGGCTGCGCAAAAGCCTGCGAGCGTCATCTGCTTTGCCCGGTGAAGATTAATTGCAGAGACAAGTGTATCCATCAAAGGCGGCAACGCGATGAACGATAAAAACACGAGGTAGCCCTCGTAGCGGAAGAACCAGCCCATACGTGCAAAATTTATATGAAGAATAATTGCAACCAGAACAGTAAACGGTAAAAAATGCTCCCGCAGAGAAAGTATCAAGGTGGTTTCTTTCCCGGAAATATACATGCATAACAAGAGCAGGTACATGCAGCTCGCCAGGTGAGGATTGGAAAAAAGCAGGAAGCAGTTGGAATAAAAGAAATCAGCAATGCCTTTAATGGAATGCTCCGGCAGGTTTGCTTTAATAAGAATGGAATTGGGAATGAAAAGCGAACCGTTCATCACGGAAATAATGCCATATATAATAAGAGGTGCCAGCCCTGCTGTCAGAAAGAGAAAAGAATATTTATAATTCCTTCCATAAAAAAGGAAGAGAAAAATAATGAATATGAAAAAAATGCTTTCATACCTTGTCATCACGCTAAGCGCTGCTATAATTAATAAGATGGTTTTTTTCCGGTGGGTGGGTTCATTTAATACTTGTGCAGATAAAATCAGCAGCCAAAAGGAAAGTAATATGTGCAGGCTGTGCTCCATTCCCGAAAGGATAATAATGTGAAGAGGAGTTAACAAAATGGCGAGTATTGTACATACAAGGTAAGTTACAGCATTTAAATTTTTTTGTGCATATACATACAGGGAATAGAGAATAAAAAACCCGCAGATGATATTCAGCAGCAGCGGAAAATAATCGCGTACACCGAACATAAAATAACAAACAGAGAGGATAAATGTGTATAAAGGTGATGAAGTGCTGGAAGTGAAGCCATCGGGAGTAACGCCCCAGGTATGATGAAGGCTGAAATTTTTTGCCATCGCCATGTGAATATAAGTATCATCAATGGGATAAATATATCTTCCGTTATTTTCATAAAGGCTCAGTAGAACATAATACGCCACCATTGCTGCCGTTAAAAGCAGGCTCAGGTAAAAAATCCTTTTTTTAGGCATAAAAAATTCTTTCCATTCAGCCGGTATTATTCATGAGCTGTAATTTTTCTGAAATAAGGATTCAAAAATAAAGCTTATGTATGTATAATTAATAGCTGTGATAACATGGAACATAGAACCTTTTCCGTATTTTTGACTCATGCAAATCCTGTCTTTAATCCTGCTGATAATTGCTTCAATGGCAATAACTTATTTTATCACAAAATCAAGGTTTATTTCACTCGTTTCGGGCGAAGAGAAGGAAAGGGCAATTTTAGACAGTTCTTTGAAACAGGCAAAAGAGCAGTTATCAGCTGCACAGCAAACTATTGAAGAGAACGGGGAACGGTTGATGAAAATGAATTATGATTTAAGCGAAGCAAAAACCATTAACCAGAACCTGGATGAAAAACTAACTGTTCAAAAGCAGGAATTGGAAGAGATGCAGAAACGTTTCACAAAGGAATTTGAGAATCTTGCCAATAAAATTCTTGAAGAGAAAAGTTCAAAGTTTACGGAACAGAATAAAACCAACCTCGACATTATTCTGAACCCGTTAAAGGAAAAGATTAAGGATTTTGAGCAGAAGGTAGAGAAGGCTTATGATAAGGAAAATGCAGAACGAATCACCCTGAAGACGGAAATTAAAAACCTGGTTGAGCTGAATAAAAAGATAAGCGAGGAAGCAAATAATCTTGCAACGGCATTAAAAGGCGATAATAAACAGCAGGGTAATTGGGGCGAAATAGTGCTGGAGAAAATTCTTGAAAGTTCGGGCCTGATCAAAGACCGCGAATACCAGACACAGTTTTCCACTACCAATGAAGAGGGCGACCGTATTCGCCCTGATGTAGTGGTTTTTCTCCCTGATGAAAAGCACATAATCATTGATTCAAAAGTTTCCCTGGTGGCGTACGATGCATTTGTCAACACAGTGGTTGAAGATGACCGCTTACGCTTCAGGAAAGCCCATATTGATTCGGTTAGAAGCCACATTAAGCTTTTGGGAGAAAAGAATTACCAGACTGCATTCGGGTTGAACACGCCCGATTTTGTTTTGCTTTTTATTCCCATTGAATCTTCTTTCAGCGTGGCCATCCAGGCTGACCAGGATTTGTTTTCCTATGCATGGGACAGGAAAATTGTAATCGTCAGCCCGTCCACATTATTAGTTACTTTAAGGACCATTTCTTCCATCTGGAAGCAGGAGCGCCAGACGCGCAATGCGCTGCAGATTGCTGAAGAGGGAGGTAAATTGTATGATAAATTTGTTGCTTTTGTGGAAGATTTAGTACGAGTCGGCAAGCGGATGGATGATGCAAAAAAGGATTATGTGGAGGCCATGAGCAAACTCACTGATGGTTCAGGTAATCTTGTAAGGCGCGCGGAAAAAATGAAAGAGCTCGGGGCAAAGGCTACTAAAACTCTTCCTCAACCGATTATTGAACGGGCTGAATGATTCGTGGTGTTTGTTGCCTGTTATTAATTATTTCTCTGGATCTCATTACGGGCTGTAGCCCTTCTTACCGCATCAGCAGCCAGAATTTGTCAAACATTTATGATCCTGAAAATAATTACCTTCATCCGCAGTATGTTGTATACCACTTTCGTGATGACAGCTCCAGGTTATACCTGAAAATAAATTCTTCAGAACTGTTGTATAAGAAAAATGAATCAGGTACAAATGCTGCACAGGTAAGCGTTTCTTATAAGCTGTTTAATGATGCAGAATCAAAATACATAGTAGACAGTTCTTCCATTACCCTGAATGATTACAATGAAGGCGACCCTTCCGGAGTACTCATCCATTCTGTAAATTTCAAGACACCTCTTCTTTCAAAATACATTCTTGAGGTGGAAATGAAAGATAATTTCAGGCAGCAGAGCGTTAAATCTTTTATTACCATTGACAAGTCAGGAAGACAATCTGCCCAGCATTTCTTCGTTAAATTGTCCGGGCAGCAAGTGCCCTTATTCAGGAATGATGTGACTCCCGATGAATATTTTAATATTATAACCCCGGATACAACAAAACGCAGAATGTTTGTTCGGTGTTATTTTCGCACCTTTCCTTTAGCCGCACCCCCGTTTGCGGAGAAAGTGCCGGAAAAATTTGAATATGCGGCAGACAGTATTTTTACCATTGATATTTCTCCGGCTTCAGTAATCAAATTGGAAAAAAGAGGCTTCTATCATTTTCAATATGACACTACGGTTAAGCAGGGATTGACAATTTTCCGGTTTGATGAAGATTTTCCAAAAGTGACGGACGAAGCCAAGCTACTTGAAGGAATCCGCTTTTTAACTACTAAGAAAGAGTATGATGAACTGCTGGTTGCAAAAAATAAAAGAACAGCCATTGATAAATTCTGGCTTGATCTTGCCGGAAGCGAGCAGCGCGGAAAGGTGCTCATACGTAAGTATTATACACGGATTCAGGATGCCAACATTTTATTTTCTTCTTATCTCGAAGGCTGGAAAACGGATCGCGGTTTGATTTATACCATTTTTGGCCCTCCTTCCACAGTATATAAATCTTCAACGGCAGAGGATTGGATGTATGGAAATTATAATTATAACAATTCACTGACCTTTACCTTTGAAAAGATTTATAATCCCTTTTCAGATAATGACTACATATTAAGAAGGTCGGATTATTACGAAAGCGCCTGGTACCGTGCCGTTGACAGGTGGAGGCAGGGCGTGGTGATAAATGAGTAAAATAAAAGCGTGAACCAGGAAGAGCATTTAATTTACGGAACACGTTCAGTTATTGAAGCCGTTCGGTCGGGAAAAGAATTTGAAAAAATTTTTATTCAGCAAAGCCTGAACAATCCTTTGATCAATGAATTAAAAACATTGCTTAAAGAAAATAACATTATTTACCAGGCTGTTCCCGTTGAAAAGCTGAACCGTTTGACAGGCAAAAATCACCAGGGAGTTGTCGGTTATATTTCAACAATTACCTATTATTCAGTTGAGGAAATTGTTCCCGCAATTTTTGAAGAAGGCAAAATACCTTTAATATTAATACTCGACCGGGTAACGGATGTGAGGAATTTCGGTGCAATTGCACGTACAGCTGAATGTGCCGGTGTGGATGCCATGCTTATTCCTTCAAGAGGTGCTGCTTTGATTAATGCCGATGCAATGAAAACTTCAGCAGGAGCATTGCACCGGATAAAAGTTTGCCGTGAACATAACTTAAAAAATACTTTAGAGTTTTTAAAAGACAGCGGCATACAGGTTATTTCCTGCACGGAAAATGCACCCGGCTTAATTTACTCAGCGGATTTTTCATTGCCAACAGCAATTATAGTCGGATCAGAAGAAGATGGTATTTCACCTGAATACATAAAACGATCGGACAAACTGGTTAAAATTCCCATGAATGGCAAAATTTCCTCTTTAAATGTTTCTGTTGCAACCGGAATCGTTCTTTTCGAAGTGATGAGGCAACGCCTTATCCCCGATTTAAAAAAAACCTGATAAAAAAGGGTTGAATGCATGATTTTTAATCATAAAATAAAAAAACATTTAAGCGAAAATTTGCTTTCTCAAGATAATTGCTTTTGCTTTGCGGTCTATTTAGAACAATTCTAAATAAGAATTCCTTTAAATTACAACAATATGATTAACAAACAGCTATATTCTTTTCTTTTTATCTTTTTAGTTGGTACTTCTGTATTAAAAGCGCAGGATCGGGTATTTGCCCGTACCTATCAGTCAAACATTTTGGCTAAAGGCGACAGGGATTTGGAGATATGGAATACCTATAGTTTTGGCAGGGAAAGTTTTTACACTAAGCTTCATCAAAGATTTGAATTCGAAGTCGGGCTAAGTAATAAATTGCAGACTTCCTTTTATCTGAACAGGGAGCAAACTTCTTATGCACTAAATTCAACAGAAGGTACGTTTATTGAAACAAAGAGCAGTAATATATCTTTTTCAAGCGAATGGAAATATAAGATTTCGGATCCGGTAGCAAATAAAATGGGTTTTGCTCTGTACGGAGAACTGCTTGTGGGAACAGATAAAATAGAGTTAGAAGGTAAATTGATTTTTGACAAGCAAATAGAAAAGCATCTTTTTGCATTTAACATTGTAAGTGAAGTTGAAATGGAATTTGAAGCTGAAGAACAAAATAAAACGGAACTTGAAACGGAAGAAACAGCCCTGCAATTCGATTTAGGATATATTTACACACTTGGCAAAGGTTTTGGTTTGGGTGCCGAGCTGGTTAATGATAATGTATTTGAAAAAGGGAAATGGATGAATTCTCCTCTTTTTGCCGGCCCGACTGTATCTTATGCAAGCGATAAGTGGTGGGTTATTTTTAATGCCCTTCCGCAAATCACCAATTTTAAAAAAGAAGAAGGAGTTACCGGCAACCTTGAATTAGCAGATCACGAAAAGTTTGATTTCAGGTTAATATTTGCTTATAATTTTTAATCAGCTGATGCGATATCTCCCCGTCCTTGTTGTAATATTTTTTTTCATTGCCTGTACGGCACAGCTAAAAGTACCTACAAGTCTGGATGCCCAACGAGGAGCAAATAGATGGGAAAATTATGATTCTTTGAAATTGGCAGAAGGTTTCTCGCTTTATAAAAATAAATGCGGACATTGTCATAACCTGCATCTGCCCAAGGAATTTGCAAAAATGAATTTAGATTCGGTGATGATAGAAATGTCTCTGAAAGCTAAATTGAATGCTGAGCAAACTGCGTCCATTGAAAAATATTTATGGGTAATGATGACGGATACTTTGTAAGTATAAGGATGTATTAATCTACTCTTTTGTAAGGCTCTCTCCGAACACTTAACTTAAATTATCTGTTGAACTTACTCCTGTACAACTGCTCCTCCTTTATAAAGCTGTTTGCGGTATTTTAGAGAAGGAGAGGGGATAAATTTCCCAAGCCCTAGCTTATTCCATATTTCATCAACGCGTTTAATAGTAGCTTCATCGGAAGCAAGAATATTGGGCCAGTCGCGTTCAAAGCCATCTAGCTCTTTCGTTTTCCGGGTGCCGTCAAAGGCAATGTGTGAAGTATTAAGATTGTCTGCATTAAAAATAAAGTGATCCCTTTTAGGATCCACATTGTTTGAAAACCGCCATACTGCATCGGCAATATCTGAAATATCAACAGTATGATCAAGATAAATAAGCACTTTTACCTGTTGAAATACAGGAAGAGCAAAGATCTTTTCGCTTAATTCTCTGACATGATTTTTTTTGTTTTTTTCAATAGAAATAAAAACAATAGAAATACTTTTTTGTAACAACTCAGCATTTACCTGCTTAATTTCCGGGAAACTTTTCATCAATTCTGCGTCATCAATGGTGAATTGCAAATCGTGAACGGGTAATGGAGAATGATTATTCTCTTTTTCCTCAGGAAACTTTATCGTGCCATCAATTCCCATTTTACCACCGAAAGCCATCCTTGAGCAGGAATGATCTAACACATCCGTTGGTCCCTGAGTGAAAATAATATCTGTTGCAGGATTCACATTGTCAGAAATGTATTTTGCCACTTCCGAATTATCATGAATATTTACATCACCATCCACAATGATCATCATTTTTGTAAACATCATCTGACCGGCACCCCATAACGAATTCATCACTTTAATTGCCTGTCCGGGATAATCTTTTTTAATTTTTACAATCACCAGGTTATGGAATACTCCTTCAACAGGTAAAACCATATCAACAATTTCAGGAACCATGGTCATCTTAATTGGCGCTAAAAAGATCCGTTCTGTAGCCTTGCCAATCCACGCATCTTCCTGAGGTGGAATTCCCACAATTGTTGCAGGATAAACAGCATCTTTCCTGTGAGTAATGGCCGTGATATGAAATCGCGGATAATAATCAGCCAGGGAATAATAGCCGGTATGGTCTCCGAAAGGGCCTTCTAGAATAAAATCCTCATCCGGATCAATATATCCTTCAATAATAATATCGGCATCTGCCGGAACATACATATCCAGGCCGTATAAATCTTTTGTTAAGGTGAGGCAAGGGACTAACTCCACTTTCTTTTTGCGGATAAATCCGGCAAGCATAAACTCATCCACTCCATCAGGAAGCGGAGCAGTGGCTGCGTAAGTATACGCAGGATCTCCGCCTAGAGAAATTGCAACGGGCATTTTGATGCCCAGCTTTTTATATTCATTAAAGTGCCGTGCTGAAACTTTATGCCTGTGCCAGTGCATGGCTGTCATCATGGGCTCAAACACTTGCATACGGTACAGCCCGACATTTCGGATGCCAGTTAGCGGGTCTTTTGTCTGGATAACAGGTAGGGTAAGAAACGGGCCGCCATCTTCGGGCCAACATTTTAAAACCGGAAGTTTTGTTACATCAGGCGAACCACTTCCTGTACCATTTGATAGGGTGGGAGAGGCTGTCATAATTACCTCTTGGCAGGCTCCTTTGCCTTGGACTACTTTAGGCATCCAGGAGGCTATTTCTCCCAGTTGAGGAATCATTTTAAGCTTGTCTAAAAAATTATTTTTTGGGGCAGAAAGCTTTTTAAAAAGATGTTCTATTTCATGCGCAATATCATCCAGCTTTTCCACGCCAAGAGCCATTGCCATTCTTTTTTCTGTTCCCATGCTGTTGATGAGCAAAGGAAATGCTGTTCCTGTATTTTCAAAAAGCAATGCAGGGCCGTAATGCTTAGATATCCTGTCGGTAATTTCTGCAATTTCAAGAACAGGATTTACATATTCTTTAATCCGCACCAGTTCACTCGCAGCCTCAAGCGTTTCTATAAAATGACGAAGATTTTTATATGCCAAAACCTATGAATGAAATTTCCTTGCAAATTTAGGGTGTTTGCCGCTCACGTCTGGGATTAAATCTTTGATTAGCTCGAATTCTATCTACACTTTGAAACTAGAAACTTGCAGCTAAGCAGTGGTAGAGCTTTTTGCAACTTTAGCTTTCATCCATTCTGTAGTAACAGAACTTGGTCTTTCGATGGGTACATTGAGAGCACGATCCCATAAAAGAGAAGTTAACACCCCGATGGAGCGCGATACTCCAAACAAAACTGTATAGAAATCATATTCTACTAAACCATAATGCATCAGCAAAATACCAGAATGCGCATCTACGTTTGGCCAGGGATTCTTAATCTTTCCGGTTGACTTTAATATTTCAGGAGTTACTTCATAAAGTAACTGAACGATTTTAAACAGTTCGTCATTCCCTAAATGTTTCTTGGCAAATTCCTGCTGAGCAATATAACGGGGATCCGTTTTCCGGAGTACAGCATGACCATACCCGGGAACTACCTTTCCCTCATTTAAGGTTGTTTTAATGTAATCCGCTAATTGTTCACGCGTGGGTACTCCGTTATATTTTTTTCTTAAATCCAGTATCCAACGTGCTACTTCCTGTGCTGCCAATCCGTGCAGTGGTCCGGCAAGTCCGTTCATACCTGCTGCTAATGACAGGTAGGCATCGCTTAATGCTGAACCTACCAGGTGCGTGGCATGTGCAGAAACATTTCCACCTTCATGATCGGCATGAATTGTAAGATACAATCGCATCAATGCTTTCATATCTTCATCATCATAGCCCAGCATATGAGAAAAATTGGCACCCCAATCCAGCCTTGGATCGGGTTCAATGTGTTCATTGTTTTTATAAGTCTTACGGTAAATGTAAGCAGCCACACGGGGAAGACGGGCAATAAGATTCATGATATCCTCGTACATAGGATCCCAGTATGTCTTTTTATTCATGCCCTTGCGGTAAGCCGCAGCAAAATTTGATTCGGTTTGCATGGCTGTTATTGCCATACTGAACTGCGTCATCGGGTGTGTATGCTTAGGCAGCATATCAAGCATATCAAACACATGCTTGGGAACATGGCTTCTTCGCGCCCATTGATTGCTTACTTCACTGGCATCACTTTCTGTCGGAAGCTCGCCAATCAATAAAAGATAAAAAATTCCTTCAGGAAGGTTTTCTCCACCTTTTCCTCTCGGCAGTTTTTCTCTCAACTCAGGAATGGAATACCCGCGAAAACGAATACCCTCTTCAGGATCAAGTTTGGAAGTTTCAGTTACCATACCGATCATTCCTTTCATGCCCTGATACACTTCTTCAACTGTGTATTGCCCTAATACAAAGCTGGCATTTTCTTTTATAAATTTTTTGATTTCGTCAGCGAGTGGGAGCGCTTTTTTTGCAAATTTCTCTTTTAATTTGTCCATCTTTCAAAAATCAACCTGCGTTGAGTCCGTTTATTGTTTAGTTGTTGTTTGGTTATGCGAAATTAAGAATAAGAGTAACACATTACAAATTAGGTTTATTCTTATTATCAAAGTAAAAGATCATGTTTTTGTTATCTACCTTGGCGGCAGAAAGCGACCGGATAGGCGGTAGGTTCAAATAAGTTCCCTTTTTTTTCTTCCTTGAACGCTCATCTTGTATATCAAGTTGCTTCATTAACTCAATTATTGTATATATAAACCCTGCAATAAACAGAATCCATATAATGCGCTCTGCTAATTTTTTAATTTTTTTCTTTTTATTGGGCTTTTTCTTTATACGTATTCTTTTACGCACGCGCCTTTTGCGTCTGTGTTTACTGGGTTCATGTAAATCACCAATTTGATCTTCAGGTTTATTAACGGGTTGAGTTGAATTCTCAGTGTTTTCCTCTGAATCAGGTAAAAGCTCCTCTGCCATTCAAGTATTCTTATTTAATAAATTTAAAGTTTCTTCCATTAAATACAGCAGAATCACCTAAAAGTTCTTCAATTCTTAAAAGCTGGTTGTATTTTGCAATCCTGTCAGACCTTGAAAGCGAGCCGGTTTTAATTTGTCCGGCATTTAAAGCTACTGCCAAATCAGCAATGGTCGAATCTTCGGTTTCACCAGAGCGATGGCTAATTACAGCAGTGTAAGAATTTGTATGAGCAAGATCTACCGCATTGATTGTTTCGGTAAGCGTTCCAATCTGGTTCAGCTTAATAAGAATGGAGTTGGCTATTCCCTGATTTATGCCTTTTTTTAAACGTTCAACGTTGGTAACAAATAAATCATCACCTACTAACTGTACTTTATTTCCAATTGACTTTGTTAATTCAGCCCAGCCTGACCAGTCATCTTCGGCAAGACCGTCTTCAATCGAAATAATCGGGTATTTCGATGTCCAGTCTTTCCAAAATGAAACCATTTCAGAAGAGGTTAATTGATCACCGCTGGATTTTTTAAAAACATAACGCTTTTCTTCTGCATTATAGAATTCAGTGCTGGCAGCATCCATAGCAACATAAACATCTTTGCCTGCTTCGTATCCGGCTGATTCAATGGCTTTCAAAACAGATTCAATCGCTTCTGTATTTGATTTCAAATTAGGTGCAAACCCTCCTTCATCACCTACATTGGTAGAAAGCCCTTTGTCCTTTAAAACCTTTTTGAGTGCATGAAAAATTTCAACTCCCATTCTCAATGATTCAGAAAAAGAATCCGCACCAGCGGGCATAATCATGAACTCCTGGAAGTCAATGCTGTTATCAGCATGCGCACCTCCGTTCAAAATATTCATCATGGGCAATGGAAGTTCGTTCGCATTCACCCCCCCGATATACCGAAATAACGGCATTGCGGTTTCTTCTGCCGCTGCTTTGGCAACGGCAAGCGAAACTCCGAGAATTGCATTTGCTCCGAGATTACTTTTATTAGGTGTTCCGTCTAACTTTATCAATGCATCATCAATCTTGTTTTGAGAACTTACTGTCATTCCTTTTAATTCTTCAAGAATAACAGTATTGATATTGTTTACGGCTTTTAAGACGCTTTTACCAAGATAAACTTTTTTATCATTATCACGCAGTTCAACAGCTTCATGTGCTCCTGTAGATGCCCCGGAGGGAACGGCAGCCCTGCCCATGTATCCGTTATCGGTATAAGCATCCACTTCCACTGTCGGATTCCCTCTTGAATCCAATATTTGGCGTGCTTTGATAAATGCAATTGATCCCATAAATAAAAAGTAAAATCCGGTTGCGAAATTAATACTTTAGCAAGTATGGAATGAAGAAAATAACTGAATTAAGTTCTAAAAAGTTTTAATTTGCGATAGTAATTAATATGAATATTATTTCGCGGATTCTGAAATTATTTTTGACTTTTTGCGCTTTTCTGCTTTTTACTATTTCCTTATTGCTGGTTTTTCCCTGCTATATTTTTGTATTTACTTTCTGGAGTAAAGAATCAGCTCCTTTTGCAGCTCATAGGATTTCACGGTGCTGGGCGCGTATAACATTAAGCGTTATGTTGATCGGTTGTGAAATAAAAGGAAAGGAATTTATTAAGCCTGGAGAAACCTATATTCTTGTTTGCAATCATCGTTCCTTAGTTGATGTTCCGGTGCTGGCAATTGGCTGTAAAAACACATTTCATTTTCTTGCTAAAGCAGAGCTTACAAAAATACCCTTGATGGGCTACCTTATAAAGCGCCTCTATATAACTGTAGTACGTTCTGACAGGGTGAATCGATCACAAAGTCTTGAAGCCATGAAAAGCAGCATTGATAAAAATATTTCAGTTGCTATTTTCCCGGAAGGGACCCGCAATAAAACAAACGCTCCTTTATTGGAATTCCGCGATGGTGCATTTCGTTTGGCGATTAAAACACAAAAACCAATTGCTGTTTTAACCATCCTTGATTCAGACAGATTATTACCACCGATAGGTCCGCTTGCAGTTCGACCCGGAATTGTGCATGCTTCATGGAGCAAACCTATCGAGACAGAAGGAATGACAGATGATGATTTGCCCGTATTGAAAGAAAAAGTAAGGGAAATAATGCTGAATATTCTAAACAAAAATTCGGTTAAAAATAATTTAGCAATAGAAGTATAGAAATGAAAACACGTTGTCCCTGGTGTGAATCAACCGAGCTAATGAAGAATTATCATGATACAGAATGGGGAATTCCCGTTCATGATGATAAAAAGCACTTTGAATTTATAGTGTTGGATAGTTTCCAAGCCGGTTTAAGTTGGTCAACCATTTTAAACAAAAGAGAAAATTTCAGGAAAGCATTTGCTGATTTTGACGTTCAGAAGGTTAGTCGTTTTAATGAAAAGCAAATTCAGAAGCTCCTGCTTAATGAAGGTATTATTCGCAATAATTTAAAGATTCGCGGAACTGTCAAGAATGCTAAAGCCTTTATAGCTGTGCAAAGGGAGCACGGAAGCTTTGATAAATATATTTGGCAGTTTGTAAATAAAAAACCCGTGGTTAACGGTTGGAAAGATCAAAAACAAATTCCTGTAAGCAGCCATGAATCAAATGCGATGAGTAAGGAACTTAAAAGTCGTGGATTTACTTTTGTTGGAACAACTATTTGTTACGCATACATGCAGGCTGCCGGAATGGTCAATGATCATTTAATTACCTGTTTCAGGTATAAAGCTGTTTAAATTATATCAACTATTTCACTGACATTCCCAAATTGTAAAGCAGGAATGAAAAAATATCCGCCTGCTCTTCAATAGGTTTTGCAGTTGGCTTTCCCGGCCCATGCCCTGCCATAGTATCTATTCGTATGAGTGTAGGATTTGCACCTGCCTGTGTTCCGAAATAATTATCAACCTGGTCAATCTTTTTTGTAACAGGTAACTAAGTTTTTGAAAAAATGCAGATAGGTAAAATAAATTTAAGAATAAAATAAAAGTAATTTTTTTAAGCATATAATTTTTAAGTTTCATAACGGAAGCAATGCAAATCTGCAAAAATTACCTAATCTTGCGCAGTTATTAATGAATACATTTTAATGTGATTTGCAAGACGGCAAGGAATAAATATAAAGCGGATGGCAACTCTGTTTCATTCGAAATAGCTGAAACTTTGCATGAAATTAATGCGGTTGAATGGAATAAAATAGCAGGGCATAAAATATTTCTTCGGTATGATTATCTGCAGGCTCTTGAACATTCCAAACCTTCCGGAATCAGTTTTCGTTATGTGGTTCTACACGAGGGCACAATACCCATTGGGATTTGTTATTTTCAATGTGCGGATCTTACCTCAAAAGAACTTGGTTCTATAATCAATTTTGAAAATTATGGCAATTTAATTTCATCCATAGCCAATTCAATAAATGAATTATTGTTTTCAACCAAACGTTACTCCGCAAACATTCTTCTCGTGTGCGGAAGCTTGTTTGTAAGCGGAGAATATGGAATTGCCTGCGTGGATGAAAAACATTTTCCTCTGCTTATTAAAGCACTTCCTTCTGTAATTTCAAGGATAACTGATAAGATTCAGGAAAATCAGGGAAGAGTGATTGCGGTTTCTGTTAAGGATTTTTATGAAGCTGAAAAAATACATACGGATTATTTATTAAACGAAAATTTTCACCGCATGATAATAGATCCAAATATGATATTTCATGTGCAACCTCAATGGAAGAGCTTTGATAATTACCTCGATGCCTTGTCTGCCAAGTATCGGTTGCGTGCAAATAATACAATAAAAAAGCTGGAGGGAATAGAATTGAAATACCTGGAGTACGAGGATATTGTAAGAGAAAGTGCAATTATTGATAAGCTATATCATAATGTTCAAAAGAAAGCACCTGTAAGAATTGCCAGGGTTGATATGAATTACTTTCTTGAATTGAAAAACCATTTAAAAAATGAATTTGTCATGCGCGGGTATTACTTGGAAAATAAAATGATTGCTTTTACAAGTGGCTTTATTCATGCAAGGCATTATGAAGCACACTTTATCGGTCTGGATTACCATTTCAATAAATCACATGCATTGTATCAGAATATGCTCTATGATTTTATTAACGAAGCTATAAAAAACAATACAAAGGAGTTGGTTTTCGGAAGAACAGCCATGGAAATTAAAAGTACGGTGGGAGCTGTAGCGCACCCTTTAGTTTCGTACATTAAATTCTCTTCAAAAATCCTGAACAGAATGATAAAGCCTTTTATACCATCTGAAGAAAATAAAAACTGGATTCCCCGAAGCCCATTTAAAATTACAGATCAGGACAATAGTGAGGTAATAAAATAAACAGCTTCACTATTGAGCATGGCTGAACCGGTTTCCGTTCCGCTCCGGTATCCCCTGCCAAGATACTGTTGAACCAGAGCATACTTTTTTGCAAAATAAAACTTTGGCTTCACTCCGACCAGCAGGTATAAAATATTGCCCGATATTCCTCCGAAGGCTAATCCGCACAATCCTGAAATTAATGGGAGCACATCAATTTTCCATCCTAAAATAAACCCCCAGATAAAAAAGATTATTTTCATGCTTGTGCAAATTCGATGATAGACATAAGCATAATGACTTCTTGGGATAAGCACAGTATGGTTTGTGTTTTTATAAGTTCTCCTGTGATCACTTCCACCTTCGGCTTCAAAATTCATAATATATTTCAGAGAAATTCCATCAGCTTTTTTGTTTTTTGCGAAGTGACATTTGTTTTCCTTAACAATAATTAATAATGGTTGAGTTGCATATGGTTTATTTGCTATTTTAATGTATGCCTCTTCAATCTTGAGCACTCCTTCAAGCATCGGGGCAATAATATAGGTCAGGCTTGTTTCTTTTATTTCAATTCCGCTAACAGTGACATTTCTAAAAGAAACAAATGGTGCCCCGGTAAGAAAAAAGTTTATAAAGGAGGGCTTTCGGAATATGCGTCCTTCACCTGAGTAAGTGAAAGTAATTTTGAGCTCTTCATTTAAAAGGACTTCTGTTTTATCACAGTGTACAAGGAAATAATATTGGATATCTTGTTTCGCCTGTTCAAAAAATGATTGATAAAAGGGATTATTATTGATCTTTAAATCATACAATTTCCTTTTTTCAAGATTGCTCAATGTGTCATAAGCTTCATGCACTTCAATAAAAAGACCTTCAGCCTCCTTATCTCCTTCATTTCGGTCAGGATGGAGTTTAAATGCCAGCACTCTGAACGCTTTTTTAACTTCAGCTTCAGATGCCTCATGGTTTAAGCCTAAAATTTTGTAATAATCCTTTACCAAATTAGTCTTTTAACGAATAAATCATAAATATATGATAGAAAAATGAAGTTAGCTCGTCAATATCTTATTTATTTTAATACAAATAAACTTTAATATTAATTGTTATTTATTTTTGAAAGCTATGAAAGTATCAAAGTATATTTTATCATTAACCCGATTATGTGTTTTCTTTTCAATTTTTTTAATAAGTTGTGGAAAGCAAAAAGAGCAAAAAAATGTACAATCCCCAGAAAAAAGCATAATGACTGTTAACGGTTTTATTGTAAAACCGGAACAATTGTCCAATGTTATCAGGACCACCGGAACAATATTGGCTTTTGACGAAGTAGAGTTAAAAGCTGAAGCCTCCGGACGCATTATTAAGATATACTTTACTGAAGGAAGCCATGTAAACAAAGAAGATTTACTTATAAAAATTAATGATGAGGACCTGCAGGCTCAACTGAGAAAAAATGAACTGCAAATTAAGCTAACCGGGGATGAATTAAGCCGTCAGGAACAGTTATTAAAAATAAACGCAACCAGCCAGCAGGAATATGATATTGCTTCTAACCAGTTGAATTCATTAAAAGCTGATAAGGATTTTATTCTTTCGGAAATAAAAAAGACAGAGATCAGGGCACCTTTTAACGGGGTAGTTGGCTTGCGCTATGTAAGCGAAGGCAGCTATGTTACGCCCTTATCACGCATTGCTTCCATCCAAAATATCAATCCTCTGAAAATTGATTTTTCAATACCGGAGAAGTATTCAGGGGTGGTGAACAAAGGTGACATAATTACCTTCAACAGTGAGGGTTCAACAGACAATTTTACCGGGAAAGTGTTTGCTATAGAACCTAAAATTGACCTGAATACACGCACTTTGCAAGTCAGGGCTTTATGTGAAAATAAAAATGAAAAAATCTTTCCGGGTTCATTTGCCAAGATTGAATTACAATTAAAGGATACCCCTGATGCGTTGATGATACCTACACAAGCATTGATACCCGTTTTGAAAGGCCAGATCGTGTATGTAAGCAAAGGTGGACAGGCACAATCGGTACCTGTTAAAACAGGTGTGAGAACGGATGTTAAAGTGCAGGTTACTGACGGGCTTGCTGCAGGAGATACAATTATTACTACCGGTATAATGTCGTTGAAACCAAACACCCCTGTTAAAGTTGTGGTTAAGCCTTAAATTTTTCAAATGAGTCTTTCATCCGTCAGCATAAAACGTCCCGTACTTGCCATTGTAATGTCAATTACAATTACGCTGTTTGGAATTATCGGTTTTAAATTTCTTGGTGTTCGCGAATACCCGTCTATTGATCCTCCGATTATTACTGTACGAACCAGCTATACAGGCGCTAATGCTGATGTCATTGAGTCTCAGATTACGGAACCGCTTGAAAAAGCTATTAATGGAATTGCAGGGATCAGAAATATTTCTTCTTCAAGCAACCTGGGGACAAGTAATATTATTGTTGAGTTCAATCTTAGTTCTGATTTGGAGGCTGCCGCCAATGATGTAAGGGATAAGGTTTCACAGGCGTTGAGGCAATTACCCCAGGATATAGATGCTCCGCCTGTAGTTACAAAATCTGACGCCAATGCCGATGCCATAGTTTCTCTGACCATACAGAGCAATACAAGAAATATTTTAGAAGTAAGTGACTTTGCTGAAAATGTTATTGCAGAGCGTCTGCAAACAATTCCCGGTGTAAGTACTGTTCAAATTTGGGGGCAAAAGCGATATGCTATGCGCATATGGATGGACCCGGTAAAATTGGCTGCTCATTCCCTGACACCGCTTGATGTTGTCAACGCGCTGAACAGGGAAAATATCGAACTGCCTTCAGGGAAAATTGTGGGCAATAGCACAGAGCTTACTGTGAAAACTGCCGGCAAGTTGTATACAGAAGAGGATTTTAATAACCTGATTTTAAAATCTGATGAAACCAATACTATTAAGCTAAGCGATATTGGTTATGCAAACCTAGGTCCTGAGATAGAAGAAACCAGTTTAAAAGAATCTGGCATACCTATGGTAGGAGTCGCTCTTGTTCCTCAGCCGGGGTCTAATTATATCGAAATTGCAGATGAGTTTTATAAGCGTGTTGACCAGATTAAAAAGGAAATTCCTGCGGATTATAAGCTCAACATTGCTTTGGATAATACTCGTTTTGTGAAGCAATCTGTAAAAGAAGTGGGGGAGACATTATTGATTGCAATTTCACTGGTAATCCTGATTATTTATTTATTCTTCCGTGATTGGATAATTGCTATCCGCCCATTGATTGATATTCCTGTTTCTTTAATCGGGGCATTTTTCATTATGTACCTCGCTGGGTTTTCTGTGAATATACTCACCTTGCTTGCTATTGTTCTTGCCACGGGGCTTGTGGTGGATGACGGCATTGTGGTTACAGAAAACATATATAAAAAAGTAGAAGAGGGGATGAGCCCGATGGAAGCTGCTTTTAAAGGTTCAGCAGAAATATTTTTCGCAGTTATTTCTACTTCACTCACTCTTGCTGCTGTATTTATGCCGGTTATTTTCATGCAGGGATTTGTTGGAAGGTTATTTCGTGAATTCGGAGTGGTAATTGCCGGAGCGGTATTAATTTCCGCTTTTGTTTCTCTGTCTCTAACCCCTATGCTGAATGCCAAATTGTTGAGAAGAAACAGGAAACACAGCAAATTTTATGAACGCACCGAACCCTTCTTTCAATGGTTGAATAATTCATATGAAAACCTTTTAAGCCGTTTTATGAAAAAACGATGGCTTGCAACTGTTATAATTTTTACTTCGGTTTTTTTAATATATACAATTGGTAAAAGCCTGCAGTCGGAACTTTCACCGCTCGATGACCGGAATTTGTTGCGTATGGCAATAACAGCTCCTGAAGGAGCTTCTTACGAATATACGGATAACTACCTTGATAAACTCACTCATTTTATTATTGATTCAGTGCCTGAAAAAAAAGTGCTGCTTACTGTAACGGCACCCAGCTTTGCGGGATCAGGAGCTGTTAATACAGCATTTGTCAGGCTGGTGCTGACTCCCTCGAATGAAAGATACCGTTCACAGCAACAAATTGCAGATTATTTGACAGGCAATGTAAAGCGATTTACGGAGGCGCGCGCTTTCGTTCTGCAGGAGCAAACAATTTCGGCTGGTGGTGGAGCAAGCCGTTCAGCTTTGCCGGTTCAGTTTGTTTTACAGGCACCCAACTTTGATAAGCTTCGCGATGAGCTTCCGAAATTCATGGATGAGGTGGGTAAAAGCAATGTTTTTATGGGAACGGATGTGAATTTAAAATTTAATAAGCCGGAATTGGATGTAACTATTAACCGGGACAAAGCAAGAAATCTTGGGGTGTCGGTACTGGATATTGCACAAACATTACAGCTGGCATTCAGCGGGCAACGGTTCAGCTATTTTTATAAGAACGGCAAGCAATACCAGGTAATAGGGCAATTCGATCGCGAAAACCGCGATGAGCCGCTTGATTTGAAATCCGTATTTGTAAGAAATGATGGAGGACAGCTCATCCAGATGGATAATCTTGTGAATGTTAATGAAGAAAGCAGCCCTCCCCAACTGTATCATTTCAACCGGTATATGTCCGCTACCGTTTCTGCAGGGCTGGCTCCCGGCAAGACAATAGGGGATGGTATTGATGAAATGAACCACATAGCTTCAAAATCACTGGATGAATCCTTCAGCACTTCTTTGAGTGGTCCTTCAAGGGATTATGCTGAAAGCTCTTCCAATATCCTATTTGCTTTTGCTCTGGCGCTCGTTTTAATATACCTCGTGCTGGCAGCACAGTTTGAAAGCTTTATTGACCCCTTCATCATTATGCTTACTGTTCCCCTCGCAATAGCAGGAGCATTGTTATCATTGTGGCTTTTTAATAAAACCTTAAATATCTTTTCACAAATTGGCATCATCATGCTGGTAGGGCTTGTAACGAAAAACGGAATATTGATTGTTGAGTTTGCAAACCAGCAGCGTGAAAAAGGGCTGCAAAAGATGGATGCCGTTAAAGCTGCGGCTGTAGCGCGTTTCCGTCCTATTATTATGACAAGCCTTGCTACAATGCTTGGCGCTTTGCCAATTGCTTTGGCATTGGGTGCCGGAGCGAAGAGCCGCGTATCTATGGGAATTGTAGTGATTGGCGGATTGCTTTTTTCGCTTGTACTTACACTGTTTGTCATCCCTGCAATGTACACGTATTTTTCCAGGAAAAAATCTTTTGAAGAAATACAAACGCATGAATAAATTATTTTTCCTCTTACTTTTTTTTATTTTTCATTACCATGCCTACTCCCAGGAAAAGCTCACCCTGCAGCAAGCCATTGAAACCGGTTTAAAAAACAATTATTCCATCATCATATCAAAAAATGATCTGGATGTTTCAAAAAATAACGTATCGTGGGGAAATGCTGGCGCTTTGCCCGCACTTGATTTTAGCCTCACACAGAACTACAGTAATATTGACAGCAAACAAAAATATTCAGATGGAGCAGAAGTAAACAAAACCGGGGCAACAGCCAATTCTCTTGACGCAACCGCTTTGCTTGACTGGACAATTTTTGATGGATTTAAAATGTTTGCCACTTACAATAAGCTGAAATCATTGGAAGAGCTTGGCGAACTGAACGCACGGTTAACTGTGGAGAATACTGTTTCAGAAATTATTACCGCATATTATGATATAGTAAGGCAGAATGCCAATTTAATAGTGATTGATTCTTCAATGGCAATTTCTAAAGTCAGGCTCATGATTTCAAAAATGAAATTTGAAATCGGTTCTACTTCCAAAGCTGAATATTTGCAGGCGCAGGTGGATATGAATGCAGACCTGTCAGCCTACAAAAGCCAGCAAATGAGAATTGAAGAATCAAAAGTGATGTTGAATCATTTGCTTGCAAGAGATGTTTCGCTTATTTATGATGTGGACGACAGCATTGAAATTAATTACACAGCAAATTACGATGAACTGAAAAATAAAATTGATAAGGAAAATACTTCCGTGTTACTTGCCCAAAAGAACATCAATATTTATAATTATAGTATAAAGGAATGGAAAGGTGAGCGGCTGCCTTCGCTGAACCTGTTTGCAGGATATAATTATACAAAAGCAAATTCTCAAACCGGTTTGGTATTGGAAAACAAAACGAACGGATTGAATTATGGCTTCACGCTAAATTATAATTTATTCAACGGCTTTAATCTCAACCGCAATATTAAAAATGCAAAGCTTGATTACGAAAGCAGCAGGATAAATTTTGAGAGCGTTAAAAGTGAAATTAATGCAGAAATGATTGTTGCATATCGTGATTTTCAAAACAACCTCGAACTTTTAAAATTAGAAGAAGAAAACAGTTTGCTTGCAAAGGAAAACGTTGATCTTTCATTGGCACGATTCCGTACAGGCGTTATTAATCAATTGCAATTAAAGGACGCACAGCAATCATACATCCTTGCACAAATTCGTTTGGTGCTTGCCCGTTACGATACAAAAATTGCTGAAACCACTTTGAAGAAGCTTACAGGGCAATTGCTGAAATAACCCTGTTAAATTAATTCTTAAGTAAAAAATGCTTTTTTAAAGCCGAGTCAAGATCCTTAAAACCACTTGAGCCCTTAATGACATAATCTAAAGCGCCTTTTTGTTTGGCGAGTTCAATTATTTTTTTGTTGTCAACTGAAGTCATCATTATTACATTAGTGTCGGGACAAATTTCTTTCAGCTTTGCCAGTGATTCCAAACCATCCTTTGACGCTCCGAAAGAAGAATCCAAAAAGTAATCCATCAATATAAGATCCGGCTCTTCAGCATCGCCAATAATTAACTCTTTTATGCAGGCAACTCCTGAGGAGTACTCTTTGATTTTAAGATTCGCATACTTTGACAGGTGGTCTTTCAACATCGAGCGTTCTATTGTACTGTCTTCAACGATGAATACTGTTTCTAGCTTTTTAGGTTTCATAATAATTTTCGCTTAAGATTATTTTAAATAAGCCTGTAAATAGGCTTACAAATGTATATATTTTGATTTATTATTTGAAATTTAAGCGCTTTTCTCTAAAACTCTTGTTTTAACCATGGTTCTTGTTATAAGTCATTTTTCTCTGCATTATTTTGAGGTTGTGTTGAAACCATACATAAAGTTGTTTAAGCGTCTAACAGAACTTTCAAGCCCAACAATATCCATTAATTCTAATTTTTTCATAGTTATTTTCTTCTCCTGTTTCTATAAATTATAAAAACAATAATTACTAAAATCGGGATAATGTAAATGAGTGACATTGGATTTATTTTCCGATACGGGTTTACTCAAGGTGGTGGGCGTGGGTTTCCATAATAAGATTTACGATTGGATTTACGATGTGAGATTTATTCGAAGTGATATTCCTTTTGCAAATATTCGATTAATTCAGCACCTGCAATTTTTAATTCTTCATCTGTTCGTTGTATTCCTTTTTTTGTGCCGTGCATGTAAACTGAAAATACTGACAATTCTTGTAATAGTTCATTATCTGTTGTTCGTAGTGGCGGGTTTTCACTTGTTCTTTTTATTTCTGAACCATTCCCTTCCATTTTTAGAAACACAGCAGGGTCAAAAATTTTTGCAGCTATTTTTTTGTATTCAGTAAATTCAGTTTCATTAATTGATTCCAGTAAATGTATTAAGGGAAATTTTTCATAATAGGTCATGATTTTATTGGAAGTGCTGAGATTTCTGATAAGCCTGAAATTGCCCGAATTTTTTAGTTGTTCAAAAGTTCTGTTGTTGGTCGATAATGGATGTAGCCGAGGCGCAAGCCTTGCCCAATAATATAAATTGCCGGTATTAGTGGCAATTAATGAAGGAGAATTTAAAAGAGTAACCAAACTGTCCATCATTGAAGTGCCAGTTTTTACATGTAAAATATGTTGTGCTAAAACCTGTTGGTCGCTTTTCAAATCCGCAATCAGCGATTGGATGTATTGCTTTTCCCTTTCATGTTCAACAATGTGCTCCCGATAATTCTCTACCAAAAATCCACAGAATACCGCAAGAAATAACATAAAGAATTCAAAGAAGTAATGCCAGAAATTTTTTCCGGGTGCTTTGTGAAGATGATGCGCGTGTGTTTCCATTTATTTTTTGCCAAAGGTAATTTAACGATTCGCTAAGTTCTTGCAAGAAATGTTCGGATTTGCAGGTGTCGCCAAGGCATATCCGATATCAGAAGCGTCCTGGAATGGAACTATGAGCCAGCCTGTGCGCAAGCAAAATAAAAAAAGAAGGTCCATTGGACTCCTTTGGAGGATTAGAAGCACCACTGTTCGTTAACGCACTACTACCAATTACAAGCACAACTGTTCATCCCGTAGACAATGTCCTATGGGGTTTAATAGAATTTTGAAACGCAAAATCATTTATTCACTTCTTTAATTGTTTTTTCAATGGAGTTCATGAGTGCTTTGCAATTCGTTAATCCACGTGTTATTTAGTTGTTTGGCTTCCGGGTTGTTTTCCTAATTTTTCATATTCAATATCATTCGGTTCCCACAATTCAATTTTGTTTCCTTCAATATCCATAATGTGGATAAACTTTCCATAATCATAACTTTCCATAGTATCTGTAATTGTAACGCTCTCTTTTTTTAGTTCTTCAACAAGTGCTACTAAATTTTCAACGCGGTAATTTATCATAAAGTCTTTTGTTGAAGGTTCAAAATATTTTGTTGTTTCCTTAAACGGACTCCATTGAGAAAAACCTTTTTTAGAAGAGTCGGTGGCTTGTCGCCATTCAAACACGGTCCCGTATTGGTTGGTGTTTAAACCCAGGTGCATTTTATACCATTCTCTCATTGTTTTGGGGTCTTTGCATTTGAAGAAAATTCCGCCAATGCCTGTTACCCTTTTCATGGTTGTATTGTCGGATGCATTCTTTGTTATACTTGCTTTAAAAGCAAAACCAAAACAGAATGATGTTGCTAATGCTATAATTATTAAAGTTATTTTTTTCATTGCACGTTTTTTTTAAGTCAGTATTATTTAGGTTCCCATAGTTCAATCTTGTTACCTTCTGCATCCATGATATGTACAAATTTTCCATAGTCGTAAGTCGCAATTTCATCAACAATGGTTACTCCGCTTTCTTTAAGTTTGTTTACAAGTCCCTCAATATTCTGAACTGTATAATTAATCATAAACTCTTTTTGGGATGGGGAAAAATATTCATCCCCTTTTTTAAAAGGAAGCCATTGAAGAGGGATTATCACCTCAGGTTTGTTAATGTCCCTGTATTCAAAACTCACCGAACCCCATTCATTGGGTTCTAGACCCAGGTTCTTACGATACCATTCTTTCGTTTCTTTGGGATTGTCAGAAAAAAAGAAAATGCCGCCAATGCCGGTCACCTTTGGTGTTGTATCAGCAGGTGAAGGTGAGTTGTCTGTTTGATTTTTTTTGTCTTCCATATTTTTTGTTTTATTTTTCGAGAATGTTTTTCAAAGTTGACAAACTAATATCCATGCCTTTTGCAACTTGTTTTTCCATTATGGGTATCATGATGTTTATTGGATATTTCAATGTACCGGCATTGCTCCAGTTTACTTTGGTTTGATTATCGGATAAAGATTCCGTCTCCATAATTATGGAGGCAGTGGCTGCCATTGGTTTTATAAAACGAATTTCTGTTTCAATTCTTTTCCCTTCAATAATATTTTTTATTTCCTTTTCTCCAACACCGGCACTTTTATCTCCGCTCCAGGAATAGATATATCCAACCGTTCCGTCTGTTCCGTTGAATTCTCTTTTCCTGTCCGGTGAAACCATTGCATGTTCGTTGAACTCGTCCTGGTTTTTGAGCAGCTTTAAATAGTCAAATACTTTTTGCCGGGGCGCATTGATGATAATTTCGCGTCTGACATAATGTTCTTTTTTCATAAAAAGCGCCAGGATTAACAGCAGTGCTATGATGCCTGCCATTACAAGCAGAATTATAATTAGAGTATTCATTTATTGTCTTTTAAATTGTTACAAAATGTTATACAATGACCGCATTCTTGTAATCTTAGTGTTATTCGTTCGAGTTACTGCTCGTTTAAAAGTAAAAATTATTTTCGTTCTTCATAAACAATTTCGTATTTGATTCCGTCAATGTCTTTAAAAAAAAGTGCGTAATAACTCTCTCCATGTTGTGGAAAATATTTTGGTTCTTCAATTATGTTCGCACCGATTTCTTTTATGCGCAAATATATTTTATCAACCTCTTCGCTTGATTCCGCCTTAAATGCAAGATGATGTAATGCTCCTGGTTTTCTTCTGTGAATTGTTTCGTGTTTGAATGTTTCTCTCGGAGAGTTAATACCAAAAATTAAAAGCGGATGGTGATACTCTATGACATCAAATTCATGTTTTTCTACTCTGCCTTTCCCTTTGCGGTTAATATCAAATCCAAGAATAGGCATCAATTTGTCATAGAAAGGTTCTGCAACCTTCAAGTCTTTTACGGTGATTTGTATATGGTCAATTATTGGTTTCACTTCTCAATTTTTATTTTGCGAATTTGGTTTTTTATCTGTTCATTTCTTGCAAATGTTTCAAATTGCTGTACCGCCAAGCATACCGCATACGAAGAAGAGGGCAAAACCCTGGCGGGCTTTTGAGCCAGACTGTGCGCAATAGAGGTAAAAAATCTTTACATTAGTTGCGTTGTGGTGGGTTAACATTTCACCGTTTTCCTTTTCTTTCCAAGTGTTCCTCTTTTTTTTATCTTTTCAATGTAATCAGGGGAATAGGGAATTTGGCAGGCAGTTCGTCCCATATCTACAGTTACTGCACCAATTCTTTTTCCCGTTTCTATTGCCAAAGCAGTAAGCTCGGGCACATAACCACCCACAGCAATAACAAAACCATTCATTGTCTGCTTCACGCGGTTTTGGGATTTGCTGATTTCTTTTTCTATTCTTTCTAAAAGTGATTTTATTTCCTTCTTATTTAATTTCTCATCGGGAGTAAGAGCCAATAAACAGGAATAGGTTGCCCATCCTGCAGAAGCAATATTTTCTTTGTCAGATTTCATCCATTCTATGGCAAGCTCATGTCCGTAATTACTTTCGGCAGCCACCCATGGAACGGTATACTCACTAATCATGGACCAGTAAGCATTTTTTGCCCAATGATTTAAATTTGCTTTCGTCATTTTCTTATCATCGGCAATTAATCCTGCCAGGTACATAGCATCCGAAATGCCCGTATCGTATAGCTCTAACGCAAGGGTATAATCCTTTTTTATTTTCTTCTGAATCTTTTTTAAATCACTTACTTTCACTCCGTAAAATGGTTCTTTTGCTCCATGTTTCAGGAGCACCTTTTTTATAGATTCACTTGAATAGTATTTCAGTTCTTCAAGAATTTCTTTGGTAGTCATAATTGGTTTTCTTTATTCATATCTATGTTTGTTCGTTTATTCACTCTCTTATATTTTCAAAGGTGTTCATGATAATACTTTGATAAGATCTTGCAGAAATACTCGGATTAGCGGTATCCCCATTTATTGCCGATAAGGAAGAAGAAATTAAAAGAAGGTTTTTTTAAAAGGGTTTATTTGCACTCAATTTTGTTAACCACAAATATAAATAAATCAATTGCTTATTACAATTTGTAACCTTTTCATTTCTCACTTTCTCTAATGGAGTATAATCAAACAAATTAAAATTTAGAAAATGGAAACTATCAATTTAAACCTGGCAATCAAACCAACATACAATTTAATGAAGCTTACTTTTGGTGTTGTGCCCATTATTGCAGGACTTGATAAATTCACTAATTTTCTAACTGACTGGAGCCATTATCTTCATCCAGGTATTGCAGCAATGTTGCCTTTTACTCCGCATACATTTATGATGATTGTGGGAGTAATTGAAATTGCAGCAGGAATTGTTGTGCTTGCCAAACCGGCAGTAGGTGGCTATGTAGTTGCTGCATGGCTTACCATTATTGCACTAACACTATTGGCAAGCGGTAATTATCTTGATGTTGCTGTTCGCGATCTTGTAATGGCGGTTGGGGCATTTTCTTTAACAAGAATTGCAAAAGTTGTTTCTTAAAAAACAAATAAATTAATTAGTGCATGAAAAAATTTGAGCAATACACTGACACGGAAATCATTCAAAAAATTCTTGAGGGGGAGCTTGCATTATTTGAAATCCTCATATGGAGGTACAATTCATTCTTGTATAAAACCGGGAGGTCTTACAACTACAATCACGAGGATACGCAGGATCTTATGCAGGATACTTTTATTGATGCATATACCAACCTGCCAAAGTTTGAAAGCCGGTCATCATTCAAAACCTGGATCATCAGAATAATGCTGAACAACTGCTTTAAGAAAAAACAAAAATTCAGCTTCAAAAATGAAATTGCAAATGATATTAATGATAAATCAACACCCATGTTTTCAAATAATAAAGACAGCGACACAAATAAAATTGTCCTGAACCGCGAATTGAATTTTGTAATTGAAGATGCGCTCAAGCAAGTGCCCGAAGATTACCGGCTGGTTTTTTCGTTACGCGAAATAAACGGGCTGAATGTAAAAGAAACAGCGGAGGCATTGAATATTACTGAAGCAAACGTGAAAGTTCGCCTGAACCGCGCGAAATCAATGTTGAGAAAAGAGGTAGAAAAGTCATATAAGGCAGAAGACATTTTTGAGTTCAACCTTGTTTATTGCGATGCTATGGTGAGCCGGGTAATGAATAAAATAAAAAATTTAAATAAATGAATATCTTTATATTAGTTGCAGTTTATTCTTTAATGAATTTTATTCTTTTTTCTTTATTGAAATTTTCCAGCGAAAGAAAATATACTCCCCGATTAAATTCTGAAATGTCAATTTGAATTATTCTTGAATAAACAGAGTTTACTTTTTTTACTAGTTGCCCTGAATTATCGTAAATAATAATATTTGAATAAGGAGAAATAAAATCATTTTCAATTGTAATAGTATTTTCTACGGGATTAGGATAGCGGATATATTTTTGATTTAAATCGTAATTGTTTAAACCTGTAATGGAGGTACCTAGTTTTAATACATGTAAATCATTAACTGTTGATAAATAAAAAACAGAATCTTTTGCGCTTACAGCATTAACCTGTCCTATTATGGTGCCGTTAAATGAAGCTAAATAGGTTGCAGAGGAAAGACCGATTTGAAATGCGCTTACGTTGCCTGGTCCGATTTGAAAAACATATCCGTTTTTATAAACTAAATCTCCAATCGAATTCCCGCCAATACCTTGGAAAAGTCCAGATGGATTTGTGGGATTTGATATATCTATAACATCAAAACCCTGACCGGTTTTTGATACAAATAGTCTACTATTCGGTAAATCTTCAGAAATTTTATCATAACCACCACCAAAGCTTGAAATCACACTCATGTTTGACGGGTTCATTATATCTACTACTTTTAAACCCCCTGATGTTCCTACATATGCATAATTTCCATTAACTGCTATTCCTGAAGAAAAACTTCCAAGATTTATTTTATCAATAACAACCGGAACAGTTTTATTAGTAATGTCTATTGAGTATAAGGTATCTGTGTTTGTGGGCATAAAAGCATAATTTCCTTTAATAGCTATTTGGTATGCTGTGCCGGAAATATCATAAGTTATTCCTGTTTGAACAGGGAAATTAATATTAGAAATATCTGCTATCATAAAATACCCTGTCATTCCACCTCCAAAAAAAGCGTAATTACTATCAATTGCAATTGCCATGGGGAAGTTGCCAGGATTGCCTAATGATGCCGAAGGTACCGGGTTGAATGGATTTGAAACATCAATAAAAGTGATTCCGGATGTTGTACTGGTTATTACTCTGTCTTGATAATATTTAATAACAAAATTTGCATTATTATTCCATTGACCAAGTTGGCTAATTACCTGTGCTTTTAAGATTGTCCAAGAAGAACACATTAGAAGAATAATAATTGTTAATTTTATTTTTCTCATCTGAAGGTTGTTTATGGTTATGAAACTGTTTTCATTTCGATAGAAATCGGGTCGTTTGCCTCTATTTTGGCAATATCATATTAGCGGTAGTGCATCTGCCAACTTACAGAAAACGCTGCCTTTTATTTCAGTCCGCGGGTAATTAATGAAGCCTTTTCATTTACATCCCAGTCCACAGAAGAAACATTTTTTACGTACGGCCTGCTTACAACCGCTTTTACAAGGTCAGAATGCATGAAGTCTTCCATTGCAGTTTTGTTTTCCCACAAATAGAAGCCGCCAAAAGTATTTTTTTCTTCGTCTGTCAACCAAACCTTTGAGATAAGACCTTTTACTTTTGCTAATATCGGAGCGTCTGGTTCAACCATTTGTTTCAAATATTCCGCCTGGGAAATATCTTTTAATTGATAAGTTATTAGTTGTGCATGCATGATTTTATTTTTAAGTTAGATAATAATTCAAAGGTAAAAAAAATGCACAAATCATACATTTTAATACGCATTTCTTTTTACGAATTCTCCCGGAATGAAACCTGTTGCTTTTTTAATAAAATTCGGTCCTTTTTAACCTTCCGGTTTGGTGCTGGAATAGAATTTGTCATCAGTCAGTATTGCTAAAACAGGTAAAAAATGAAAAAAAATGCGCTTACAATTTTTTTAGTCTCAATAATTACTTCTATTCCGATGGAGAAAGTGTATTCACAAAATAAAACCCAGTTTAATGCTGGCGACTGCCGGGCTTTTCTCTGGGAACATGTGTATGATCCTTCAAGGCTCGAAATTATTGATTCATGTATTTCGGTTACAGGTATTATCAGTGAATCCAAAGCAGAGGATGACGGGGATCAACACCTCCTGTTATCGCTTGATGCCGGGCAGGATGGATTGCTCACAAAGAAAAATTTTAAAAAGAAAGGAGATGATCTTGTGCTGGAATTGGTTTGCGCAAACCACATTAAAGATAAAAAAGCAAAAAAAGCATGCAAAGGATTTAAAAATAATATCTCTGTGCCGCCTGTAGGAGCCCATGTAAAAGTTACCGGGAGCTATGTAAATGATTCACATAATGGATGGACAGAAATACACCCCGTAAGTAAAATTGAAATAATTAAATGAAGGAAGTTCATATAATTAAATTTAACTTCCATGCTGCCTCACATTTCACTGGCACATTTTTTTTATACCGGTAGTACAACGAGAACTAAGAACCGTAAGTCTTATTTCCACATCATAAAAATCAAAAGAGCGGGACCTGTAAGTTTCGCTTTTTTTATGCCTCTAAAAAACCTTGTTTTTAACCACAATTCTTGTTATCGGCAGTTTTTCTATTCATTAGAATTCGTGCTTCTCAATGTTGCACTACAAATCTTTTGATAGAGAAATTTTTCGTGTCAGAATATTTTAGCAAATAAATTCCATTGCTCAATAGTCTTGTGTCAATTAATTCTCCGTTGAAATTGGTTTTATCATAAAGAACTTGTCCTGTGTAATTTAGAATTTGAATACTTGAATTGCCGCTGACTTTTGTTCTGTGAATTCTTAATTCGTCAGAAGTCGGATTGGGCGAAACAGAAATTAAATTGTCGTTTTGAATTTCTTCAATGCTTTCAACGTAATCTTCAAAATGTAAATCATCAAACATTAACCCATCCTTATTTGTTTGAATGCTGTCGCTAATAAATGTGAATCGCCATAGAACAGTGTCAAAAAGTTGAATATTGAATAACGGTCCTAATGCAGCAAGGTTTACATAAAAAGGTTGCCACCCATTTGAGTTGCCTGTCAATGTAACCCAACCAGGAGGCATAAAAATGTGATTTGTAATGAAGGTATCATTTATAATGTCATACCATGAAGTTCCGTTGTTTGGAGAAAACTCTATCGTGCCAAAGTCAGTCAAAGTATCAGCGTTAACAGTGTATTCTCCCTGCAAAGAAGCAGTATGAGGAGATGTATAACCGGCACCTGCAATGTTTACAATTATAAATGATGAAGTGTCGTTTATTGGATAGGGATTAATGGTGTCTGTAATAATAACATTAGGACTTGAGTAAGCATTCGTGAAAATTGTTTTTTGAGGAGCACCAACTTGCCAAATGTTATTCGGATTAGAAGCAGTATCAATTCTCAGGTGATTTATTGTAGCCGGATCTTCAAAGTCAAGAGTATAAAAGTAGAATTGTCCGAATGATGTTGCTGCAAATAATGTCAGCGAAAATAAGAGTAGAAGTTTTTTCATAGCTTGTTGTTTTGAATTAGTAATACAGTTCAATCGGAGCGAAATAATTGCCGATAACGAAGAAGGGAGGGCAAATGTGCAGTGCACATTTGAGCCAGCCTGTGCGCAAGCGAAGTAAAAAAAGAAGGGTTTTAATGCTCTCATGTTTGTTTACGCTAGCCTGTTTGTTATTTGCACTCACCTCGTTTACCTCTCAAAGCCCTTCTTTTTTTTATTTACTCATCCCTTTCTTTATTTTTTCTTTATGGCATTCATGATACGCTTCGCTTGATTCTTTTAATCTTAGTACTATCGTTGCAATGTTATTAAATTAGGATATTAAACAAACATAAAATGAAAAGAAAAAAGAGAGGAATAAGATTATTAATCTTTGAGAACCTTAAGAGTTCGCATAACATGAAAATCCCCTCTCTTTCACTTGTCACAACTTCGAACAGTTCAACAAAAGCTTTGCGAGCTTGTAATAGTATAGTTAAAGTGCGGCAAGCTATTTCTTTCCGTTTGTGTACCAACCAAAATTAATTAAAAATGAAAGAAGAAAAACAAAATTATGCCGGCCTTGATATTGGCCTGGAATGGATTGATGCCGCCTGGCAGGAGCAGGATAAGGCACAACATGTAAAAGTACCCAACACGCTAGAGGGCTTTAAGCAGTTGGTAAAACAATGCGGCCGGGCATGTCACTATGTAATGGAAACAACGGGGCCTTATTATGTGGCATTGGCATTGTATCTGCATCAGCAGGGCATCCGGGTATCGGTAGTAAATGCAATGGTGATCAAACGCTTTATCCAGATGCAGATGGAAAAAAACAAGAGTGATAAAAAAGATGCTCTGTGGATCTGCAAGTATGGCATCAGCCAGCAGCCTCAGCTGTGGCAGGCACCGCAGGAGCATATCATTCGTGCCCGGCAAATGCAAACAGCCATTATGCAATTGACCAAGCAGCGCACAGCCATTATCAATGCACAAAAATCGCTGGAGCAAATGCCTGTAATAAGCAAAGAAAGCAAGCGCAGCTATCAGCACATGGTTGATCAGCTCAACAAAGAAATCAGCACACTTGAAAAAGCGTTGGATGAATTATTGAAGCAACACGAAGAAAAAAAGATGGCTGCTCTTGAAACCATTCCCGGTATAGGCAAGCGTACCATAGCCACCATGATCATTGTCACTGATGGATTCCGCAAAGTGGATAACTACCGGCAGCTATCCAGTTGGGCAGGGCTCAGCCCGAAGGAGTACTCATCAGGCAAGAGCATTCGCGGAAAAGTGCGCATCAGCAAAATGGGAGGAAAAGAACTCAGAAACATGTTATACATGTGCTCGCTCACAGCCATCCGGTCCAATAAAGCCTGCAAGGAATTATACGACCGCTTAAAAGCAAAAGGGAAAAACGGCAAGCTGGCATTAGCTGCGGTAGGAAATAAACTGATTAAACAATGTGTGGCAATTGCAAAATCCGAATTGCCTTATGATGCCAAATATTTATCTAAAAAAGCTTGTTTTTAACCACAGTTCTTGTTATGCGCATACCAAGCTGTTATTCCAAGTTGTTCAACTTAATTTCTTGCAGAATTAATTTTTCTTCGTTGAATCTTTTTTTTGCATCATCTCTATCATTCGCATTTGCTCTTGTTTCATCATATCATATTGTTCTTGCGAAACTTTATTTTCCTTTTTCAATTCTTCTGCAGTTTTAAATTGTGCCTCTTTATAATCTTTCAAGTCAAAATTATCAGAGTCAACTTTTCCCAATACCGCTAATCGCAAATCATATTGAATACTATTTTTTGAATCGGTAAAAGCTATTCGAACGGGAAGACCAGAAAGGTTCTGTTTTTTTAATGCTTCATTTAATTTTCTAATATTTATATTATTAATTACGGAAGAGATATACGCTGATAAATTAGGTATGCCATCGCTTATCCACAAAGTCAAATCTTCTTTCTTCCCCGGATAAGTAGTCAAAAGAATTTTTGTGCAGACATAATTATTCATGGAATCTGTTCCTACAATTCTTACAACATAATCATCAAGATGCTTTGCATCGTCTTTCCTGTATGTTTTATTTTCAAAAAGCATATACCCAACCTCAGGTTCTTTTTTGAGATACAAAGTTTGGCTCAATCGTATTTCACCTTTGTATTCCGTTTCCAGTACATTTCTGGAATTCCCATCTTTTGAATATACTTTTAATAAGCCATATGGTTTTCCTGTCTCCGCTTGAGTTGCATTATATTCAAGGTAAACTCCATCCTGCCCCTGTGCTAAAATGCTTTGGAATAAAACACAGAAAATAATTACCGCAAGTTTTTTCATTTTGTTTATTTCTTGTTGAATAGTTCAAGTTAGCACTGCTGTTTGTTCGGAGCGTATTGGTTGCGCATAACGAAGAAGGGATTAAAGAAGTAAAAAAAAGAAGGGTTTAGAAGCACTACTGTTCGTTTATCTACACTGTTTGTTAGAAGCTCAACTCTTTGTTTACCTCTCAAAGCCCTTCTTTTTTTTATTTCTTTTAATCTTATTGTTATGCGTTCGTTCTACTTTGCAGTAATAAAATAATTATCCGAGTTTAGAGCAGCCCTCTTTCGAGGAACTGCCCTTTTTAGCGGAGAGGATGAGATTCGAACTCATGGAACTTTTGGTTCTACTGATTAGAAGTCAGTTGCATTAAACCACTCTGCCACCTCCGAACAAATACCGCTTATTCGGAGAGGGTGGGTGAAAAGCAAAAATACTAATCAGGCATTTCATCCTCAAAACTTTTAGTTAGTGATTCCATTTCTATCCAGTGAATCGTCAGGTCTATTAATTTCTTCAAGTCTTCTAAATTTTTTCCCTCCCATTTTCTAACATAGTGAGTTTCATCATTACCCAACCACGTTGCACGTTTTGCAACAGTCTTAACTCTTGCATCAGTAACATACTCTTCAATGCAAGCACCTAAAAATTTCTTTTCAATTTTCTCCTTATCATCAGGATGATGTGAAATGGAATAATCTTTAATTAAAAATTCTATTGCCTTACGGTAGCCAACTCCACAAATTTCAGTCAGTCCCTGTTGCTCTGCCGCATATGATTGATTGTAAATTTCAACAAATGATTCAGAAAGTTTTTCGATTGTTTCACTAAACTCTCTACCCATGAGAGTACCTTGAGTGGTTTCGCCATTAAATCTCCAATATCCTACTGCCTGAAGGTATTTATAATATCCTAAAAAAGATTTATTGCATTCTTGATTTGGACAGACGAGTAAAACTTCCAATGCACCACTCCCTTGATGAGCCGTTAGAAAGTTTGGAGTAATTGTTTTATGACAAAATGGACATTTATTAGGATGCCCATCAACCTTTACTTGTCCTCTGTCCGAGTTAATTGTTAACATTTTTTTTTAGTTATTTCTTGCACTTACTTTGAAGTTCCGATGCCGCCAAGAATGACGCATAACAGATAATAACAGCACCTCTCGATTTAAAAAGGTGCCATTATTCCACACAAATATAGGGTTATTCAGCACCTTTTCCTTTGGTTTTTATGTTTAACTTATCGAGCGGGCTTTGTATTCTGTTTGTTAAAATACGTCCTACATGTGTATAAACTTCGGTAGTCCGTAAACTGTTATGGCCTAATAATTCTTTTATACTTAAAAGATCGGTTCCTCCTTCCAACAGATGAGTTGCAAATGAATGCCGTAGTGCATGAATGCTTCCTCCTTTTTTAATCCCTGCTTTTGCTTTTGCTTCCTGCATTATTTTATCAATGCTTCTTACACTGTATTGGGTTCCGTTTATTCCTTCAAACAGCCATAATACAGGCTTATATGATTTGTAATAAATCCGGAGTAGTTCAAGAAGTGTTAATGATAACATTACTTGCCTGTCTTTTCTTCCTTTGCCCTGCCTTATAGTTATTACCATTCGTTTGGAATCAATATCACCTGTTTGCAGGTTTGAAATTTCACTCACACGCAATCCACCGGAATAAGCAATGCATAAAATAGTTTTATGTTTTAAGTTTTCAGTCACTTCAATTATCTTTTTCACTTCTTCAGGTGCATACACTACAGGCAACTTTTGTTCCTTCTTGGCGCGAGGCAAGTCATAAGTTTCCCGTGGCCGTTTTAAAACATGCTCGTAAAAGAATTTTACTGCATTTATCATTTGGTTCTGCATGTTCCATGTCCATTGTTGTTCATGTTTCATTTTTACCAAATAATCCATAACCTGGTATTGGTTCAGTGTGCTCGGCTTGGTTTCTCCCCAATAAATTAAAAACTGGATAAAGCATGTACGGTAAGTTTGAATGGTGTTTGGTGAATAGTTTTTCAAACGCATCATTTCCACATAAGCTCTCAGCGCCAGCCATTGCATTTCGTTGAGTGGCGCTGATTTTTCTTTATCCTGCTTAATGATTGTTTCAGGTTTTTCCTGGCGTGGCAGAAGTGTTGTTGTCATAAATTCAGGTTTAAACAGGAAAGATACAATTTATTCTTTGTAAACCTTATATCTTAAACCCGAAACCTTAAACCTCCAACCTCCAACCATACCTTATATATAGCAGCTTTTTTTAACCGGCATTTTCAATTAAAAAAGCTCACTATGCCATGTGTTGGAAACACTATGCCATGTGTTCAAAACAGAATACCATGTGTTGGAAACACTATGCCATGTGTTCAAAACACTATGCCATGTGTTGGAAACACTATGCCATGTGTTCAAAACAGAATACCATGTGTTGGAAACACTATGCCATGTGTTCAAAACA
>JADMIO010955782.1_pt1 | contig 59733 bp, 54 predicted proteins | sample 8958161 | NCBI WGS metagenome assembly JADMIO01 (sample SAMN16585339, study PRJNA669376) | soil metagenome | isolation source: Crop rotation soil | place: USA: Cullars Rotation, Alabama | collected 2011 | reverse complement strand
GCCGCGACTTCAAGTCACGTGAATTCCAAGCTTCGGATCCCACTGTGCTGGAAAGGATCGATCTGGGCCGCCTGTGTTTTGACATTCGTCAGCGGGATGCGCGAATCCGCCTGGCGCACGATCTCGCGCACGGTCTGGACGTAGGCGAGCGGATCGCCGGCTGTGCGCAGGGCATAGGTCATTTGCTGCAACGGTGGGAAATTTCCCTGGTTATAAGGGATAAAGACGACTGGAGGAACTTCGTTCTTCAGCCCGCCATAGTGGGCATTCGCGGACACGCCAATGATTTCCATGTCGCGCGGCTTGGGGCCACCCACGGTAATGCGCCGGCCAATGGGATTCTCGTGGCCAAAGTTGGCTTGGGCGAACAGTTCGTTCACCACAGCAACCGCCGGGGAGCCTGGTTGATCGCGCTCCTCGATCTCGCGCCCGAGCAGCATCGGAATCTGCATGGTGGTGAAGAACCCTGGGCCCGTATTCAAGATGCGAACGCCTAGAACCGGCGAGCCCGACACACTGATCGGCAATCCCCTGCCGGCGCCGATGAGCGAAGCATGCGAAAGACTCGCGTTGCGCACGCCTGGGATCAGGCCCAACTGCCTCCGCAGATCGGCGTAAAAGTTCGCGATCCCGGGGTACCGATGTCCGGCCTGCGCGGCATTCAACTCAAAGAGCAGCACGTTTTCGCGATTGAAGCCGAGCGGGATAGATTGCAGATTTGAAAGTGTCCGCACAAAAAGCCCTGCCGCTACCAGCATCAGCAGTGAGATCGCAATCTGAGTGACCACGAGAACTTTGCTCAGGTTCAATCGCAGAAAGGGATGGCGTGTGCACGGTTCGCCGGCGCGAGTTTCCTTGAGCGCCGGCATTACATCGGGGCGAGTCGATTGGATGGCCGGGGCCAGTCCGAACAACGCGCCGGTGAGCATGGAGAGCGCAAGGGTCGCGCCCAGGACGTGCCAGTTGAGCTCCGCGCGTAACGTGAAGTTCTCCTGTCCATTGGCTAGTAGAAGCGTCAGAAAACGTACGCCCCAGGCGGCGAACAAAATGCCCAACGCTCCGCCGAGAGAGGCCAGGAGGACACTCTCCGTCAGAAGTTGCCGTATCAGCCGGAGGCGCCGGGCGCCTATGCTGAGCCGCACCGCCATCTCGCGCCTTCGCGCGGCAGCTCTCGCCAGCAGCAGATTGGCCGTGTTCGCGCATGCAATCGCCAGAATCAACGCCACCATCGTTAACAGCACGTACAGAGGCTTGGAATATTGGCGGCGCAGACTGTCAAGTCCGCCTGCGCCCTCTTTAAGTAGCAGCGCGGGAAGATTCGCGCGTTCCTGCTCATTGGCGGCTGTGCCGGCGACCCACTGGTGAAAAGAAGGAGCCAGAGCGGCCTGGGCTTGGGGGAGGCTGACGCCAGGACGCAGCCGTCCCATGACTTCAATCCAATAGTAATTCTGATCGAGGTAATTCGGCGGCGTCGAAGCCCCTGCGGTGGCTGCGTTCAACAAGAGGTTGGTGTGCATCGGGAGATAGAGATCCGGCGCTGCCGCAGGGTCGACACCAAAGAATTCCGGGGGCGTGACACCAGCTATTGTGAACGGGACGTTATCGATAAGAAGGGATTGTCCTGTCGCATTCGCCGGTCCCCCGAAACGCCTTTGGCTGAAAGCAAAACTGACGACGGCGACCGGGGGCGCTCCCGCGCGATCGTCTTGGGGAACAATCGGGCGGCCGGCGGCGGGGGCCACGGCCAGTCCACGAAAATAGTCACCGGAGACATACTCGCCGCCGGCAAGGCCGGCCTGCCCTTTGACCATGACGTTCAGATTTCCCGTTGGGTAGTAGGCGAATACGCTCGAAAAGACTGCGTCAGATCCTCTCTGGAAAAGCTCAAAGGCCGGGTAGGGAAAAATTCCGCTGGTCAATCCGGTTTTCGAGTCGCTATAGCCACGGCCACTCATGGAGTGCATGACGAAGGCGTGCTGCTCGCCGCCGGGCTTGCCTTGGTTGTTGCCCGTTGCACGAGGGTCCTTGCTACGCCAGTTCAGCACGACCAGAGATGCGGGATCGGACACCGGCAGCGAGCGCAGCAGAATCGAATCCATAAAGCTGTAGATGGCCGTGTTGGCTCCGATGCCGAGCGCCAGCGACAGCGCAACCAGCAAGGTGAACGCGCGGTTATTGATCATCGTGCGCAGAGCGTAGCGAAGATCCTGCAGAAGCTGTTCAAAGAGTGTCCATGTCCACATGGCGCGAGTGCTCTCCTGTAACAAAGTGACATTGCCCAAGTCTCGGGCGGCAGCCCATCCCGCCTGATCCTGCGCCAGCCCTTCCGCTTGACGCTGTTCGGCTTCCTCATCGAGGTGGAACTGAAGTTCTTCGCGGAGCTCATCTTCCTTTCGGCGGCGTTGCGTCAACCACCTCAACTTGCGAAAGAACGAGGTCATGGCGCCTCCTGATCCAAGGGATTCAAGATCAGCCCCATGGCGCGAGAGAACGCCCGCCACTTCGATTGTTCGGTCACAAGTTGTTTTCGCCCGCGCGGTGTAAGGCGATAGTACCTGGCCCGCTTGCCCTTCTCCGATAGCTCCCAGGAAGCGGCGATCCAGCCTTTCGCCTCCAGCCGGTGGAGGGCCGGGTAGAGAGACCCGGTCTCGACCTGGAGCAGGTCTTCAGAGGTCCGCTGGATGTGTTTGGCGATGGCGTGGCCGTGTGTGGGTCCTGCAAGCAGGGTGCGGAGGATGAGGACGTCCAGGGTTCCTTGGAGGAGTTCCACTCGCGACGGTGGTTTGTGGCTCATTATGTAGACATTCTACAATTCCTTATGTAGAGTATCTACTACTGTGTCCGCGGGCATTCACGAGTGACTGTGAGTAGATACGCGGCCGCGTGTCACAATAAAGAAAATGATCGAACACCTTCGCCCGGGCACGTCCGCTGCAAACGCCCGGGTGGCTCTTTTTGATTTTGATGGAACCATCTCCGTCATCCGCTCCGGGTGGATGGAGATCATGATTCCGATGATGGTCGAGATCCTCATGGACATGAAGACGGGCGAGCGGGAAGAGGACCTGCGCGCGATCGTCGAGGAGTTTGTCGGACGTCTGACGGGCAAGCAAACGATGTACCAGATGATCGCCCTGGCCGAGGAGATCGAGAAGCGCGGCGGCAAGCCTCTCGATCCGCTGGAGTACAAGAATCAATACCTGGCGCTGCTCAATGACAAGATTCGCGACACCCTGGCCGAGCTGCGCGAAGAGCGCTGCTCACCGGAGAAATACCTGGTGCCGGGCGCGCGCGCTCTGATCGAATCGCTGAAAGAGCGAGGCCTGAAGCTGTACCTGGCGAGCGGCACCGACCACGCCTACATGTCCGACGAGGCGAGGCTGCTCGACGTGGACCGCTATTTCGACGGCGGAGTCTACGGCGCTCTCGACGACTACAAGAGCTTTTCCAAAAAGATTCTCATCCAGCGGCTGATTGCGTCCTCGGAATTCGCGGGCGCGCAGTTTCTGGGCTTCGGCGACGGCTACGTGGAGATCGAAAACGTGAAAGAAGTGGGCGGCGTGGCGGTGGGTGTCGCGACCGCCGAGCCGGAATGCCTGCACGTAGACGAATGGAAGCGCAAACGCCTCAGCGGCGTGGGCGCCGACTTTATCATTCCCAACTATCTGTGCCACGACGAGCTGCTAGGTACTCTGTTCCCGGCATGAACGCCGTGACCAGCAAATATGAAACATTCGATCGCGGCCGGCTGCTGGTCAAGCCCTTGTCCGAACGGGCCAACGATCTGCAACTCGCCCGCTGGATGGGGCTCGACGAGGAGGCCCCGGAGTTTGCGCATCCACAGCTCAGCGACGTGGCGCGGCGCATCGTGGCTGCGCGCCGCTCGGGTTCGGCCCGCATCCTGATGATGGGGGCGCACGTGCTGCGCGCCGGCGTCAATCGGCATATTATCGATCTGCTGGAGCGCGGGGCACTGACTCATATCGCCATGAACGGCGCCGGGGCGATTCACGATTATGAACTGGCGCGGATCGGGGCGACCACCGAGTCGGTGGCGCGCTATATCAAGTCAGGCGAATTCGGATTGTGGAAAGAGACGGGCGAGTTGAACGGATGGATCGCCGAGGCCGCAGGGCTTGGTCTCGGGCTGGGTGAGAACGTCGGAAGGCGCATCGCGGCGAGCGATTATCCATACAAGGAACTGAGCGTGTTCGCCGCGGCTTATCGTTTATCCATTCCCGTGACTGTGCATGTTGGGATCGGGTATGACATTCTGCACGAGCATCCCAACTGCGATGGGGCGGCGGTGGGCGCGGCCAGCTATCGCGATTTTCTGATCTTTGCGCGGAACGTGGAGAAGCTGGAAGGCGGCGTGATGCTGAGTTTCGGCTCGGCGATCATGGCGCCGGAAGTGTATTTGAAGGCGCTGGCGATGGCACGCAACGTGGCGGCGCAGGATGGCCGGCAGATCCGGACCTTCGCTACGGCTGTGTTTGACCTGGTGCCAATCGAAGGCGATATTCATCGCGAGCTGGCCAAGACCGATCCGGGATATTATTTCCGGCCGCATAAGACGATTCTGGTGCGTACGGTTGCCGACGGCGGCGAGAGTTTTTATTTTTGCGGCGATCACCGGGCCACGCTGCCTGCGCTGCGGCGGGCTGTTATTTCCCAGCTATGACCACGGCGGAGATTTTGCAGCGGCTGCCGAAACTCTCCGCGCTCATTGTGGGCGATATCTGCCTCGATCGCTGGTGCACCTACGATCCGGCCGAGGCGGATCCCTCCCGGGAGACCGGCATCCCGCGGGTGGGCGTAGTTTCGACGACCTGCACGCCCGGCGCAGGCGGCACGGTGGCCAACAATCTGGCGGCGATGGGGGTGGGCCGCATCGGCGTTCTTGGGGCCGTGGGCGACGACGGCTTTGGTTATGAGCTGCGCTGCGCACTGGCGGCGCGCGCCATCTCCGGCGATCAGCTCATCACGGTTCCCGGCATGCAGACCTTCACCTACACCAAGCTGATCAACGCGGCTAGCGACGAAGAAGACCTGCCGCGCGTCGACTTCATCTGCAACACGCCGCTCGACCCGAAGGCGGAGCGGCAGATTCTGGATAAGCTGCGGTCCCAGGTGGACGGGTCCGACGTTGTCCTTATCTCCGATCAGGCCGAGACCAGCCGCGGCGGCGTGGTGACGCCGGCTCTGCGCGAGCTTGTGGCGGAGTTGGCGGCGCTGCATCCCGACAAGATATTCATGGCCGACTCTCGCGCGCGCATCGGTGAATTTCGCCGCGTGGTCATCAAGCCCAACCGCCAGGAGGCCGAGGAAGCCTGCCGCAAATTGTTCGGTGTGGTGGACTACGGGCAACTGCTGCGCCGTGTGGAAGCGCCTTTTCTGTTCGTGACTCAGGGCGAGGACGGTGTAGCGGTGGTTACGGCATCAGGCGAGCAGTTCGCACCGGCGCGCAAGGTCGGCAAGCCGGTGGATATCTGCGGCGCGGGTGACAGCTTTTCGGCTGGCTCGGCGATGGCGCTCGCCGTGAGCGGGTCGCCGCTCGAAGCGGCGCGATTCGGCAACCTGGTGGCGTCCATCACCATCATGAAAAAAGGCACGGGGACGGCGACGCCCGAAGAGCTGCTGGCGAATGAACACACTGGCGATTGACATCGGCGGCACCAAGTTCTCGATGGCGGTGTTTGATGGCGATCGGATGATCCGCCGCGAATCGGACTCGACCGATCGGGAAGGCGGCCGCGACTGGATGCTGGAGCGGATTCGCGGCATTGCCGGCGAATGGCAGCGGGAGGTGAAGCTGGACCGCTGCGGCGTGGGTTTCGGCGGGCCTGTGGATTTCGCGGCGCAGCGTGTGTTCAAGTCGACGCACGTGGGCGGCTGGAGCGACTTTCTCCTGCGCGACGAGCTGGAGCGGATGCTGGGGATTCCGGCGATCGTGGATAACGACGCGAACGTGGGGGCGCTGGGCGAGGCGCGATACGGGGCGGGGCGTGGGTACGCGTCGATCTTTTACATGACGCTGTCTACCGGAATCGGCGGCGGAATTTTTATCGATGGCCGGATCTGGCGCGGGGCAGATTCCTACGCCGGGGAGCTGGGCCACATGACCATCCGGCCCGATGGTCCGGAATGCCTCTGCGGGGCGAACGGCTGTTTTGAACGGATGTGCAGCGGGCTGTGGCTGGAGCGGGATTACGGCAAGACCGCGCGGGAGCTGATGGGCGATCCGGTGTTCGTCGGGAAGTACGTGGTAGACCTCGCGCTGGGATTGAAGGCTTGTATCATGTTATTGAACCCTGCGCGAATCGTGATTGGCGGCGGGATTGCGAAAGCAGGAGATGCGCTGCTGGTTCCGCTGCGATGTGAGCTCAGGCGAAAAATCACGGATTGGTCCTCAGCGCGAATCGATGTGACGCCGGCGGAGCTCGCCGACGATTCGGTGCTCTACGGCGCCTTGGCGTTAGCCGGAGAATTGAAAACGAAATGACATTTCCCCAGCAGTACAAAAGCGAGCTGTTGAAAGCGATTGAGTCGATCGAGCTGGACAAGGTGAACCAGGCGATCGAGCTGTTCCGCGAGGCGCGAGCGGGCGGGCGGCACATCTTCGTCTGCGGCAATGGAGGCAGCGCTTCGACGGCCTCCCACTTCGCCTGCGACATCGTGAAAGGGGCCAGCTTCAACCGGCCGTCCCGCTTCCGGATCATGGCGCTCACCGACCAGCTTCCGACGCTCACTGCGTACGCGAACGATGTCTCCTACGACGCCGTGTTCGTCGAGCAGCTCAAGAATTTTGCCGAGCGCGGCGACCTGTTCATGGGAATCAGCGGGTCCGGCAATTCGCCCAACGTGCTTCGGGCGATCGAGTACGCGAATTCCATCGGCTGCCGCACGATCGCGCTCACCGGCCGCGACGGGGGGCAACTCGGCCCGATGGCCCAGCTCAATATTCAGGTACCCGCTCCGCACATGGGCCGCATCGAAGACGCCCACATGATCGTATGCCACATGATCGGGTATTACTTCATGGAAGAGTGAAAGCTGACAGCTGAGACAGCTGATAGCTGACAGCTCCTTATGTTTAAGCGCCTCCGCCTCACGCTCGAAATGATCAAATTCGAGCACTCCGTTTTTGCGCTTCCGTTCGCATTGACCGGAGCCCTGCTGGCGGTGCGTGCGGGCGGGCCTGGTGGGGATTCGGTGACGCGCAAGTTGTTCTGGATCGTGGTGGCGATGGTGGGGGCGCGGTCGGCCGCGATGGCCTTTAACCGGCTGATCGATTCGGACATCGACGGACGCAATCCGCGCACGAAGAACCGGCATATTCCGGCGGGGCTGCTGTCGGCGGGGTTCGGGTGGGGCTTCGTACTGGTTTCATCACTGATTTTCATCGTGGCGGCGCGAGAGCTGAACGCGCTGTGCTTCCGGCTGGCGCCGCTGGCGCTGGGCATCGTCTTCGCCTATTCGTTCACCAAGCGGTTCACCTCCTTTTCGCACCTGGTGCTGGGGTTCGCGCTGGGAATAGCGCCGGCGGCAGCCTGGATCGCGGTGCGCGGGTCGCTCGATCCGCGCATCCTCTGGCTCACGGCTGCCGTCACGTTCTGGACGGCGGGATTCGACATCATTTACTCGTGCCAGGACTACGAATTCGATACCGAAGCGGGGTTGTTCAGCCTGCCTCGCCGCCTGGGGGTGGCCGGGGCGCTCACGGTCTCGCGACTGCTCCATGCGGCCATGCTGGGTTGCCTGCTGGCGCTGGTCTGGGCGCTGAAGCTGGGGGCGCTCAGCCTAGCTGGTATCGGCGTGGTGGCGGCGCTTCTGATTTACGAGCACAGGCTGGTGAAAGAAGACGATCTGTCGCGCGTCGACGCGGCCTTTTTCACCATGAATGGCTACGTCAGCGTGCTATTCTTCTTGTTTTGGGCCGCCGATATTTTCTATGCAAGTCGTCTTTGAAGACAGCCGTCTGAAACCGATTCTGGAGAAGGTGGAAGCGGGTATCCGCCTGAGTTATGACGACGGCGTCGCGATGTACCGCAGCGCGGATATTCTGGCGCTGGGTTACATGGCGAACCGGGTGCGCGAGCGGCTGCACGGGTCTACTACTTACTTCAACGTCAATCGCCACATCAACCCGACGGACGTCTGCGTCGCCAGCTGCAGGCTGTGCGCGTTTGGCAAGAAGGCACGCGATCCGAACTCATACACCATGTCACTGGAGCAGGTGTGGGAGACTGCAGGCGCGGGTTGGAGCGAAGCGGTCACCGAATTCCATATCGTGGGCGGACTGCACCCGGAGCTGAGCCTGGACTGGTTCTGCCAGATGCTTCGCGGCCTGAAGGAGCGCTTTCCACAGGTGCACCTGAAGGCGTTCACGATGGTGGAGGTGGGCTATCTGGCGCAGCGCTCCAAGCTCTCCATCCGCGAAACGCTGCAGCGGCTGAAGGACGCCGGCGTGGATTCCCTGCCCGGCGGCGGCGCCGAGATTTTTTGCGACCGCGTGCGGCGCGTTATCTGCGACCACAAGCTGACCGGCCAGGAGTGGCTGGACACGGCGCGCACCGCGCACCAGCTTGGACTGCACTCCAACTGCACCATGTTGTACGGGCACATCGAGAACGAAGAGGATCGCGTCGATCATTTAATCAAGCTGCGCGAGCTGCAGGACGAGACGGGCGGCCTGGTGACGTTCATCCCGCTGGCATTCCATCCCGACAATACGGCGCTGAGCCACATCCCAAAGACGACAGGTTTTCTCGACATCAAGCAGATCGCCATCTCGCGCCTCATGCTGGACAACATCCCGCATATCAAGGCGTACTGGATCATGATGACTCCGTCGGTGGCGCAGATCGCGCTACGATTTGGCGCCGACGATATCGACGGCACGGTGGTGGAGGAGAAAATCTATCACGACGCGGGCGCCACAACGAGCCAGTCACTGCGACGCGGCGATCTGCTGCGCCTCATCCGCAAAGCCGGGCGCGAGCCGGTGGAGCGCGATACGCTGTATCGTCCGGTGACCCGGACTGAATCCACATTTACGGTATTGGTATGACGAAAACTACGTTCGTTGCTCTTCTGGCGCTTGCCATTCCGGCTGGGGCCAGCGTCAAGCTTCCCGCCGTGCTGTCGGACCGGATGGTGCTGCAGCAGGGCTCGCCTGTGCGGATCTGGGGCTGGGCCGATCCCGGCGAGGGAGTGACGGTCAGCTTCCTCGGCCAGAAGGCGCAGGCCACTACGGGCGCGGACGGCAAGTGGAAGGCCTACCTGAAGCCGCTGTCGGCGGGCGGCCCCTACAAGATGACTGTCGCCGGCCAGAACACGATCGAGCTGAAGGACATTCTGGTGGGCGAAGTGTGGATCGGCTCGGGGCAGTCCAACATGGGCGTCACGGTGGCGCGGGCGGCAAATCCGGAGCAGGAGATCGCCAACGCGAACTACAAGCAAATCCGGCTGTTCAAAGTGAAGCTGACGGAGTCGGACACTCCGCTCGAGGATGTGCAGGGGAGCTGGCAATTTTGCGATCCGGAGGGCGTGCGTAATTTTTCGGCGGTCGGGTACTTCTTTTCGCGGGAGCTGCACAAGGCGCGGATGATCCCGGTGGGATTCATCGAGAGTGATTGGGGCGGGACTCCGGGTGAGGCGTGGACGCGGCGGGGGGCGATCGAAGCCGAGCCGATGCTGAAGAGCGTGTTCACCGAGTGGGACGACGTGCTGGCAAAATATCCTGCGGCGAAAGAAAAGTACGACAAGCAGCTCGAGGCGTGGACGGCAGCGGGCAAGCCTGCCGCAGAGCGTCCGCGAGAGCCTGCCGGGCCGGGGCATCAGAACACGCCGGGGGGTCTGTACAACGCGATGATCGCGCCGATTACCAATTACGCGATGCGCGGCGTCCTCTGGTATCAGGGAGAGAACAATGCCAGAGGCGAGCGTGCGTTTCTGTACCGGCGGCTGTTGCAGACGCTGATCGAGGACTGGCGCCGCGCCTGGGGTGAAGGCCAGTTCCCGTTTCTGGTAGTGCAACTTGCGAATTACGAAACCGGTCCGCAGAGCATGTGGCCGGTGCTGCGCGAATCGCAGGTGAAGGCTCTGGATCTGGCGGCGACAGGTTTGGCCGTCACGATCGACATCGGCGAATCGAGCGATATCCATCCGAAGAACAAGCAGGAAGTGGGCCGGCGGCTGGCGCTGGCGGCGCGGGCGATCGCCTACAAGGAGAACATCGAATATTCCGGCCCGATGTTTCGACAGCTTTCGAGTGAAGGCGACAGGCTTCGCGCCTGGTTCGATCATGCCGGATCGGGGCTTGCTGCCAGGTCGGGCGAGCTGGCGGGTTTCACCGTCGCAGGCCCCGATCGCCGCTTTGTGCCGGCTGAGGCGCGCGTGGATGGCGAGAGTATCGTGGTGAGCAGCGCTGAGGTGAAGGAACCTGTTGCTGTTCGCTACGCATGGGCTGGTGACCCGGTGGCGAACTTGATCAATAAGGAAGGGCTGCCGGCTTCGCCGTTCCGCTCCGACGAGTGGTGATTGGGGCCGGCTTCACTGAGAAAACCAAGACAAACCGCTATGACCGCCAGGCGGCAATCCTGGCTGCGCCGGCTTTTCAGCCGGCTTTTCGGGGCGGATGCGCAGCTTCACAGGGCCGGCTGAAAAGCCGGCTGCAGGCAGAATTGCCTGCCCCACCCTGTTGCGGCGAAGCCGCGCTGTGCTACAAGGCAGCTTAAAGTTACGCTTTTTTTGATGTTCGTCGAGCGGCATGGATGCCCTCCCAGGGATCACCCATCTTGTCGAGCCGGTCGAAAATGTTTCGAATCGTAAACTGGTCCGGTTTCAGCTTCGGATCGTCCAGTTCATCCCACTGGAGCGGAGCAGCGACCGGAGCGCCATTGCGGGCTCTGACCGCATAGGCGGGCGCGGCCGTCTGGGCGTAGGCATTGCGCGCCGTGTCGACGAAGATGCGGCCGCCTCTCTGATTCTTTCGAATCTCGATTGTCAGATGCTCAGGGTCTGCTTGCACGAGTTGTTGAGCGATTTCGTGAGCGAAGGATCGCACCGCCTCGAAATCCTTCTTCCGGTCGAGCGGGACAAACACATGCAGCCCACGCGATCCGGTCGTCTTCACATACGAGGTGATTCCGCGCTTTGTCAACAAATCACGTACCTGTTTAGCGGCCCTGCAGACTGCCCGGAAGTCTTCACCGGACGGATCCAGATCGAAGATCAACTGGTCGGGATCATTCGGCTTATCGTAGCGGCTGAGCCAGGTGTGGGGCGTAATCACCGCCTGGCTGGCGAGGTACACGAGGGTCGCGGCGTCGTCACAGATCACGTGCTGGACTGAGCCATTCTGCTTTGCCAGCGAAGCCGTCTTAATCCAGGCGGGAAAATAAGGGCCGGATTTCTTCTGATAGAAGCCTTCTCCAGCGATGCCGTCGGTGTACCGCTCCATGGAGACTGGGCGTCCCTTGAGATAAGGAAGCATAACGGGCGCGATCCGCTCGTAGTAATCGACCAGTTCCCCCTTGGTGATGCCATCCTTGGGGAACAAAATCTTCTCCGGCCGTGTAATCGCGACAACTTCGCCCGCGACCTGTTTCTGTATGGTGGACTTCATGCCGGCCTCTCCCGTACGACCTGATGCGGCGACTTATCCTGGCGGATGCCGAGAAACCGCGGGTGCCGCAATCTTCCATCACGCGTCCACTCGGTGAACGCCACTTGGGCGAGCAGCTTCGGAGCCACCCAGTGCACCCCTTTTCCTCGCACTTTTTCGGCCACGGGAGGCTTGTCGACCTGAAGACTCGATAGCTCACGACCGAGCATTCGAAGCATTTTGGTGTCGAACCCGGTCCCCACCTTCCCTGCGTAACGTAGAGCGCCGCGCTCGTAATATCCGATCAGCAAAGCTCCAAAGCCGGCGCGTTCGCCCTTCGGATCGGTGTACCCGATGACGACAAACTCCTGTTCAGCGGAGCATTTGAATTTGAGCCAGTCGCGCGACCGGCCGGATTGATACGGGCTATCGGCGCGTTTGGCGATCAGGCCTTCCAACCCCTCGCGGCAGGCATCTTTGAAAAGAGCCTCGCCGTCCTTTTCACGATAATCGACGAAACGAATCGGATCCCGAAAGGCGAGGGCGCCACGCAGGATCTGTTTTCGCTCGATGAGCGGTAGCTTACGCAAATCACGGCCGTTCAGGTGGAGCAGGTCGAAAATACAGTAAAAGATTTTGGCGCCGTGGCGCTGCTGGAGCAGCGAAAAGCTGCTCACGCCTTGCTGAAACGCTACTACTTCTCCATCGGCGATGTAGCTTTGCGCCGGCTGCTGCTCGAGCGGCGCGACCAGCTCGGGATATCTCCCGTTGAGGTCGAGCTGGTTGCGAGACAGAAGACGCAAGCCCGCACTATCGCGGATGGCGACGCATCGTATTCCGTCAAGCTTCGGCTCGAAAACCCATTTGTCGTCCGAAAACGCTTCGCTGACTAGTGTGGCGAGCATCGGGTCAACCGTCGAAAGCCGCATCCTGACTTTATTATGCGCCGCCGGAAATCGGGACATTGCTACATTCGTTCTGAGGACCCAGCACGCGAACTCTCGGAGCACTATCGGCGATCGGTTATCTTTGCGCGCTGCTGCTCGTGCGGTCCGATAACTCGGCCGGCGACCTGGCGCTGCTCATCGCGCTATTTCTGCTGCTCTCGATCCTGTGGGGCGTGAGCCTCTGGAAATTCGATCCACCAGTGAAGTGGGTCATCGGTTTCGCACTGCTGTTCCGCGCCATCCTGCTTCCGGCCGGGCTACTCACGCAGCACCCGCGTCTCATTCTCTATGACGACGACGTCTGGCGCTACCTATGGGAAGGGCACGTGTGGTCGGCCGGGTTGAATCCGATGCGAACCCCGCCCGCGGCTCTGGAAGAGTACGAGATCGAGCGGCGCGATCCGGCGCTGTACGCCAGGCTGTATCCAGATAAGCAATGGGGAGAAATTTACGACAACATCGGGTACCGTGAAGTCGCGTCGCCGTACCCGTTCGGCGCGCAGGCGCTGTTTCTGCTCGCGCACTGGATTCGGCCGGGAAGCCTGCTGACGCTGAAATTACTGGTGCTGTGCTTCGACCTGGGCGCGATGGCGCTGCTGCGGCGCTGGGGAAACTTCGCGCTGCTGGCCTACGCATGGAATCCTCTCGTGATCAAGGAATTTGCCGGATCGGCGCACATCGACGCGGCTCTATTGTTTTTTCTGTTGGCGGCGGTGGCGTCCGCGGGGCGCTGGGGAAGCCTGTGGCTGACGGCCGGCGCGATGGTGAAACCGGTCGCGCTGCTGCTCACGCCGGCGCTGTTCAGGCGCGAGGGATGGAAGGCGCTGCTCGGGCCGGCGGCCGCGATGGCGTTGATGGCGTCGGCCCCGACGGCGGGTCTGCGCGAGTATGCGGCTCGCTGGACCTTTAATCCTGCTCTGTTCCGTCTGCTGCCGGGCGGACGCGAAGTGGCTATGCTTGCAGCGGGCGCGGCTATGGCGGCCATGGTGGTTTATTGGTTCCGCAGAGACGATGGCAAAGCCGAGTCGCTGGTCGCTCAGTGCGTTTGGCTATTCGGGACGTATCTGCTGCTAACCCCGATGTTCGCGCCTTGGTACCTGACTTGGATCCTGCCTTTTGCCGCGATGAGGCGGGCCTGGTTCTGGCTGGCGCTGTCGGGGTCGATCTTTTTGAGCTATCACGCTTATCTGCGGTTTGCTGAATCGCTGCCGCTGGTGGTGGTTGAATTTGCGATTCCGGTTATCGTGTGGCTTTGGATCAGACAGCGGGGTTCGGCGACAGGCTAGCGTTTGTTGAATTTGACGCTGTGGTCGCCGGTTATCGCCCACTCTTCGGCCGGGGAGTCTAATCGGAAATAGGACCATGGGCCTGGGATCCAGGGGTAGCGTTCAATGACGCGTTCGTCAATCTTGACTCCCAAGCCTGCCTCGCGCGGGACTGCCAACTCACCCCGCTCGATCGGTAATGGGTCCTTCAGGATCTCAGTCGCCAGCGGGAACGGGTACATCGACTTTACTTTCGCGCTTGTGTAGACCGGGTACTCAAGCCACTCCACTACCGGCTCTGGCCAACAGATGCCCAGGTGGGCGGCGGCCATCACTTCGAGGTCCGTGCCCCAGCTATGGAAGGCGAACTTCAGGCCCTCGCGGGTGATTTCGGAAAACAGGCGGCGGCCCATGGTCAGGCCGCCCTGGCAGCAGACATCCATTTGGACGTAATCCACGCTGTGCGAGAGGATCAGGTCGAGGTAGCGCTCTTCGTTCGGCTCATGCTCGCCGCCAGCGATGGGGAAGTAATCTTTTTCTTTTAATGCCAGGTAGGCTTCGTGATCGTCGGGGGGCAAAGGCTCTTCGAGCCAGGCCGGGTCGTATTGAGCAAGCTGCTGCGATAACTGATCAACCGTTTCGGCGCTATAACTGCGGTCTCCCATGCGCCACCACGTGTGAGCGTCGACCATGAGGTCGAAATCAGGGCCGACTGCTTTGCGCATCAGGCGCATCGTCTCCAGGTCCTGCTCCGGACCGCGGCCGGGGCGCATTTTATAGGCGCTGAAACCAAGGCCAGCGATCGCGGCGGCTTCCTCGGCATATTGCAGCGGCTCCATGTACATGCCCGCGCTGCCGTAGAGGCGTATGCGGTCCCGCACGCGGCCGCCCAGAAGCTCGGAGAGCGGAATGCCGGCGGCCTGCGAAGCCAGGTCGTACAGGGCCACTTCCACAGCGCAGTAGACTTTGCGCATCTCCAGGTCACTACCGGGCTGCTCGAAAAACTGGACGCGCAGGGCGTCCGGATCGGCCAGGGTGCGGCCTTGGAGAAATGGGGCGACCGTCGTTTCGATAGTGTTGTGAGCGAGCTCGCTGCCCGGACCTGGGGCGTAGCCGATGAGACCTTTATCGGTCTGGACGCGGATGAGCATCGCGTCGCGCTTGAGGATGGTCCGCTCGCCACCATAGAACCCCAGCCTCAGCGGCTCAGGCAGGGGGCAGGAGAGAAGGAACGAGCGAACGTTCGTGATCTTCATTGCCAGTAAAATCAGAATAGCAAACACTTACAATACGGACATGACGTTTCTGGAAGGAACGGGCCTGGTGGCGCAACTGAGCAAGGTTCTGATCGCTTATGCGCTGGCCCTGCCGACGGGCTTCGAGCGCTTCAAGCACGACCGCAGCGCCGGGCTGCGCACCTTCCCGCTGGTGGCTCTGGCGAGCTGCGCCTACATGCTGGCGGCGTCGCCGTTCGGGCTCGACGGCGCCTCGCAATCCCGTATTCTGGTAGGCGTGATGACGGGAATCGGGTTCATCGGCGGCGGCTCGATCCTCAAGGAAGGGACCAGCGTGCACGGTACGGCGACGGCGGCCAGCCTGTGGAATATGGGGGCGATCGGGGTCTGCGTTTCGTATGGGAATTACGGGATGGCGGGGCTGCTGGCTGTGGTCAATTACCTGTCCCTGGTTCTGGTGACTCCCCTGGAGGAGAGGATCAGGAGGGATGGCGATGCCTAAGCGGGTGGCCGTAACCTATCGCAATCCGAAGAAGGTTGAGGCTTACGCCGGGGCGCTGCGCTCGGTGGGCGTAGAACCTGTTCTGATCGCGCCCGGCGCTGCGATGCCGCTGGATACTCTGGACGGGCTGCTGTTGAGCGGCGGGGCGGATCTCAACCCCACGCTGTACCACCGGGATCGGGATCCGGCGTGCGGGGATCCGGACGATACGCTCGACTCGCTGGAAATGGAGCTGCTGGGAAGCGCGCTGAAGCGGGATCTGCCCGTGCTGGCGATCTGCAGGGGAATGCAGTTGTTCAATGTCTGGCATGGGGGCACGCTGCGGCAGCACGTGGAGGGGCACCGGCAGCCTGGCGTGGCGGAGGCGCACCGGGTTGTGGTCGAGCCGGGCGCCCGGCTGGCTGACGCTATCGGGGCGGGGCCCCATATCGTAAATTCCCGGCACCATCAGGTTGTGGAGGAGGTTGGCCGCGGTCTGCGGGTTTCGGCGCGGTCGGAGGATGGCTACGCGGAGGGGCTCGAACGGGGTGACCGGCGGTTTGCCGTGGCCGTGCAGTGGCATCCTGAGGATCTGGTGGATAGTCCCCGGGTGGATAGTCAAGACGATGCGCGCCGGTTGTTTTTGGCTTTCGCCGGATCGCTGTGACGGGTTTGGATCGCCTGGACCGGATTGCGCTGGCAGTGGCCGCGGCGGCGATCCTGTGCCAGGTGCTCGTTCCGCCCGTGGTCGGGCTGGCCGATAACGGGGATTTTCCCAAGATTATAGGGCGGTTCAGCTTGCATCAGGATGTGGCTGACTCCGACGCCTACTTTCGCTTCGCCACCACGCGATACCTTTTCGATCCCACGTATTACTGGAATCGTGGATTCGTCAGCTCGGAAACTCCCCTGGCATGGATCGCGGTTCAGGCCGCGAAGGTGTGCCGTGGTGACCGCTCGTTCGATATCCGGTTTTTGGGCGTCCTGCATACAGCCCTTTTTATGGCGATCTTCGCGCTGGCGTTGCCGCTATTCCACCGGTACCCGGCCCGGCCGCGGAAGATTCTGACAGGTCTGGCGATCCTGATGTTCACCGACATCATGTACGTGGAGTATTTCAACTCTTTCTACATGGATACAGCAGCGTTTTTGTTCCTCCTGGGCGCGATCGTATTTTTTCTGCGAGCGCGCTATTTGCCGCAGTCGAAAATCCCGGCGGCGCCGGTTTTTCTGATCTTCTGCTGGCTGTTTCTTCTTTCCAAGGCGCAGCATGCGCCGACCGCCCTACCGCTGATCCTGTTTTCTTTCTCGGGATGCGTGCTGCTCTGGCCGTCCTGGCCGGCGCTGTCCCGCGGGATCGCCGCGGTGTCGATCGCAGGCTGTGCTATGTTCGCGTATTTTCACACGCCCAAGGGATACGCCGACCCTCCGCTATTCACCGTCATATTTTTCTCCCTGCTGCCCTCTGCCGAGAACCCGAGCCAGGAGCTGCGCGAACTGGGGCTCGACGATTCCTTCTTGCGCTACCGCGGTCTGGGCGCCTACACACCGGGATCGCCAATGGCGAACTGGGCCTGGTCGGACAAGTTCGGCGAGACCACCTCGTACGGGAAACTCGCGTTTTTTTATCTGCGGCATCCTTGGCGCGCGGCGCACGTACTGGGCCTGGGGCTCGATCAGGGGACTTTTCAGCGGCCTCCGAATATTGGTAATTTCGACAAATCCGCCGGGTATGCTCCTTCGGCGAGGAGCTATCGCTTCCCGCTGTGGAGCAGCCTGAAGCTGTTCGTCTTCGGCGGCCGCGGCTGGTTTTACCTAACGTACTGGCTGGCGGCGCTGGCTGTGGTAGTGCGGCGATGCCGTGGGTTTGGGCTGCTGTTAGGATGGATGGCGGCGCTGGCGCTGGCGGTCGGCGCCATGGCGGACTCGGCCGAGACCACGCGCCACCTCTTTATTTTCAGCTTTCTTCTCGACGTGACCGTCTTCTTAGCGGTTGCGTCGATTCTGCGCCAGCGTAAATCAGTGCTACAGTAACTTACTTCAACCCATGTCCCGGTGGAATAAAGCGCGCCTGGCGGCTGTGGCGGCGTACCTGTTATGCGCCTGCGGGCTGGGCTTCCGAAGCCCGGGATTGCACTACGACGAAGCCATTTTCGTGAACGGCGCTGTGCAGATGCTGAGCGGGCGGCAGGATCTGGCGTTCGCCGCTGAGGCCTTTTCGTGGGTGCGAATTTCCGGACGGCAATGGCCTTTGATGGTCCTGCCGTATGCCGGGCCGATGCGGAGCTACGCCTCGGTTGTGCCTTTTGCGATCTTCGGCGTCAGCACTACCACGGCGCGCGTGGTGACCACGCTGCTGGGCGCGCTGGGTATCTGGGGTTTCTCGGTTCTGATCGGCGAGCAGTTCGGGGCGCAAAGCGGCGCTTTGACGGCGTGGATTCTCGCCGTTAACCCGGCTTACCTGGCATCAACGATTTACGATCCGGGAGGAGTGAATGAGTGGATGGCGCCGGCGGGCGTGGTGTCGCTGGCGCTGGCGCGTTACCTGCGCGGGCACTCGACGGGCAGCGCGTTCCTGTTGGGGCTGGCCGCGGGATTCGCCATCTGGACCAGGGCCAACCTGGCCTGGCTGCTGGCTAGCGCGGCGGTGGCGGGCGCGATCATGCTGGGGAAGCGGATGCTTGTCCCCGCGCGTCACTTCGCCGCTATCTGCGCGGGCGGAGTTTTGGGAGGAGCGGCGTTTCTGTGGTACGAAATCCAGTCCGGAGGGGGGATCTTTACCTTCATGAGAGGCATGAACAATCCCAAGCCCTTGCTGAAGCTGATCCCGGTGCGCCTCGAGATGCTCGCTCAGACCATGTTGTGCGACAGCGAGCATCGGGCGATGTGGGGCGGTCCGAAAATGCCGCTTTGGCAGATGATTTTTTTTCCGGCGCTGTTGGCCTTCGCGCTGTATACCTGCTTGGACCGGAAGGCGGAACCGGGGCGACGGATTCTGGGACTGGTTTTCTGGCTGGTGCTGGCCTGCATGCTCAGCTCGTCACTCTTTATTGCCGAACATCATTTGATCGCGCTCCTTCCGATTGCGGCTGCGCTGGTGACGCTCGCGGGACAAGATAGCTGGCGGCGGTGGCGCTACGGCCGCTACGGCGTGGGAATCGCCGCGGTGACCTACCTTGCATGCGCGCTGAACTGGAACCTGATGGCCGCCGAACGGATCCGGTCAACGGGCGGGGTGGATCGCTGGTCGAATGCGATCGATTCGCTGGCGGGATTTCTGGAGAAGGACTGCGACGGGAGGAAGATCAAGATTCTCGATTGGGGTCTGGAGAACAGCTTATTTGTAGTCTCCAGCGGGAGGCTGGCGCCGGCGGAAATTTTCTGGGGCTCGACATCCGAGCGCGCGGGCACCGGAAGGTTGTGGACCGAAGAGATCGTCCCAGGCGACGTCTATGTGACACATGCCACCGACCTGGCGGCGTTCCCGGATGCGGAGGCCGGTTTTAGCAGAGGGCTGGCGGCATTGGGCTTGCCGTTCCGCCGAAGGGAGTTTTTTCAGAACCATGGGTGCCCCTTTGCGGAGACATTTGAAATACTCCCCAGGAAAGCCCCTTAGTACTGTACTGGAAGTCCCATGACTAACAATCGAAAGTGTCAGACCGCGTATTTCCGGTTTTTTCTTGACTTGTGCGTGCACAAAAACATAAGCTGAGACGGTCTTCGTTTTCGAATTTCGGAGGAGAGACTTCTGGTATGAAGAAATGGACTTCGATTCTGGGCCTGACTGGTGTCATCCTGACAGCTTTATCCAGCTCGCTCCTGGCCGGCACGGTGAGCGTTTCCGGGACGGCTAACATTTTCTCGGCTGGACAAGACGCGAATGGCGGATTCCCTGGAGGGGGCACCTACGCGGTGCAGGGCGCGAGCTTTCAGGCGAACCCGGGCCAGGTGATCACGTTTGGAAACGGCACACCGGGTAACCTGGGCATCACGGGGACAACCAATTGCGGAGCGGGCGCCCCCTGCAACGCTCCCCCGATCGCGGCGGACGGAGCCAGCCTGACGTTCAGCGTTGGCGCAAGCGACGGAACCAATATTACAACCGCCAGCGTCGGGACAGGCATCAGCGGGATCATTTTCAACGGTCGTGAAATGTTTCTGGTAGGCGTGTTCTTGCCGGACGCAGTTCCGTCCGGCTTCGGCGCATTCGCCGATAACTATACCAACGCCTCGAATCAGCTGAATTTTGCTCCACTGATCGGGCAAGTCTTTTTCATCGGCGACGGCCTGACGGGCACGGATGCCGCGAACGTCGGCTCGGGAAGCACGCAGACGTTTCAGGTTCCGCTCACGGCGACGCGGCTGTTCCTGGGATTCGCCGATGCGTTTAACAACTTCTCGACAAGCGGCGGCGGCTCGCCGGGCGCCTATGGCGACAACACCGGGTCGCTGTCGGTAAACGTCAACACGTCCGGCCTGGTTAGTCCAGAGCCTGGGACGGTCATGTTGATGGGCGCCGGCCTGTTGGGGCTGGCCCTGCTCCGCAAAAAAAATTCCTGATTGATTACTGCCCGGCCGCGCTTCCGCAGCGGCCGGGTTCTCTACAATTCCACCTAGGCCCGATCTTCGGGTCAATCTTTTTATCTTTGCCCTGACGAACGGATTAGCTCGTTGAAGCCGAACAAGGGCTCATTTCGGCTAAGTATTCAATGGGAACGATGAGCGCATAGCGCCGCTTATGCATTCCGTCCTCATACATGAACGGATTCGAGGTGAGCGTGTGCCAGCTTGTGCAGGCCCATCCCTGGCTGGTGCTTCGTCCAGTTGAGGACGGTCTCAGCGTTACCGAGCTATGGCTCGCTAATCGTACGGCCGGGATTTTCATAACAGGCAAAGACAACACAGGCTTGACAGCCTGTGCTACGCGCGCCTTAGCGCTACACTGACTGGTTTACCGCCTACCGGCACCATGGTGAACAGGGGGGCTGGGGCGGTTTTCGCCCATTTCTTTTTCACGAAGGCTTCGATGCGAATCACGGCCATATCGCCGCTTCGGCTGTTGAGGACCAGGGCATATTGATTGTCCGGCGTGACCTGGATGAAGCGCGGCTCTACGCCGACGGCGACCATCGTGACCTTGCCGGCCTGGTCCATGACGGTGACGTTGCCCGATTCGGTATTTGCCACGAACAGATATTCCGGTGTGCCGGATACCGCCATAGCGCCGGGAGACCGGCCAACCAGGCGCGTTTCGTAGACTTCCGCCTGGTAAGGATAAACCACCACCACTGCGTCCATTCCCGCCCCGGTGACGAATAGCTGGCCATCGTCGGCGGCTTTGAAGCAGAAGTTTTCCGGGTCCACAGCCATGGGGAGCTGCGCTATCACGCGGCCCTTTTCGATATCAAAGATGGTAAGGGTGCGATCGCCGCGGTTTCCGCAGAGGACCTTACGGCCCTGGTGGTGAAAGCGGATGGCGCCGGCGCCGGGTCCACTAGGCGCGATGCGCTCGACGCGCGCCGGATTCAGGCTGGCGATAGCGAATGCTCCAGAAGCCGGGAAGCTGACGGCGGCGCGGCCGGCGGACAGGTCGAAATCCTGCGGCACGGCGGGGAGTTTCACCCGCGGGCCGGCCTGGAATCGATCGAGGTCGAGCTGCGCCAGCAGGCGCGCCTCGGCGCTGAGAATCCACAGCGAGCGGCCGTCGGGCGCAAGGCGCATGGATAGGGCTGATGGCGTGACCCTGACTTTTCTCCTCACGGCGAAGGTGGCTGGATCGATCTCATGCACTGTGCCGCTTTGCGGTGTAAGGCAGTAGACGGCGGGACGCGATCCGTGCGAGATCACGGCCGTCGGCGCGCCGTCAATGGCGATCTGGCGGATCACGCGAAATGTGCTGAGATCTACGGCGGCGATGGACCGGCCCTCCTCGTTGGCCACGAACGCATTGAAGCTGATCGCCGGCTGCCTGCGGCAGGATAACGCCGGAGCGAGGGCCAACACAAAGGCTCGCCGATTCATGTCATAACTATTGTATCTTCAACAACAAGCGTCTCAACGCCCTGTTTTCTTGGGAGTTGATGTGTGTTACATTCAGAGGGGCAATAGACCTCCTAGTCCTTAGCGCTACTCTTAATGAATCTTCGCTCTCTTTTCAGTCTGTTTTCCTCCGACCTGGCGATCGATCTGGGCACGGCCAACACACTTGTTTACGCCAAGGGTAAGGGAATCGTGGTGAACGAACCTTCCATCGTGGCCATCAACAAGAACACCGGTGAAGTGGAAGCGGTGGGTAAGGAAGCCAAGGAGATGCTGGGCCGCACGCCGGGCAACATCGTGGCCATCAAGCCCATGAAGGACGGTGTAATCGCCGACTTCAAAGTCACCGAGAAGATGTTGAACTATTTCATTCAGAAAGCGCACAACCGCAAGATGCTGGTGCATCCGCGCATTGTGATCGGCGTTCCGAGTGAAATCACACAGGTGGAAAAGCGCGCGGTAATGGATTCGGCGTACCGCGCCAAAGCGAGCGAAGTGCACCTGGTGGAGCAGGCGATGGTGGCGGCGATCGGGGCGGGGCTGCCGATCACCGAGCCCTCGGGGAATATGGTGGTCGACATCGGCGGCGGCACCAGCGACGTGGCGGTGATCTCGCTTTCGGGCATCGTGTATTCCCGTTCGGTACGGGTGGCGGGCAACGAGATGGACGACGCCATCATGCATTACCTGAAGCGCAAGTACAACCTGCTGATCGGGGAGCGCACGGCGGAGGCGATCAAGATCGAGGTGGGGTCGGCCTATCCGCTGGACAAGCCGCTGACGATGGAGATCAAGGGGCGCAACCTGATTGAAGGCGTGCCGAAGACGATCACGATCGACGACAGCGAAATACGCGAATCGCTTTCCGAGTGCGTGGCGACCATTATTAACGCGATCCGCGTAGCGCTGGAGAGGACGCCGCCGGAGTTGAGCGCGGACATCAGCGACCGGGGCATCGTGCTGACCGGCGGCGGCGCTATGCTGAAGAATCTCGACAAGCGCATCCGCGAGGAGACCGGGCTGCCCGTTTCCATCGCCGACGACCCGCTCGCTTCCGTGGTGCTGGGGACGGGCAGGATGTTGAGCGACTTCAAGCTGCTGCGCAAGATTTCTATCGAATGAGCGGCGGCGCTTCCCGCTCGACAGTTGGAGGGAAGGGGGCGCCTGATTTATGGACTCCTTGCTCAATCGTTACCGCAACGTAACCGTACTGGTGCTGGCGATCATGGCGCAGTTGGTGCTGCTGGCTTACCAGGTGAAGACAGGGAACGACGTGCGGCTGATCCGTGTGTGGGCCGTGACGGCCGTGATGCCGCTGGCGCGCACTCTGGAAGGCGTCCGCAGCGGCGTCACGCAATTCGCGGGGAGCTACCTCACGCTGCGCGACACTCGACAGCAGAATCGTGAGATGCACGACGAGCTGGGCCGGCTCAAGATGGAGAATCAATATCTGCGCAACGAGCTCTCCACCGCGGACCGGGCTCGGGCGCTGAGCGTGTTTCAATCGCGGTCGCAATCGCGCACGCTGGCGGCGCGGGTGATCGGCGCAGGGGCGGGCGCCGCGTCCAAAGTAGTATTCGTCGATCGCGGATCTGCCGCAGGAGTGGAGAAAGGCATGGCGGTGGTCACGCCGGACGGCATCGTGGGGAAAGTCATTGCGGCGTTTCCGACGGCTTCGGAGGTGATGCTGATCACCGATTCCACGTTTGCGGCCGGAGTAATCTCGCAGAAGGGCCGTGTGCGCGGCATTCTCAAGGGCCAGGGATACGACGTGTGCCGGATCGACAACGTGCAGACGGAGGACAAGGTCGAAGTTGGCGAGTGGTTCTACACTTCCGGCGACGATCGCGTCTTTCCGAAGGGCATGCCTGCCGGTCAGGTGAAGAGTGTGCGCCCAGGCTCGCCATTCCAGGAGATCACGCTCGGGCCGAGCGGGGTGCAGAACGGCATTGAAGAAGTGCTGATCGTGCTGGAAGGGGTGCACCAGCAGATTCCGGAAATGCCGAACGCCAGCGCAGCGGTGCACCTGCAGTCGCCACCGCCGGCGGACGCAGTGGCTCCGGCTGCCGCGGCGGCTCCCGCCACAGCAACGCCTGGAACCGACGCCGACCGGCTGCGCGACCGCTACAGAGCGCTGGGCGCGGCGCAGGGACACATCTTCGGGGAAGGAACGCCCGGAAGCAAGGCGATCGATTCCAACGCGCCACTGCCCGCGCCAGGTTCGGTGACTCCGCCTGCGCCGCCCGCCGTGGCGACAAAACCAGCGGCGCCACCCGTGGGGGCTGCCAAACCGCCCGCGGCGACTCCAACCGCGCCGCGATGACCTACTCAGGCGATCGCATCCTGCTGGGCAGCCAGCGCGAGAGCCGGATATCCAGGTTCCGTCCCTGGGTGCTGCTGGTAGTGCCGCTGATCGCGATCCTGTTTCAGGTTTATATTCCGCTGTTCTTTCGCTACCTGGCTTATTTGGATTTGCCGCTGCTGGTGACAGTCTATTTTGCGCTGATGCGGCGGAGTCCGATGGCAGGCACATTCATCGGCGCGCTCATCGGGCTGGCGCAGGATTCGCTGTCGAAGAATCCCCTGGGGACGTATGGGATCGTGAAGACGCTGGTCGGTTATTTCGCGGCGTCGGTGGGGCTGCGGTTCGACGTGGATCATTCCTTTATCCGGCTGCTGTTGGGATTTTTCTTTTTCTTCTTTCATCAGTTTTTTTCGTGGGTGCTGGCGCGCGCGCTGCTGGGGCAGCCTGTCAATTTTGATTTGCCGACGACGCTGGTGCTGGGGCTGCTTAATGCGATCGTAGCGTTGTTTCTGTTTCACTTTCTGGACCGGCTGCGGGAAACAAGCTAGGAATCAGGCGTCAGGTTTCAGGAGCGAGGGGTCATTCTCTCATTGCCGAGCGCCAGCCTTCACAAAAAACGACACAGAGCCGGCGCCAGAGCCGCACACGGCCCGTGAACTATCTGGCCTGGCACATCGCCACCTTGAGTCTCTCGGTGGAGGAAAAGCACGACTGCTTGTCTTCCTGAGGTCTTTGAGCGGGAATGTGCAAGACGGCCGCCCGTAGGATCAAGCGGACCAGATTGATGTAGTGTTGATGCAGCAGATCATTTGTGCTGGCGCAGATTGGCTTACGCCCTTCGCCAAGCAATGCGATTTCGAGTAAGGTGATGGCGCTGACTCCGGCGTGCTCACTGCGCCGGACCACTTCATCGAGGACACGGCCTTGCTCGCGAGATAGCTTCCTGGGATCGAAGAGCGCGGACCACATTGTGAGTATCGAGGAGGAAGCGCGTCCTCAATCCCGCCGAAGCGCATCCCGGAGAGCTGAGGTATCAACATTCACGATACCGCCGTTGATTTTGACCTTTCCGGCCAGAATACCTTTGGGCGATTTCCATGTTTGTTCCTGGTAGGCCCAATGGTTGCTACCGGCCGCCCGGAAGCGCCGATGACCCGTGTCTTCATGACTTTTGTCGTACTCCCGATATGGTCACCCGACCAGTTCTCTGAGGCTTGCGATCCTCCACATGTCCCACCGCGCCCCGATAAAGGAACGCATCCGGTTCGAGTTCCGCGTGGAGTTCTTCAATCTGACCAATACGCGGAATTTCCGTAATGGGTCAGTTTGAGGGCCGGAGTGGCCGCTCTCTCCTCGTGCCGTTTCAAGTGCCGGCAGCACGCCATCAGCGGGCCGATGCCTCCAGAACGCCTAGCCACCGGAAGCATTGTAAACTGAACATGACGTGAACTGCCAAAACAAGAAATGGAGTTATGGCTTGAGCGGCTCCTCGCCAACGCTAACCAATAATTCGTTTACCATTTCCCACGGCAGGCGCACTCCCCGACTTCGTAGTAAGTCAAAGCAGTTTCCCAGCGCTGAAGAGAGCAATTCGAGTTGATAGAGCTGTTGAAGAACCCATACGGTACCGTGAAAATCAAGATCGTAGCGCGCGGCCAGATCCCGGCCCCAACGATCATCGACAATCACGGCGGCGCCGAGCTGAGACGCCTGCACAACTGCTTCAACCTCTCCCCGGTCTTTCACTCCCAGCCGAGTTCGTTCCGCAAGGAGAAAATCAACAGCGCCCTGATCATAGCCGTCGCAACGTTGGAAGAATCCGTAAGTGCTGAAAATCAATTGCAGGCGGTCCTTTGTCGCGCGGCGTTTAAACAGTTCGTTGCGAACAGCCTTCGGAACAAGGACAGGTGAGAAGAGGATGCTGAGCTGGGGCACGAGTTGAAGGTAGTCCAGGGCGATGATGCAGGAACTATCAATTGTGCAGCGGCGAGAACGCATTCATCTCAGCTGCGATCCGCCGGCGCTAGCAAAAGCAAGCCAAGAGCTAACGTCCCCATCGCCAACAGCGCGGTCTTTGCGGTCTGCTGGGCGTCGAGAGCCTTCAAATACTGCACGATGCCATGCTCAGCTCGATCCGGATTAGCAGGATCGACTACTACGAGATTCGGCCCAAAGTACGATTGAAGTTGCGCGAACTCGGGATGCACCATCACAATCATATTCTTGTGTAGCGCCAGACCAGTGTTGAGTTCTTGGCGACAGGCTTCCGTCAGGCCGCTGCCGACGACCCCTAGAACGACTTCAGCCCGATGGAGCTTTTGGCTTGCCTCCGGATCAAGAAGCGTCGGCACGCCTTGACGGGTGTGAACCGGCGGCACGTATACCGTTAAGCCGTTCACAGCGCCCAGTGCCTGAAGGCGAAGGGCCGTGACTTGATCTTCGACATTCCCGTATGAAATGAAGACCTGCATAATGGGGTCTGCTCCCTCAATTGTAGCCGCTGTGGGTTGGTTGTGCAGTTGTCTGTTCCAGCACCTCCCGGCGGATGACGCGCCGCGCGGGAATTGGGCAGGGCGATGAAGTTGACGCGAAACGCCCTAACCCTAGACGTTCGCCTGGATCTCTATAGGGAACAGGCTGATGATTCAAACTGACCCACTACCCGAATTTCGCGCTGCCGTCGCTGCGCAATTTTACGGACGCTAGGAACTTCGGGAAGACCAACGGCTACGCGCGACAATCCGAACAATCTCATTCATGGATGCACAAACTCCTCCATGGTCGGGATCCTGCCCACGAAACCGCCCTTCGAACCATTCGGGGGCAAAATCAAGACATAAGTTTCCAGTGGTTCCGAATCCAACATCACCTGAACAGTGGGCTTGCCTTCGGCGGTAAACAGCGCCTCTTGGCGCTTGCCGGCTTTCAGGTTTTTTGTCCACTCCGGCCCGAGTGCACTCTCTGTGTTCCCTATAAGATTTTGATATCGAGCCTTTGATGAAGAATATCCTCTGTCCCTCCATTCACAGCAAAAAACCGTCCAACCGCGGTGGTTAAAGATGCGGCAATACTTGGCCTCGGGCAAGTAGATCTTGGACTCGAAGAAGTAGTCGCGCTTCCGATTCTCGATCCGGGCGCCTTCCAATTCCCTGAACCGGTCGAGACTGGAATGCAGAGCGCGTTGCAACGCCGGACCGAAGCCATCATGCAGGTGACTTTTTGCATCCCGCTGCGCCGGGTAGAATGAAAATGCGGCGCACGCGGCGAGAATGATGCAAAATCCGGACTGCCGTGTGCCACTCAAGCGCTCCTATTACATAGGATCTTTTCAGCGAAGTCAAAAAAGATCCGGCGCCTTGCCCGTTACCATATGGCGAGATAAGAAATAGTGCGACCTGTTTCATGCCATTGCCCGTTTGCGACACTCAGCATGGAGAGCGTTGTAGACGATGAACTCCCGCCCAGAATCTCGGCGTCGCTGAAGCCAAGCGCGCTAAACCCGTGAGCGCGAACGATCTGCGCCAGAAGGGCTAGCGCCGGATCGGTCAGCCGGTACTTCCGCAGGACCGCATCGAAGGAAACATCCTCGCCCTGATGTCCGAGCTCACAGCCGGGAACATCGAACACGGTCCCGTGGTGAATGCCGGTCCAGTCAGTATCGGGAGGAAGAAAAACAAACTCCGCGCGGGGTCCACGAAATTCTTGGTCATCCAGGGACATGCCACGCCGTCAATCTTCACTTTTTCCCGCGTGATCCATTTCATGGCCTAGTGGGCGGCGGCCTTTGCGCTGGTGGTTTTGCCTGTGCCCAGTTCGTTCAAGGCCGCCTTAAATCCAGCGGCGAGCTTCTCCGCGGGACCCGTTCCCCAATAGTGCAAAAAGTAAACGGCAGGCTGCGTCCCCGTCATGTGATTATGAATCGCTACGACGCTGAGTCCATTCGCCCGCAGCGCTTTGAGAACCGGCGTTACTTCCCGCGACAGCATAGCGACATCGCCGGCGATCTCCGCGTTGGCGTCGCTTCCGAAAAAAGCCGCCCAGGTGTTGAGCCCCATTCGAGCATTGATACTCGCGCCCATTTCTTTCATCTTCAGATCGTCGCGTCCCACTGTAATCTTAAAGACAGCGCCGTTCTGCTCGCCCTCGTGCCCGGCGATTTGAGCTAACTTCTTTGTGTCGAGTTGTCCCGCCGTTACATTGGACGCTCCGCCGGTGACCGAACTCTGGCGCCCCGGCGATCCTCGCCCGATCAGGTCCACCGCGGGCTTCGCCATTCTCGCGAGATCCGCCGGCTTTCCATGCCCATGCACATGCATATAGAAGATGCGTGGACTCTCAAAGAAAAAATGGTTGTGGAGCGCCGACACTTCGAGTCCACTGTCTAGCAGAGCGGACATCACCGGATTGACTTCATCTTCCAGCAGAACCAGATCGCCCATCATCACGGCCATTCCGCCATCGCCGTTCGTCATCGCCAGCCATCCACCAAAACCGAACGGCGTCGGCGTTGCGATGCCATCGATGGTAACCTTCAAATCGTTGCGTGGAATATTGATCTTCAGTACGTTTTCTTTGAAGTCGCCCTGCTTGCCGAGCGTTTTCAGCGCTTGATCGTACTCCGCGGGCATCTGCTGCCCGAAGGCCGTAAACGCCATCAGCCAGCCTGTAATCGTTGCTGCGTATAACCACCTGGTCATGACTTTCACTCCTTATTCGTTATTCCCGTACTACCTGAAAATCGTCGAAATAAATGACGCTGTCTGCCTTTGTCCAAAGCCCGGTCTTGCCGGCTCCGGTAAATGTCGAATCCTGCGCCTCAAACAGCATCTCGTTATCCAAACTCACGGTGAAGACGCTGCCATGAAAGGACACTCTCAGCGTGGACCATGTTTGTTTGGGAACCGGGTGCTTCACCCCATAGGTATTTGATACCGCCCCTTTCGGCTCGATGGCCAACCGCTGGCCTTGTTGAACTTTGTAGAGCACCACGTTGTCCTCAAGCGCGTTGGCGCGAACGATGTAATAGTTGTCCCGATCGCGGTAGCGCCACACCAGGCCGGCTCCCTGATCAACTCTCCCGGATACGGCTTTGAATTTGACGCTGACGGCGCCATCTTTGAGGCTGGCGCGATTCCAAATGGCGAGTGGGAAGCGCCCGGCCGTGCGGTCCGTCGAAAGCTGGGCCAGAACATTCGGCTTGCTCGGCGCCGAACTGTCCCGTAGCACCTCCCACCTGGGCGGCTCGCCTGTGTGGGTCATCGCGACCGTCCAAGTCCTGGGAATCGTCCCCACGGCAGCCGTGTCAAAATTGATGCTCTCGCCGCAGCCCGGCGAGGCCGCTGCGAATAGCAGCATTGTCGCTAGTGCGATATCCGGCTTCAATCCAGTTTCATTGTGAACCACCAAGATTAGGGTTACCTGAGTTGTGCCAACCTGATAGTGAAGTTGTGCCATGCACATCCTAGTCGTCGAAGACGATACGAGAATGGCCGAGTTGCTACGCCGTGGATTGGTGGGGAAGGGTCACGTGGTAGACGTCGCCACGAACGGAATTGAAGGGCTGGAAAAATCCCAGGCCTTGGCTTTCGACGCGATCGTGCTGGACGTGATGCTTCCCGGCATGGACGGACTCCACCTGACGCGCCGCCTGCGATCCGGTGGAGTTCGAACACCCATTCTTTTATTGACGGCCCGCGATTCCGTGCCCGACATCGTGCGCGGCCTTGACGTGGGAGCAGACGATTATCTCACCAAACCTTTTTCTTTCGAAGTGCTCGCCGCCCGGCTCCGAGTTATTGGCCGCCGCGCCGGCGCCGAATCCGAGAGCGTTCTCCAGGTCGGGGACCTCACTCTCAATACCGAAACTCACGAAGTCCGCCGGGGCAAGAGCCTGTTGGTTCTTACTCGCACGGAGTTCATCCTTCTCGAATACCTGATGCGACGCGCTGGCCGGGTGGTTTCCCGAAGCGATCTGACGGAGGCTGTTTGGGGCGCCGGCCGCTATATCGAAAGCAATACACTGGACGTCTTCATTTTCCAGTTGCGAGCCAAGACGGAGGCCGGACGCGCTGCCCGCCTGATTCAAACGGTGCGCGGATTCGGCTACACCGTCAGGGAGACCGCGTATTGATGAGCTTTGGATCGATTCGCATCCGTCTCACGGCCTGGTACCTGATGATGCTGGCGCTCGGGCTGGGCGTCTTCGGTGTAGGAAGCTGGTTCGCGATGCGCGCCAGCGCATTTCATACGATCGACGAAGAGCTGGCAGACCGTATCCGCGGCGTCGACAAATTCATGCAGCTTCAGATCGCTGCCTTGTCGCCCGTTGAAATCCGCGATGAGTTCCGTGAACACTCCGTGCTTGGACCAGGTGGAGATCTGTTTCAGGTCTGTAACGAAAAGGGCGAATGGTTATACCGTTCCGCGGTCCTTGAAAACAGCCGGTCTTCGATTCGACTCCCGGACGGTCTCGGGGACCTGCCTCTGTATGAAACCCTTACGGTCCAAAATACTCCCGTTCGCTTTGCGACAGCGCGGGTTATCGTGAACGGCCACCCCTACAGCATTCAGGTTGCCGCGTCTCTTCGGGAATTTGACGCGGCTTTGGAACGCTTCCGTTTCGTACTGTGGTTTTCGGCGCCATTGATTTTGATCGGCGCCGGTTTGGGGGGCTATTGGATCAGCCGCCGCGCTTTGCGGCCCGTCGATCGCATTGCAGCGGCGGCCGAATCGATCAGCATCACCAATCTTTCAGAGAGGCTGGAGACCCCGAAAACGTCCGACGAACTTCAGCGCCTCTCCGAGACTTTGAATCGCATGTTGACCCGGCTGGATACTTCGGTGAAAAGGATGTCCCAGTTCACTGCCGACGCGTCTCACGAACTGCGGGCTCCTGTGTCGTTGATCCGCACCACGGCCGAGCTGGCGGTTGAAGGAGGCCGGACGAACAGCGAATACCGCGAGGACATGACGCAGATTCTCGCCGAGGCGGAGCGGACCAGCCGGCTCATTGAGAGCCTGCTCCTGCTCGCTAGAGCCGATGCTGCCGAGGCTGGGGTCCAGCACGAACTCACGGATGTCTCGACGAGCCTGCGAGAAGCCCTCGATCAGGGGCGAAGCCTGGCCGCCGAGAAACAGGTTGACTTGATGGCTGATCTGAATTCGGGCTCGGCGGTCGTACGGGGGGATGGTGAGGCTTTGCGGCGTCTTTTTTTCATCCTCATCGACAATGCAGTCAAGTTTTCCTCGTCAGGTGGACAAGTCAAAGTGAGTCTGGAGGCACTGGCGTCGCATGCCATTGTCAGGGTTGCGGATTCGGGGATCGGGATCTCGGAATTCGATCAGCAACATATTTTCGATCGCTTCTGGCGCGCCGACAAGGTTCGGTCCAGAGGAGTGGGCGGCGCCGGCTTAGGGCTCTCTATCGCGCGCTGGATCGTCGACCGGCACTCCGGATCCATCGAGGTTCGGAGCCGGGCCGGACAAGGAAGTACCTTCACCGTCCGCATTCCGCTGGCGGACCCTCTAATCAGCTAAAAATTCTGCTCAATAGCGCCGATTATATAGCACATGCCGCTCACCTCGACGTTTGCCGATCAGTTCCCCCGCGAACGCGCTGCGAACAATCCCGACGCGCACCAGAAAATCGACGACGATCTCCGTAACTGCGACGCACTCTGGCCCAACGCGCCGATGGGGCTTTTGTTTCCCGGGTGCTCGGCGGCAACCAAAGCTGAGCGCCAGACATGGTTTCCCGCCGCGTTGGAGCGCGTCGAGTGGAACTGCGACAGCCGCTTGCCGGAAAGCGAGAAGTGGCTGATCTATCTCACCTGTATGTTACGCATGCTCATCTACGACGCTACCCGGATGGACGAAGGCTCACTCCTGCGTCTGGCAAAGTACGGGTCCCGGCTGCATTTGCACAAGGGTGGAACGTCCCACTTCCACAACCTGGCTCCCGTTGTTGCAACGGCTCTCGCGGAGCAAAAGGCCCCTCTCACCCCGGAGTTGGGCGGCGCTTTGGATTCACTCGTCGGCCACCTGACGCGTATCCACGATCATTGTCCTAGCACCTTCGAGATCGCCTTCCGCCTCTTCAGGGAGGGATGGTCGCCAATCCCCTGGATTTCAGCGAGCGATCTGAAGTCCCCTAAATGGAGCGCCCTGCTCGACCTCTCCGACCACCACTACCAGAGTTCCGGTATAGCCGGCGGAAAGCCGGCAGCGCGCGTTGCGGCGGCGATTGCAAAGATCGGCGAGCCACAAGTGTTAGCCTTCATCGACCACACTGTGGAACGGATGGACGCCTGCCAGCCCACGCCGATGAACGCCGCTGGAATGACGATGTTGCGCCAGATCCTGCGATGGATACAGCTCAAGCCCGAGCTGCCGGTGGATGAAGCGCTGTACCGGCTCTGCGGAATCCGTTGGGAGCCAGCCGTGACGGAAGTGGGCCTGATGAAGGAGTGGCTCGGCACGCTGCTGCAAACCCTGGCCCTGCGCAGCCGGGAGCGCGCCTTTGCGTGCGTCGAGCGGCTGGCCAATAATCCCGACACCAAATCCTTCCGCGAAGTGGTCGGGCTCTACGAGCAGTTCATGCACGAGATGCTGCGCGACGTCCCGGCCGCGCCCACAGCGGGAGTCGATGGCTTCCCGCTCACCAGCGAAATGGACCGCATTCTCGACAGTTTCCTGCGCGCCTCGGTTCCCCGCCCTTACACGATCGGCGACAGCGCGCTTCAGTCCACCTCGACAGGACGGTCGGAGCATTTTCAGCTTGCCCTTCGCCAGTGCGAGAGCGACTATCCATCCATGCTGCGCGCCATGAACGAGCGGGTGCAGTGGCTCACAAAACACGAGCCGCCAACCGCTCCAGGGAAGGGCCGCCCGATGCCTTGGCTGGCCTGGTGTTGCGACCTCGGCAGGCTGTACTGCAACATCCTCGATCGCAAACCCGCCATCGATGCGATGGATCTGGTGGCTCTGTGCCGGATCGACTCTTTGGGTTGGCTTGGCATAGGGCCCAGTGGCCCGCTTTTCAACGCCTGCCAGGCGTGGATCTCCAAAAACGGTTTTGACCCACAACTCTCCAAAGCCATGGAGGAGTGGCAGAAACACGTCTATGGCGGCGGCACGGCGACGGCGCTGCGAAAGCAGATCGGCTGGCTGTTGTGGTTCGATACCTTTTCTCCTATCAACGAAAAGACCTGCTGGTCGGCTGTGATCCGCAAAGACCTGCGTGCCACGCCGCGGGATACCGCCGGCGCCTGGATCGCGCTGCTGGGCAATGTCAGCTTTGCCATCGCCGAAAAGCCCACCAAGAAGTGGCTCAAGCCTGCGGAGAAATTACTCCGGAATGTGGACCCGCAAGAATTTCAGACCCGCCTCCGTTCCTGGTTCGCGCCGTTTCAGGCCGGCCGCGATCTGAAGATCACCATCGCCGGCCGTGACATCCTGGGCGCGCTGTTCTGGTATTCCCAGCTCGCCAAAGATCCCAAAGTGGACGAGGCCGTCCGGTGGTTCGCCGCCGCGAAATGGAAAAGCAAAGCGGATCGCGACCGCACCGCACGGCTGCTCCCCATCTGGATCCACACCATGGTTGAGCGTTCACCCGAACAGGCGCTGGACGCGATTCACCAGTATCACGCCACGGGTCAACTGGAGCTCCTGGGAACGTCGATGGAGTTGTATGATGAACTCTGCCGCCGTTATGACCGCGCGCCCCAGATCGCGCCCCCGCCTCCACCGCCCCCGTTCGACAAGGACGCGATGATGGCCAAGATGATGCAGAAGACGATGACGGGCTTCCTGGGGGATTCGGCTAAAGTCGCCGGCGATGCGGTGGTGGTCAAAAATATCGCAACCGGCGAGAGCTACGATATCGGCCTGCGCGATGGACGCATCGTCCGCGCTTCGGACGGCAAAACAGTGCGCCTGGAAATTGACTGGACGCGCCCGCCGTTCAGCCCCTTCAAGAGCATGATCGATGCCGGCGACCTGGCGAATCCCTTCGGTCGAAACTATTTCCGGGCGATGCTCTGCGCGCAGGTGTTGTCGGGCGCGCTGGGAACCGAGGTCCCGATCGTTGTAGACGAGTCCTGAGGAATAACCATGGCAGCGGCAGCGAAAAAACTGAGCGGCAAAATCGCGCTGGTGGCCGGAGCAACCCGAGGCGCCGGCCGGGGCATAGCTATCACCCTAGGCGAGGCGGGCGCCACAGTGTATTGCACCGGCCGGAGTTCACGTGACCGGCCTGCAACGCCTGGCCGCCCGGAAACTATCGAAGAAACCGCGGAATTGGTCACGGCCGCCGGCGGGCGCGGGATCGCCGTACGAGTCGATCACACTGAGCCGGCTGAAGTGAAAAAGCTCGTCGCCGGAATCAAACGCCGGCATAATGGGCTGGACATCCTGGTGAATGACGTCTGGGGCGGCGATGCGCTTACCGAATTCGGCAAGACCTTCTGGACCGCCGATCTTGACAAAGGCTTGCTGATGCTCAAGCAAGCGGTTCATTCGCACATCATCACGTCGCACCACGCCGTTCCCTTGATGCTCGGCCGGCGCGGAGCCATCATTTTCGAAATCACCGACGGCGACGCTTTCTACTACCGGGGCAACCTCTTCTACGACCTCGTCAAAATTTCTGTTATCCGGCTGGCCTTCGCCATGGCCCGCGAGCTCCGCAAACGCCGTATCGTTTCAGTTGCACTGACGCCGGGCTTCTTGCGGTCCGAAGCGATGCTGGACCATTTCGGAGTCACCGAAGCCAACTGGAAAGACGGCGCGAAGAAAGACCCGAATTTCCTGGCGTCGGAATCGCCACGGTTCGTAGGACGGGCCGTAGTGTCGGTGGCTGCGGATCCAAAGGCTATCAGCAAGACCGGACGCGTCTTTAGCTCCTGGGCGCTGAGCCGCGAGTACAAATTTAAGGATCTCGACGGTAGCCGGCCGGATTGGGGCGCCTTCGCGCGCAAGAAGTACGGAAAATACAAAATCTGCGACGAGCGTTTTTATTCCTACTGGGTTCCTGGCCTCATCGAGCGGATCTTCCCCGACTGGTTTTAAGGTTCCCTTTAAATGCCTGGGCGCCCCACTTGGGCGCTACGCTTGAAAAGTATGCCAATCAAGGGCATCGACATAATTGACTCGGCTTGAAAGAACTTCGCAAGAGGGAAAAAGCCATATCTCGCAAAGACGCCAAGCCGCAAGAAGGCTCGCAAAAAAAGCCCGGTTTTCTTTGCGGCCTTTCTTTGCGGCTTGGCGTCTTTGCGAGAATGTGATTTTTCAGCCTCGTCCTCGCAGCCAAGCTCGTTGATGCGTCGAATATGTCGATACCAAAGCAAGGCCCTGATCGCGGCGCTGGCGCTGCCCTGCCTGTACGCACAGCCTTATGACATCGTCATTTGGAGGCGCACATCGTCGACGGTACGGGCTCGCCTTAATACGCCGCTGACCACGATCGCTTCGGGCAGAATAGCACCCGCACCCGCGGGCATACGGCACATTCCCGCGCATCCTGCGCAAGTTCGTGCGCGAGGATCACTTGCTGCGCCTGGAAGAAGCCATCCGCAAATTCACGGCTCTCCCTGCTTGATGGCGGGAAGATGACCAATGCCCTCCCAGGCAAAGTCCTGCGGGCCAGGTAATATCCGCCTTCTTTTGGCGTCTCCTTCAACAGGAGATGCCGAAAATGTCCAAATCAGTTATTTGTTTGTTATTCTGCGTGGCCGGAGCGGCCCCGACGCCGGGCTTACGCGCGCAGACACCGCTGTATCCGGGCGACCCGGATCTAAGGCGCGAGGAATGGCGTCACCAGCAGGTCAACACGAAACTGGCGCAAGCCGGCGTCGATGCGACGACGCAGTACAACAATGACCTGCTCGACTGTCAGGGCAACCCATCCACGGATTGTGTCGCCAAGGCGGCGCGCAAGTACAGTCTGACGTTCATCGAAATCAGGAAACAGCAAAATATCGAGAACGGCCTGCATCAGAAGAACGTGTACGCGATTCAGATGAACCTGCGTTACGGCGTCAAGTCGAGTGTCCCTGGCTCGAGTTAATCAGTTCTCGAACTGGCGGCGGAACCGCGCGAACTCTTCCCTCAGCTCGCGAAGTTCCTGCCGCAATGATTCGATTTGCTCCTGCACCGGAGCCGCGCGTTCCACCACACGCGGCGCTGCCGCCGGCTCTCCGTCGCCACTCAGCAAGTGCCTATAACGCGATTCCTTTAGCCCGGGCTGGCGCGCCAGTCGTGTAGCCAGCGGCTGCGGTTCCCAGTGGATCAGCGTTTCGAGGCAGGCCTCCACTTCGGCCAAATCCGAAAACGAATGCATCCGTTCGGTCCGCCCGTGCAACTCGCCGACGGTCTGGGGCCCGCGCAGCATCAGCGTACACAGGAGCGCCAATTCCCTGCGCCCCAAATTGAACACCTCCAGAATGCTGTGCTCGTACTTGGCGACGCGGCTATGCTCCGAAGATTGCCGGGCCAGACGCCTCTCCATCAGGCCGTCCAGCGCATCGCCCACCGCATCTTCGTCGTAAGCGACGACGGGGTCGCGATTCGTTTTCTGGTTGCAAGCCAGCATCAACGCATTCAGCGACAGCGGGTAATACTCCGGCGTCGTGTTTTCCTTCTCGATCAGCGACGCCAGAACGCGCACTTCCGTCTCATTCAGAAAGTCCACGTGAGAAAGCGTAGCATAAAGTTAACTTGGACAAGAATTATTGGAAGAGTCGGACGCTCGTGCTATTTGTGGATAACATGCGCTTTTGCCGTTGGCTATCTCTTTTTACTTATCTAGCCTTCGCATACGCGGCCGAACCCTTGCGCGTGGCCACGTTCAAAGTTGATGTAACACCGCCGCTGGGCTCGCCACTGTGCTGCGCAGCCGGCGTGAAGCCTGCGGAAAAGATTGTCGATCCGCTGTCTGCCCGGGGCCTCATCCTGCTCGGCCCGGGCAAACCGATCGTGCTCGTGGCGGTGGATTGGGAGGGGATCGCGAATGAAGGCTGGGACGAGTGGCGGCGGGCTATCGCCGACGCCGCCAAAACCGACGTGGATCACGTCAGTGTTCATACGCTGCACCAGCATGACGCGCCGGGATACGATCCCAGCGCTGAGCGGATCCTGCAGCCACGAGGGCTCGGCGCCAGGATTTGCGACCCCGCCTTCATGAGCAAGGCGATCGAGCGGGTTGCGGCTGCTGTGCGAGCTGCGACCTCGAAGCCCTTGACGGTTACCCATGTCGGGCTGGGGCGCGCCAAGGTGGTGGAGGTCGCCTCCAACCGCAGGGTACTCGGCCCGGACGGCAAGGTGAAGTACGTCCGCTACAGCTCTTGCAAGATTCCGGAAGCTCGGGCAGCGCCGGAAGGTGTTATCGATCCTTACGTGCGCTCGGTGAGTTTTTGGCAGGGCGCGAAGCCGCTGGTCTCCATCACTTACTACGCGACTCATCCGCAGAGTTACTACGGCCAGGGTGGGGTCAGCGCGGATTTCGTCGGCATGGCCCGGACCTTCCGCGAAGCCGAGCTGCCCGGCGTTGCCCATATTCATTTCAATGGCGCCAGCGGCAATGTGGCGGCAGGTAAGTATAACGACGGTTCGCCGGAGGTGCGGCCTGTGCTGGCGCGGCGGCTGGCTGATGGAATGAAGTCCGCATGGGAGTCCACGGTGAAGACGCCCATTCAAGCGAGTGACGTCGGCTGGCGGATGCTGCCGGTGTCTCTGCCTCCCGCTGCGGCCATTCGCGATCAACAGCGCCTGGCGAGTTTGATCGAGGACGCGCAGCAGCCGATCCGCTCTCGGCTGACCACCGGCCGGGATTTGGCATTCGTGAAGCTGCTTTCGGAAAACCGGATGATTCCGGTGTCTCTTCTGACGCTGGGACCCGCTCACGTGATTCACATGCCTGGCGAGCTGTTCGTCGAGTACCAGCTTGCGGCGCAGGATATGGAGCCGGGGCGGTTTTTGGCGATGGCCGCTTACGGCGATTACGGACCTGGCTATATCGGCACGCGCATCGCCTACTCACAAGGAGGCTATGAGACAGGGCCCGTGTCGCGCACGTCGCCTGACGTGGAGGATGTGCTCATGGGGGCCATGCGGCGGCTCCTGATAAAATAGCGCATGCGCTCTCGAATTCCTCTGTGCCTGGTTTTGATTCTGCTAGGCGGCTGCTCGCGAAAAAAGAACCCGGAAGAGCGCGCTCTCAGTCCTCAGGACTCGCTCAAAGCCATCCACCTCAGCGACGATTTCCACATGGAGCTGTTCGCCTCCGAGCCCGATGTGATGAGCCCTGTGGAAATGGTATTCGATGAAAACGGAAACATCTATGTCGCCGAGATGCTGGACTATCCCGACGATCCGCCCGCGGGCAAACCGGCCCGTTCGCGCATCCGGCTGTTGAAAGACAAAGACGGCGATGGTAAGTACGAGACGACCACCATCTTCGCCGACAACGTTCTCGCGGTAAGCGGCATCATGCCGTGGAAGGGCGGCTTGATCGTACCTTCCGCTCCGGACATCTTCTTCATGAAGGATACCGACGGCGATGGCAAGGCCGATGTAAAGGAGGTCCTGTACACAGGGTTTCCGAAGGTCAATCACGAATCGCGGATTACCAATCCCCGGCTGGGACAGGATAACTGGATCTATCTCTCCAACAGCGGCTCCAACGGCCGCATCACTTCGCCGAAGCATCCGGAGATGGCGCCGGTGCTGGTGCGCGGCGCCGATTTTCGTTTCGACCCGATCAGCGGGAAGGCGGAAGCGGCCTCGGGACCGGCGCAATACGGTTCCACTATCGACGACTTCGGGGCCCGCTTCATTGCCCAGAACACGGTCCACATTCGCCACGTCGTCGTCCCCATGCAATATCTGGCGCGTGCTCCTTTGCTTGAAGTAGGAGCGGTGGCCCAGGTCGCCTCTGACCACGACGACGAAAACGAGCGGGGCTCTGCGCGCATGTATCCGCTTACCGGGCCGCAAGAGTGGCGCAAGCAACGCACTCAAATTCGCCAGGCGCGCTACAACGAAAATAATTTGCATTTGAACGAACAGCTGTCGGGCTGGTTTACGGCGGCTACGGGCAGCACGCTGTACAGCGGCGACGCGTTTCCCAAAGAGTATGTGGGCAACGTGTTCACCGGAGATGTGAGCGCAAACCTGGTGCATCGAGATATCATTCGGCCAAACGGGGCCACCTTCGTCGCCAGCCGCGCCAAGGATGGCGTGGAGTTTCTGGCTTCAACCGATGTCTGGTTCCGCCCCTGCAATTTTGCCAATGCTCCGGATGGCAACCTCTACCTGACCGATATCTACCGGCAGGTAATCGAGACTCCGGAATCGATTCCGGAAGAGATCCGCAAGAACATCAATTTCTACAATGGCGATACGCTGGGGCGCATTTACCGCATTGTGCCGAACCATCCGCTGCGGCGCGGCGATCTGAAGCCCAATCTCGGCGCGCTCGATTCGGCGAGCCTGGTGAAGCAGTTAGCGAATCCGAATGGCTGGCACAGGGTGACGGCGCAGCGGCTGCTACTCGAGCGGCAGGATCGATCCGTGGTTCCGGATCTGAGGACGATGGGTTTGTCAGGTCCTACGCCTGAGGCCAGAGTTCACGCTTTGTGGCTTCTGCAGTCGCTTTCCGCGCTCGAAGCCAGCGATGTGGAGCGAGCGCTGAAAGATCCGGACTCACGAGTACGCGCGAATGTCGTACGGATGAGTGAGCCCTTCCTGAGCAGGTCGAAGCCGCTGGCCGCTGCGGTTCTAAAGATGGCTGACGATCCCGACGCTCAGGTGCAGTTTCAATGCTCGCTGACATTGGGCGAGCTGAAGGACGCCAGGGCACTGGCGGCGCTGGCGCAACTGGCGCATGGGCGGTCGTCGGACCGCTGGTTTCGGATCGCGATTTTGAGCTCGGTTGCCGACTCGGCGTCGCCGTTCTTTCATACTTTGCTGGCAAAAGGCGAGTCGTGGACCGATCCGCAACTCCTTGTGGAACTATCGGCGCTCATCGGGGCGCGCCAAAACAGGAATGAGATTTCTCAGTGGTTCGCCGCGCTGCCGAAATTGAGCCAGCCGGACAAAGCTCTCGAGGGACTCACACGCGGGCTGAAGCTTTCGGGAGCGCGCAATCTGCAGGCGCCCGGCGCGGAGCAGGCTTTCATGAAGCTGCTACGCGAGGGCAGCGAACCGTCACAGCGCGCCGCATGGGAAGCTTCGCGTTATTTTGAGCTCAGCGCCATGCTTAGCCAGGCGGGTAAGGATGCGCTTGCCTCGGATCTTCCGCCGGCCAAGCGCATCCTGGCTATTCGTGCGTTGCGAGGCGGGCGATTCCCTGCTGCTGACCCCATTCTGCAGAAAGTGATTCAGGGGCATCCGGCGCCGGAAGTGGAAACGGCCGCGATCGATTCTCTGGCGGCATTTGATGAACCGGCGGCGGGCAAGGCGATTCTAGATAACTGGCGCGGGTACAGTCCGGCCGGCCGCAGCCATGCCGTGAACGCCATGCTGGCGCAGAAGAATCGCGTCCCCATGCTGCTGAAGGCGATCGAAGAGGAGAAGGTGGAGCGCTCGGCTGTCGATGCCAGTGCCCGGTCGCATCTTTATGAAATACAGGATCCGGAGATTCAAAAGAAGGCGCACGCGCTGCTGGAGAGCTCGAACAGCGACCGCGCGAAGGTGATCGCCAGCTACCACGATGTGCTGGCCCTGCCCGGCGATGTAGCGCGCGGAAAGAAAGCGTTCGAGCAGACTTGCGCACGCTGCCACATGCCGCGGCGGCAGGGTGGCCGCGTGGGGCCCGATTTATCCGGCATCAATAACAAGACGAAAGAGGAGCTGCTCACTTCGATCCTGAATCCTAGTTTCGCGATTGAGCCGCGATTCGTGAACTATATTCTCACTACCAAGGACGGTCGCATGTATGACGGCGTGATCGCGAACGAAACGCCTGGGTCGATCACCCTGCGCGGCGGATCGGAGGATGGCGACGAGACCGTGCTGAGGAAAAATGTGAGCGAGATCCGCGCGTCGACGGTGTCGCTGATGCCGGAAGATCTGGAGAAATCGCTCAGCAAGCAGGACCTCGCCGATGTGATTGCGTATTTGCGTGGGGGGCTGTAACGCGGGCTCATAGACTGCGATTTGAGAAAAACCAAGACAACACAGGCACGAATGCCTGTGCTACATTGCCGTCTCACAGTTGTGTCTTTCGGTGGCACAGAAGGTGTTGATATTTGAAAGGCCGATGGTAAACTACACGGCAGGAGGTAGGTCTATGAACCGCCGCAATTTTCTGGCAGGCGTCTTTTTCGGGGGCGCCGCTATGGCTGGCGACCATCCCGTTCCCGTTAAAGTCCCGCGCGCCACCTCAGGCGATCCCATCGAGCCGGAGTGGAAAGAACGCCTCACCATCACCGTGGGTCCGGCCAAAGCCGATCTGGTCGGCACGACGGAGAAAGTGGTGCAAGCCGCGGTCGATTCGATCGCACGATGGGGTGGAGGCACGGTCAGAATTTTGCCCGGCACTTACCGTTTTCGCAACGCCGTCTACCTCCAAAGCAAGGTTCGTATTCTGGGGAGCGGTCTCGATTCGGTGATCATCAAGGAGCCGTCAGTGACGGCAAAGTTGACGCAGGATTCAGACTGGTTCGATCAGGAGATCACCTTCGCCGACGCGAAAGGACTGCAGGTCGGGGACGGGATTTGCCTGCGCGTGAAAAACATGTCCGACGGTGGGATGGAGGTCATCAAGCGCACGCTGGTGGCTCGCAACGGGAACAGGTTCAAGCTCGATTCCGGCCTGCGCAAGAACGTCTGGCTGATGGGCGAGCCAAAGGTGGAAACGCTCTTCCCGTTATTCAACGGCGAGAACATCGCCGGCGTGACCATCGAGAACATCGCGCTCGACGGCAACAAAGCCAATAACGGAAACCTGGACGGTAACTACGCCGGCTGCATCTGGATGCAGGACTGCAATCAGCTCACGTTTCGGGGCGTGACGGCGCGCAATTACAATGGCGACGGTATCAGTTGGCAGATCTGCCACGACGTGCTGGCGGAGGATTGCCACAGTCACGATCATACAGGGCTTGGACTTCATCCCGGCTCCGGCTCGCAGCGGTCGCTGATCCGGCGGAACCGCATGGTCGGTAACGATCAGGGTCTGTTCTTTTGCTGGGGCGTCAAGTGGGGGCTGGCCGAGAAGAATTATATCGAGGGCAGCAGGCGGTACGGCATCTCGATCGGGCATCACGATACCGACAACATTGTCCGCGACAATGAGATTCGTTCCAGCGGAGAGGTTGGGATCCTGTTTCGCAAGGAGCGCACCGCCGCGTTTCAGGGCAATCGGAACCGCATCGAGAAAAACCGGATTTTGGGGCTCACCCGGGAGGGCGGGATCGGGATTGATGTGCTGGGGCAGACGCAGGCTATTGCGATTCTGGGTAACGAGATTCGCGAGACGCAGGCGCCTTTGAAGCGGATCGGCATTCGGATCGGGGCTGAGACGGAGCAGATTACTGTGGCCGACAATCGGATTACAGGCTTCGCTCAGGAAATAGTCGATCTCCGTCACGCGGGCTGATAGCCGGCTGATAGCCTGCGTCACTTCAAATATTTGAACTTGTCGAATTGTTCGCGGGCTTCGGCGTCGCGGCCTAAACGCTGGAGCGCTTGGCCTAGCTGATAGTAAGGAGTCGCAACGCCTGGCCCCAATTCGATCGCGCGCTGGAGAGGTTTGATCGCCTCCGCATATCGTCCGAGCGAGAAATAAATCTTTCCACGCAGGTAGGGGACGTCGGGATCGGTGGGAGCGGCCTGCCCGGCACGATCCAGATAGCGGAGCGCTCTTTCGTAATCGGGCGATTCCCACTTGAGCAGAGACTGCGCCATCATGATATCGATCATCGGATAGGCCGGTTGCCATTTAGCCACTTGCTCCAGCGTTGCTGTTGCTTCCTTGTACTTACCTGCCGACGATTGCGCCTGTGCCAGCCAGCGCCTCGCCTCCACATCAGCCGGATTCTTTTGCGTCACCGCCGCAAGCACGGCTTCGGCACGCTGGTAATCGCCGGCATCAATCAGGCTTCTTCCTAAGGAGACCGCGATGGCGCCAGAACCGGGCAGCGCGTCTGCGGCTTGCGTCAACAGCTTGGCCGCTTCAGCGGGTTGCTCGCTCTGCTGGTAAATTTCCGCCAGGGCCAGATAAGCAGGCTCTCCCGGACCGAGCTCGATCGCGCGCTTCAGTGTCCGGATCGCGTCTTCGGCCTTCTTTTGGTTCTTATACGCGAGGCCGGCGACAGCGACGGCTGTTGCCTGCTGCGCGGGGGCGCCATTCACGCTTAAGGCGTCGCGAATGGCGTCATCATACGCTCCCAGATTATTTTCGAGCGTGGCTAGCATAAGCAGGATCGAAGGATCCCGCAGCCCGCCTCGAGTGGCGCGAAGCAATTGCGCCAACGCCAGATCGAGCTGCCCTTTCTGCAAGAGCGCTCCGCCGAGTTGTCCATGAAGCTGAACGATGGTCGCCTCCGAGCCCGCGGGCGCAAGCCGCTCGGCCTCTCCAAGCGTGCGGCTGGATTGCTCGAAATTGCCGGCCGAGGCTTGCACCTGCGCCCGAGGCAGCAGGATCGCAAATTTCTGCGGAGAGAGCCGGTCAGCCTGCGCTAGCGCTTTATCGGCCAGATCGAAATGGCCTGCCGCCGCCTCGGCCAGACCCAGGCCATGGTAGACATCGGCATTATTGGGAGCAATGCATAGCGCCAGCCGGAAGTTCCTGGCAGCTTCAGCGTAGTCGCCGCGCTGGAAGGCCTGCTGCGCTGCCTGGCCAAGCTTCTGATAGTTGAGCTGTTGCGGGGGGCAATCAGCGGCCGCCGCAAGCGCCAACAGAATAATGATCGCCAGAGACATCACCTTACGTTGCAGCGGACCGGCGCGCACCAGTTCAGCTCATAGCTGTCGAGGCGCTCGGGATCGCGAGCCAACGGCTGTTTGCCGCTAGCATCCTCAGCGCGGCTCAACAGGACATGATCTCCCGGCGTGGCCTGCCAGCGATACGTCCAGCGCACCCAGGAGTAGGGTCGGGGCGTCGACTCGAGCGTGGTGGAATTCCAGGCGCGGCCGCCGTCCACGCTCACCGAAACGCGCCGGATCAAGCCCTCGCCGGTCCAGGCGTAGCCGGAAATAGGATGAACCGCGGCGAGCAATTTCGCTCCGTTCGCCGGGTAGTCGATGAGCGACTTCACCAGGACGGACGAGAGACGATAGGGCGGCTGATTCTTGCGAAGCCTCGAATAAAGCGCACCCATGCCGCTTTCATCATAGCCGGCAGGCTTTTCCTGAGGCCCCAGAACCACAATGCGCTGGAGCCACTTCACCGAATCCATGCCGTACCAACCTGGCAGAATGACGCGCGCGGGAAAACCATTGCGGCGGGGAAGGAACCGGCCGTTTAGCTTGAAGGCGACCAGGCTCTCCGGGGCGCGGCACTTTTTTCCGGGAACGATTCGCTGGTAGGAAATGCGTGGCGAATCCTTGAATAGCTGACCGGCGTCCGCGCCTTCAAGCAAAATGTCGCCGGCAGGATCCGCGCCGGCCTTTTCCAGGAGAGACGACAGGCGTACACCTTGCCAGATCCCCATACTCACTGCGGCGCCGGCTTCGCCATTTCCCGCGCACTCAAGAACCGATGCCTGCTCCACCGTGCGCGATTCCAGCAGATCGCTAAAAATCAGCTCGACAGGGCGGGCAACACGGCCTTCGATGCGCAGCCTCCAGTTGGCTAAGGAAAGATCGGGTTCTTCGAAATGGTCGCGGACAAAGAATTGATCCGCTTGCGTGACATCCGGCTGCCCTGCCCCCGCTGCGTTGCGCGCAAGGCCCGCGGCCCCGAGCAACCATTTCCGCCGGGAGAGCGCCGCACTCACTTGCCGCCACCGGTGTGGCGGACCAGTTCGTCCACCTTACCGGCAATGATCTCCTCAATGGGTTCGGCGAACGGACCAGGCTGGCCGTAGCCAATCATGGCGCTGGCGCCCTCGTAACCACCCTCCTTCAGTATTCGCGCTGAAGGGATGTAAGCGAAAACGTCATTCGAATACCCGGCCACCCACACGTTATCCCAGCCGTACTGCTTCTTGAAGCGTAGCGAGTAATCCACCACCACTTCACCGCCGAGGATTATCCAGGTGACGCCCTTTCCGAATTGCCAGACCTGTACCGGATACGGATATCGCATGGGCAACTTGCCGTCACGATCCAGAATACTCAGCATGTACCTGGCATGGCGCTGCGTGGAATCTTGTTTGTCCTTCGCCCGCGCCTGGAAATCCGCGCGCGACGGCGGCTTTTGGAAAGGGACATCCACCAATGCGTAGGCCGCCTTGAGGGGACCGGTCTGCGCCTGCATCTTTCCGCGCAGCGTTTCTTCCACGGCGGCGGCCAGGATCTGGCCATACTTCATGGCCAGGTCGACCGAGCGCCGGGGCAGGGGGTTGGCGTCTGCGCCGCAGTCTTCGACGAACATCGCCGTGGCGCCCGGATGCGCCTTCTCGATCGCCTCCTGCGCGAAGCCGGCATAATCGCCGTTGAACACGTAATCGGACAAAACGGTATTGTGGCAGGCGTAGCCGAACACCACCGCCCGCAGCGCGCCGTCAGGCGAGCGTACGCTGAGCACAGGCACGTCGTGATCGACGGGACCCGGGAGCGCGCGGCTCATCACCTGGCGGCGTCGATTGACGGCAAAGCCCGCGAAGCCCTGCGCGAAAGATACTTCGGCCGTCGCCATGTTCCCGATAGCTCGCCCAATCACATCGACCACCAGGTCCTGCAGATGGGCGGTGTAGCGGGTGATGATCTCATCCTGCCCCGGCGTGAGCGGATAGGCGGGGCGCAGCATATGCCCGATCACCGGGCCGCTATGCGTATGGGAAGCGTTCAAAGCGAGCCGCTCGCGCGGTATGCCGTACTTCTTGAGCACACGATCCGCGATCGGATCGGACACTTCTTTGATGAAGCCAAGAAGGTCCGAGGTAATGAGTACGGTCTTCGCGCCGGTTTCGTCTTCGAGAACCAGCGCCTTGGCTTTGAGATCCTGCAGTACGCCTTCGGAGGGCTTGGTGCGATTGCCGTAGCCGGCCATCCACATTGGTTCCTGAGGCGTGATCACAATGCTGGCGACGCCCGCTTTCCAGCGGCTCTGCGCCTCAGCCGGTAACCCCGCGACAAACCCAAGAAGCAGGATTGCGCCTGCAAATTTTCTCATGAGTTCAAAATAGCAGCTTCAATCCGAACTGGAGAGTGCGCGGATCTCCGGTAGTGGAGGTAATCCGGCCGAACGCGGCGGTCCCAAACGACGTACCCGGGTTCCCCTGGTTGGGATGATTCAGAATGTTGAAGAACTCCGAGCGGAATTGCACGGATGCTCTCTCCTTGATGCGAAAAGATTTGGCTAGGGACGTATCGATATTCTGGAAGCTGGGACCTCGAATAATGTCGGTTTGCGCGTTGCCTAGAGTGAACGGCGCAGGCGCTACGAACGCTCCGGTATTAAAGAATTTGACTTTACTCTGCTGGTCGCGCGGCAAGTTCGCGACACCGATCAGGTTCGGCAACTGGGTAATTCCGCCCGTGTTGGCGACATTGACGGGGTTGGTTACACTCAACGGGAACCCGCTGCGAACTTCCGCGATGGAACTGAGTTGCCAGCCGCCGAAGATGATATCGGCAATTCCCGGCGCCTGACTCCCGAATTTCCGCCCTTTTCCAAAGGGAACTTCCCAGACGCCGGCGAACGAATAGCGCATAGGAACATTGAGGGCCGAAATCTGTTTCCAGCTTCCGCCAAACCACATGTCGCGCGCCGCGAGACTATCCTGGTCCTTCGACCAGGTGAATGAGGTAATGATAGTCAGGCCATTCCCGTAGCGCTTTTGGCCCTCCAACTCCAGTCCCTGGTAATTCGATTGGCCATTGAATGAGTAGCGCGTGACGGCTCCGATATTTTGGAACGGGCGGCGCGATTGCACGTCGCCCGGGCCGGGCGCCGGCTCATTCGGATATTGGTTGCGCTGCAGGCCAACCGCATGATTGCCGACGTAACCGGCTTTTAATACCAGGTCCTTGGCGAAGGTGTGATCGATGTACACGTTCCACTGCTCCACGTACGACAGGTGGTAGTCGACATTAATCCCTGTTATCGCCGGCTTGCTGCCCGGGGCAACGAAGTTCACCACGGGGGTAAGATCGTTCAGCGGGAACGCCTGAAAAGACTGTTGATTGACGGCAAGTACCGCGTCACCGGACCGAATGAACGGCGGATTGAGAGACATTCCGATCCACGTACAAGCTGCGCCGCGTTGATAAAACACACCGTAGGCGCCGCGGACCACGGTGCTCTTGTCAACCAGATAGGCGAAGCCCACGCGCGGCGCAAAGTTGTTATTGTCGTTCGTCAACAATCCGCGTCCCAAACCGCTGGGCCGTGGCGTATAGGCTGGGATGCCCGTGTCCTTCGGAGTGATGATCTGCGCCGTTGTGGGGCCCGTCGGATAGAAGTTGGCAATCTTGTCGTACTTGGATTGGGGAACACCCAGCCACTCGTAACGAATGCCCAGGCTCAGTGTGAGCCTGGAATTGACCTTCCAGTTGTCCTGCGCCCACGGCATGATCTGACTGTTGCGGAAATTGGGGTCGAAGATGTCAATGCTGGCCACAATCTCTCGGGGGAGACCGAGCAGGACATCCGCCAGGGCAAAGCCGGAAGAGCCAGGGCCGGCTGTCCATTGGCCGTTGAAACTGGTCTGGCCGGCGGGCCGGATCGCTTCCACAAACGTATCGCGATACTTGTTCGCCTGGAGGCCCACCTTAATTGTGTGATTGCCGCGCTGCATGAACATACTGCCCTGAAGCTGAAAAATCTCGTTCTTCCAGCCGCGCGGTCCGGAGACCCCCTGGCCCTGCGTCGCGCCCGCGGGATTGCCGATGTCGCTGAAGTTGGTGACGGTCCAATAAGGCGCGTGATAGCAGATTGGCTGGTTGCACGCCCCGCTCAGTCCGAGCTGTTGAGCCACGTTGGTCTTGAACGCGCTCTCAGTCTGTTCGGTCTGGTGAAAGCGGCTGTAGCCCAGACGCGTTTCGAAGATTGTCGTGGCATTCAGCGCGTGCGAGAAATTCACCATCGCTTGCTGGCCGCGTAAAATCTGACTGTAACCGAAGGCCGGCCATACGGGTGGCCCAAGCGTATCCGTGCTGCTGATAATATAACGGCCGAAAATGCGGGTCGTAGCGCTGAAGCTGTGATCCACGCGGCCCATATATTCGTCGGTGGCCGTCTGCTGCGGCGCGAGAGATTGGTAATTGTTGATCGGAACGATGCCGCCGTTCCCCGCCTGGTTGGGCAGAGGGACAAACTGGTTGATGAACTTTTGCGACAGAGGATTAAGCCGCGATTGCGGGATGATGTTGTTCGGGAAGGCGGCCCCGGTGGTCCAATCATAGAGCTGGACCGGTCTCGCGTTCGAAAAATCCGTATTCAACAGCGAGGAGAAATCGCCGGAGCGAAAAGCGGCTGTGGGCACCGTGGTGTTCTGGGTGAAACCCTGGCGCAGCCGCATGGACTCCCATGATCCGAAATAGAACGTCTTGTCCTTCTTGATCGGACCGCCGAAAGCCGCCCCGAACGTATTGCGGCGCAGCTCCGACTTTCTCGCCGCGTACTCCTCCTTGGCGTTCGGTTTGTCGTTCCGCAGAAATTCGTACAGCGCTCCGTGAATCTGGTTCGTGCCGGATTTGGTCACCACATTGATATGGCCGCCCGCTTCACTGCCGAACTCCGCGTCGTAGTTGGCGGTTTCGATCTTGACTTCCTGAATGGCATCGATCGATGGAGAAAACATGTTGGTTTCATGCTGCATCTCCTTGCCCGACAGTCCGTCGAACAGGTACTGATTGTACTTGGCGCTCTGCCCGTGGACGCTGAAGGATCCGATCCAACTGGCGCGCTCGGTCTGATGGCGGGAATTGTTGGTAGAGTTAACCACACCTGGCGCAAGCAGGGCCAGCTGCATCACGTCTCTGGCAGCGAGGGGCAGATCGTTGACCGCTTTGTTCTCGATCAGCCCACCGACCTGGCTGTCATTCTGCTGCAATAGCGGCGCTGCTCCGGTGACCTCTACCTGTTCGCTCACAGCGCCGACCTCCAGCGTAATATTTACGTCGACAGCCTGGTTTACATCCAGCGTAATGGCCTCTGTCGCCGAGCGCTTGAATCCCGACATCTCGGCGGAGATGACGTACTTCCCGACGCCAAGGTTAGGAAAGGAGTAACGCCCGGAGTCATTCGTCGAGGTGTTGAGCTTGGTTCCGCGGTCGACATCGGTCGCGACGACGCCGACTCCGGACACCACAGCGCCGCTTGGATCGCGGACCGTGCCGCTGATGCGTGAGGCTACCTGACCGCTCAAGACGAAAACGGCAGCAAGGCCAATCCAAACGGGAGACGCGACCAATAGTCCACGAGTCATACGTTACTCTCCAATGGTTCTTTTGTGAGGATTAAGCACCACGACAAGGGGCACAATGACACGGACATGGTGCTCACTCCCGGACACCCAAGTGGCATAAGTATGGAAGGGTTTATAGGACTTGTCAAGTAGGTTTGCTGCCGCCTCTGTGAAAGAATTGATTGAAGCTGATGCGCTCTACTTTCCTGTTCCTGTGCGCCCTGCAGGCGCTCTCCCTCCGGGCGGCCGAGAAAATCCCGGTCGTCCTGTCCACAGACGTAGGCAATGAAGTGGACGACCAGTGGGCCATCGTGTACCTGCTGACCCAGCCGCGATTCGAGGTCAAGGGTCTTCTTTCCGCCCACGCGCCGACGCTGAGTCCGCCCGCCGGCAGGACCGCGTACCGGATTCTGCGCAGTGTGGTCGAGGACCACCTCAACATGACCGAGCATCCGCCGCTGGTCGAAGGCGCCAGCGTGCCGCTCGAGGATACCCGCACGCCCGTGGCCAGCTCCGCAGCCGACTTCCTGCTGCGCATCTCCAAGGACTACTCATCGGAAAGGCGCCTCAACGTGTTGGCCATCGGGGCGATCACTGATGTTGCCTCGGCGATCCTGCGGGACCCGTCCATCACCAACCGCATCCGCGTGCTCAATATGGGATCGCAGGCATGGCCGGACGGCGGCGCCGAGTTCAACGTCGCCAACGACGTGCATGCGCTGCAGGTCGTGCTCGCGTCGGGCGTGCCGCTGACGGTCGGCTCAGGAGATGTCTGCAAAAAGGACCTGTCGCTGTCTCTCGACCAGGCGCGGGGCATGGTCGCAGGGCGGGGTCCGATTGGCGACTGGCTCTGGACTGAGTTCGAGGCCTGGTATTACCGTCACGTCAAGCCGATGCGCAAAAATGATTTTTCCAAACCGTGGGTGATCTGGGATACGATCGTGCTCGCCCACTTGTTGGACATGACAACGTCAGAGGAATATGCGCGGCCGGTAATGCGCGACGACATGAAATTCGAGCACCCGGCGACGCGCGAAAAGATCACCTGGATAACCAGCGTTGACAGCAAGAAGATGTGGGCGGACTTCCTGGCGCGGCTGGACGAGTATCAATCCACCCACACCGTCCCGCCCTATCTGCGCTGAAACCAGCCCAGGCCGTCCACGGTCTTCCCCGCCGGACGATACTCGCAGCCGATCCATCCCTGGTAGCCGATTTCGTCCAGAAGCCGGAACAAGTATTCGAAGTTGACTTCGCCGCTGTCTGGTTCATGCCGGTTTGGAGGGCCTGCGATCTGGATATGCCCGCACAGCGGCGCATACTGGCGCAGCTTTATTGCGAGGTCGCCTTCCATGATCTGCATATGGTAGAGGTCCATCTGCATTTTCAGATTGGGTTCGCCGACTTCAGTGCAAAGCGCATGAGACTCCGCCTGCCTGTTGATGAAGTATCCGGGAATATCGCGATTGTTGATCGGCTCGATCAGCAGCGTGATGCCGTGTTCGGCCACCTTCGCCGCGGCGTAGCGAAGGTTCGCCACGAAGGTCGCCCAGAGGACGCTGCGATCGGCTCCGGCAGGGGTGACGCCGGCCATCGCATGAAGCCGTTGCGTTCCCAACCTCTCGGCGTACGCGAGGGCTTTGTCCACTCCAGCGCGGAATTCTTCTTCGCGCCCTGGGATGCACGCCATTCCCCGTTCGCCGGCGGACCAATTTCCGGGAGGCATGTTGAACAGGACGTTCTCCAGCTTGTTTTGCGCCAGCTTCTCCGCGATGGCCTCCGGTGGAAACTCATAAGGAAACAGAAATTCCACGGCGCGGAATCCGCATTCAGCCGCGGCCTGGAAGCGCTCCAGAAACGGGACCTCGTTGAACATCATCGATAGATTAGCCGCGAATTTAGGCATTTTTTATTCCTCAATCGAGCTGCAGCCGGAACACTTCCGCCAGCTCTTTGATTTTCGCCTCGTCGAGCGGGCTGACATCCTGGCCGCGCAGAAGCAGGAACAGCTTCGCCGTCTCTTCGAGTTCCTCGATGGCATAGACAGCCGCTTCCAGCGACGCGGCGGAGACCACAGGGCCGTGATTGGCGAGCAGCACGGAGCTGCGGCGCGCTGCCAGAGCGCGAATCGCGTCGCCCAGCCGCGGGTCTCCCGGGCGATGATACGCCACTAGCGGCAGCCTGCCGATCTTCATCACGAAGTAGGCGGTGAGCGGCGGCAGGCAATCGTCGGCGGGCAGTCCGCGCAGGCAGGACACCGCGGCCGAACAGGTGGAGTGCAGATGCACCACCGCGCCGGCCGACGCGCGCTCCTGGTACATCGCCAGGTGCAGGGGCGCTTCCTTGGATGGCGGATCGCCCGAGAGAACGCGTCCGGCCCAATTGAGCTTGGAGATCCGCGCCGGGTCCAGCCTGCCGAGGCAGGCATTAGTGGGCGTGAGGAGCCAGCCGTCTTCCAGGCGCACGCTGATGTTGCCGCTGCTGCCGGCCGTCAGCCCACGGTCGAACAGCGATTTGCCGTACGCGGCGATTTCGTCGCGCGCCTGTGTCTCGGTCATGGAAGCTGCTTCCACGCCTTGAGAAAAAAATCGGGTGAGCCGAAGTTTCCGGATTTGAGGGCCAGCGCCAGCGGCTGCTCGCCCAGCGTGACGGTCCACGGCACGCCGGGATCGATCTCCGCGCCGATGCGCAGGCCGGTCACACCCAGCGCCGCGGACACCGCGCCCGCCGTTTCGCCTCCGGCGACAATGAATCGCGTGACGCCGAGTTGCCGCAGCCCCCGCGCGACGGACGCCAGCGCGGACTCGACCATCGCGCCGGCCTTCTCCACGCCGCCCAGTTCTTTCTGCACCGTCTTGACTGCCTCCGCTTCTGCCGTAGCGTACACCAAAACCGGTCCTTGCGCGAGATGTTCCGCAGCCCACCGGATTGCGTCAGCCGCCATATCGCCGCCGCGCAGCGGATCGATAAAAAACGCCGGCGCATGCTCCTTCATTACCGCCACCTGGCGCTGCGTGGCGAGTGAGCAGCTTCCTGAGATGACGGCCGACGCTCCCTCGACGCGCGGCAACCGGCCGGCCTCCATCTCCGCCGGCAGCCAACCCTCGGCGCGATACATGGCCGGAAGCCCCATGGCGACGCCGGAGCCGCCGGTCAAAAGCGGAAGCTCCCGGCAGGCTGCGCCGATCGCGTTCAGATCGTCATTACTGATCGCATCGACAATGGCGAGGCGTACGCCCGCCGCCTGCGCATCCGCGAAGCCCTGCGGCAAGTTCTTCACCGAGCTCTGCGGAATCAAGCCGACTCTGCCGTGCGATTGCCGCTGCAGTACGCGCACCAGGTTCGAATCGCGCATCGGAGTCAGCGGATGATCCTGCATGCCGCTCTCGTGCAGCAGCCGATCCCCCACGAACAGGTAGCCGCGAAACACAGCCCTGCCGTTATCCGGAAACGCCGGGCAGGCGATGGTGAACTCACAGCCCAGTTCGTCCATGAGCGCTTCGGCCACCGGTCCGATATTCCCGCGGTCGGTCGAATCGAACGTCGAGCAGTATTTGAAAAAGTATTGACGACAGCCCGCGTGGCGCAGCCAGCGCAAGGCCGAGAGCGATGCATCTACAGCATCAGCGGCAGGCGCGGTGCGCGTCTTCTGTGCGATGACGATGGCGTCGGTTTCGGGCGGCGAGGCGCCGCGCGGCACACCCATCAACTGCACGGTGCGCATCCCGTTCTTGACCAGCGTGCTGGCGAGGTCCGTCGCCCCGGTGAAGTCGTCTGCGATGCAGCCGAGAAGGGGCTTCATTTGGGCAATTCAATTCCGGGGAAGATTTTCACCACCGCGGCGTCGTCTTCAAAGCCCAGGCCGGCCGCGGCAGCGCTGAGAAACATCTGGTGAGCGGTGGCGGTGAGCGGCAACGGGAATCTTTCTTTCCGCCCTGCATCGAGCACGATCCCCAGATCCTTGACGAAAATGTTGACCGCAGATTTCGGCGTATAGTCTCCGCTGAGAATATGCGGCACGCGATTCTGGAACATCCACGACGATCCGGCGCTGGCGCCGATCACGTCGAACAGCACCTGCGGATCGGCTCCTGCCTTGATTCCCAGCGCCATGGCTTCGGCCGCAGCCGCGATGTGGACGCCGGCCAAAAGCTGGTTGATCATCTTCACCGTGGAGCCCTGTCCGGATCGCTCGCCCACACGATGCACCTTCCCGGCGATGGCCGCAAACACCTTCTGGCAGCGCTCGAAAGCAACCTCGGGGCCGGAAGCCATGATCGAGAGCTGCCCTTCGGCCGCCTTGACCGAGCCGCCCGAAACCGGCGCGTCGATGTGCAACAACCCGCACTTCTCGATGCGGCCTCCAAGCTCCGCCGCGAAGGCAGGCGCGACGGTGCTGCTTGTGATAACGACCGCGCCTTTCGGCATCGCCTGCGCGGCGCCGTTCGGGCCGAACAGCGCCTGCTCGGTCTGGGCCGCGTCGAGCACCAGGATAATCAGCGCCTGCGCGCCCGCGGCCGCTTTGGCCGGACTCGAAGCCGCCCCGCCACCGAGCTCTGACCACTTCTCCATCGCCTCCGCGCGAACGTCGTAGGCGCGGACGGCGAATCCGGCGCGCAGCAGCGACGCGGCCACGCCCATTCCCATCGATCCCAATCCAATTACGCCTACCGGTGTCATGCTATTCGAACCTTCCTACCCAATTGTAGATGTTGATTGCAACTTTGACTCCCGCGCAACACGGTTGATAGACTGAATTTTCCCCAACTGGGGAGTAGATGTCCGAACAAATCCTTTTACAAGGCAAGATTCAAGGTATCGAGCATTTTCTTCTGTCGCCAGCCGGCGCTGACGAAAATGAGCCCGAAGTGCTCGCCGGCCGCGCGCAGTGGATCTCTCTGCTCTGCGAAGCGCTGCCGCGCGCGCTGCTGGCGGAGCTCGGCCTGGCGCGCATCCTGCTCGGTTCGAGCGGCGGCGGCCAGTTCCTGTTGGTGCTGCCGGGCGAGGCGCGCGGTCCGGCGCAGGAATTCCTGAGCGGCGCGGCGCGCGACGTCGACCGCCTCAGCAACGGCCGGCTGCAGCTGCTGTGGGGGCTCACGGAAAATCTGGGCGACTGGAGCGTGGTTCGCAAGCGCCTCCATGACGAACTGCAACGCTGGCAGGGTACACCTCTGGCCGGCGGAGGCGCGGAGGTGTTTCAGCCTTACGTGGCGCCCGCGCCAACGGACACCGGTGGATATTTCTCACGCCAGCTGGGGCTCAAGGTGCGGGAAGCGAGCATGATCGGATGGTCGCCCGACACGCCGGCGCAGGTGTTTGCGGACAGCGGGCAGGGAGCAGCCAAGCATAGCTGGAAGCTGACCCCGAACCTTTCCGTTGACGGCATCACCTGCGCGCGCCATGCTGCTCCCGGTGACGATGGCGGCTCGGCCGCGGACCTGGCGACGCTTGCCCGCCGCGCGCAAGGCGTGCCGGTCTGGGGCGTGCTGCGCGGAGACGTGGACGGCTTCGGCGTGCGCCTGAGGCGTCTGCATACCATCGAGGAGCACGTGCAGGTGTCGGTGCTCTACAAGCAATTCTTCGCGGGCGAGCTGGAAGTGCTCTGCTCGCTTCCTGAGTTTTGGAAGAAGGTCACGATCCTCTACTCCGGTGGCGATGATTTCGCCGTCTATGGCGCCTGGGACGCGCTGATCGCGCTCGCACGCGAATTGCAGCGCTTGTTTGCGCGCTTCACCGAAGAAAACCTCAAAGATTTTCCAGGCCCCGAAGCGAAGACGATCTCCATGGGTCTGGCGCTGGCGCCGGAAACCGGCGAACTATCGCTGGCCGCGGTGTACGCGCAGGCGGGCCGTAATCTGGATCTGGCAAAATCCGCAGGCAAGGATTGCATCTACGTGCTCGGCCGCGCCCTCGAATGGAAGCAGCTTGCCAGCGCCGCGGAGTTGAAAGACCTGATGGTCCGAATGATGGGTGAAGCGCAATCCTCGCGGCAGTTCCTGAGCGAGCTGCGCGGCATCTACGGAAAGATGCCCGGCGCAGGCACGGCCGGCGCCGATCCACAACTGAAGAAAGTGTGGCGCTTCCACCGGCGATTGAACCGGATTCTGGGAAACGCCAGGGACCGCGAGTTTCAAAAACAAAAAACGCACCTGATTGGCGAGATCGTCGGCCGCAGCACCACGCAAGTGAAACTGCGGCCGGCAGGTCTGGTAGCCTTGCAATGGGCCAGGCTGGTGAGCGAGGTTTAAGGGATGGGAAGCGAGGTTTAAGGAATGGCACAAGAGGAAGTAAAGAATCGGGAATCGCGTCCGCCCAGGGAAGGGCAAGGGCGCGGGCCGCGAGAAGGCGGAGGCGGTCCTGGACGGGAAGGGCGCCGGGACGACCGGCCCCGCGGCGGCGACGACCGCCGAGGTGGAGATCGCCCGCGGTTCGAAGGTCCGCCGGAGATCGAGTTGGAAAAGCTCATCTCCGACAGCCTGTATCTGGACAACCAGGCGCACGGCGTAGTCAGCCGCATGCGCGACATGGATTCGGGCACCAAGAGCCAGCTCCGGCGGTTATACAACGCCGTGCGCCGCGCCTATCGCGCTGCCGAGAACGAGCGCCAGCACGAGTTCGTGATGCTGCGCGCGCGGCTGGCTTACACCATCGCCCGCCACGGTCTGCGCAGCCTGGACCAGATCGAAAAGCTGCTGCTGCAGGTGACCCGCAAGAACGATCCACGCGGCTATGAACGGTTCAAAGATCTTTTCGAGGCCATCGTGGCCTACAACGAGTAAGAAGGAAGCATGAGCGCTCACACCTCTGAAACCCAGTTACGATTGATCGGGAAGCTGCTGCTCGAAGGCGAGCTGCATTGCGAGACAGGCCTGCATGTGGGAGCCGGAAAGGGCTCGCTGGAAATCGGCAGTTCGGATAATCCGGTGATCAAGGACGCGTTCGGCCGCCCCTACATTCCGGGTAGCTCGCTGCGCGGCCGGCTGCGTGCGCTGCTCGAGCAAAGCTCGGGCCTGGCGGTTCCCGCCGAGCTGGTTTATCTATCGCGGCGACGCGGCCAGGAGGTGCGTATCCATCAGAGCGACCGTCCCGACGATGAAATCTGCATCCTGTTCGGACGCAATTCCGGGCGCATGGAACGGGTGGTGGGAGACGCTTTGGAAAGTTCGCAATCCAGCCCCGCGCGCCTCGCGGCTTACGATGCGCCGCTCGATCCGGAAAGCATCACGCCGCAGATGCGCGAAAATCTGGACGACGAGTTGACCGAGGTGAAGAGCGAAAACGCAGTCGACCGCATCACATCGCAGGCCAATCCCCGCACGCTGGAACGCGTTCCGGCGGGCGCGCGATTCCGCGTACGCTTCGTGATGGATGTGCTGTGTGAGGAAGACGCGCCGCTGTTTGCCCGCGTGGTGGAAGGGCTGCGGCTGCTGGAAGACGATGCTCTCGGCGGCGGCGGATCGCGCGGCAGCGGGCGCGTGCGCTTTGCGAATTTGAAGCTCACCTGGCGCGGCAAGGCGTACTACGCTTCCGGCGCCGCGGAAAAAGAGTTGATCGCGGGCGCGGCTCTGCCTGCGCTGCAAGCCTTGGTCGTCGAGACCGGCAGCAGCTTTATTCAGGAATGAATCCAGCCTGCATCGTCAAATTCCGTCCGCTCGGTCCCTGGCGGATCGGGCCTGACTCCGGCGACAGGGATCGCGTGGATAGCATCTATCACAGCGATTCGCTGTATTCGGCGGTCAGCGGCGCCATGTTGTCTCTGGGCTTGCTCGAGGAGTGGCTGGACGCTACGGCGCGCAATCCGGCGGGGGCCGCGGTGTGCTTCAGCTCCTGTTTCCCGTTTCAGGGCGACGTCGGGTTTGTGGCTCCGCCGAAAAGCATCTGGCCTCCCGCGGCTTCTTCAAAAGTGCGTTGGAAAGGCGCCAGGTTCGTGCCCTTGCCGCTGGCGGAGCTGCTGTTGAACGGCGGCTCTCTCGAAGAAGACCGCTGGTCGCTTGACGGCCAGAGCGAGTGCCTGGTTCAACACGGCCGTAGCGGACCGTTTCGCCTCAGCGTGCGCAGCGCCGCTGCTGTCGACCGGTTGGGCGCGGGCATTGCGCCGCACTCGACGGCTTGTCAGGAATTCAGCCATAGCGCCGGTTTGTGGACGGCGGTGTCCTTCGCCGATGAAGCCGCCAGGTCGCACTGGCGAGGTCCAGTGGAATCCGCCTTCCGGCTGCTGGCCGATTCCGGTTTCGGCGGGGAGCGGTCGCGCGGCTGGGGCCGCAGCGAGGCGCCTGAGTTTGTAGATGGCGTCCTGCCGGACTTGGTTTTCTCGCCTTCGCCCGCCGCACCGAAACCCAGCGAAAAAATCGAAGAAGCCGCGCCGAAGGAAGAGGGCTTCTGGTCCGAACCCGCCGCGGCTCCCGTCCCTGCTGCAACCCCTGGGCTGCAAGCTTACTGGCTGCTGTCTCTGTTTGCCCCCAACCCTGGCGATGGCATCGAATGGGAACGCGGCGCCTATTCACTGGTATCGCGCGGGGGGCGCGTGGAGAGTCCGGTCCGCTCCGGCGAGTTGAAGAAATTGCAGAACATGGTTTCGGAAGGCTCGGTGGTGATTGCGGCCGGCGGCCCGCGCGGCTCGGCGGCGGACGTTGCGCCCGACGGCTTTCCGCATCCCGTCTATCGCGCCGGCTTTGCCGTCGCTATTCCCATTCCGCAGGCGCCGCAATGAAATACCGGCTCACTTGTTTGACCCCTGTCCTGGTGGGCGATGGCGAGAAGCTCTCGGCCATCGACTACATGGTGTGGAAGGACCACGTCAGTGTGCTCGACCAGCGGCGCATCTTCCGCCTGCTGGCCAAGGGGCCGCGTCTCGAAGGTTACCTCACGCAGTTGAAGAAGGCCGACAAGCTGGACTTCGCCTCGTGGGGCGGCTTCGCGCAGAACTTCGCCGATCGGCGCATTCCTTTCGAGCACCCCAGTTCGTCGGCATATTGGGAACGAGCTTCTGGAGAGAGCCTCCATATTCCGACTTTCGCCAGAGGCGCGTCGGGTCCGTATTTACCGGGATCGGCGATCAAGGGGACGCTGCGCACCGGCATGCTTTTCGCCGGACTGAAGCCGGGAATGCTGCGTGACGTGGCGCAGCTGTTCGGCGGCGACCGCCCGCCGAGGCGTCCTGCCGAGGGCCCCGAATCGGCGGCCCTGGGATCTTCCGGACACAGCCGCATGCGCGCGATCGCAGTTGGGGATTCCGGACCAGTGAATTCTTCGGTGATGAAAGTTTATCTGTTGCGCGTCTCGACGCTGCTAGCGCGTGGAACGGGAAATTACGCGCTGGGCTGGAAGCAAAGCCAGCGAGGCTCTATTGATGGAGCGCGGCCGGACGACGCTACTCCAATCTTCGCGGAGATGGCCGTGCCCGGTTCTGTCTTTGAAGGCTCCTGGGAAGAGAAGGTTGTGCGGGCCGCCGGACGCGCCCAGATTTTCGAAGCGGCCAACAAATATGCCGAGAGCATGCTGGCCGCACACCGTCAATATGCGGCCTTGGCCGGGCTCGAGATCATGGGCCGTAAGGTAGCCGAGCTTGAAGCGAAGCTGGCGGCTATCGATCGCTCGGCCGGCTGCATGGTCAGCATCGGCTGGGGTGGCGGGCTACTTTCGAAGACGCCTTGGAGCGAAAAGGATCAGGACGGCGATCAGTACCGGCAGATCCTGCGCAACGTGCCGTTATATCGTAAGGCGATAGATTCGGGGTTGCCCTTTCCCAAGACTCGGCGCATTCTGTTTCAAGAGAATAAGCCCGCGTCGTTACCGGGTTGGGCCCTTCTCGACGTTTCCTGATTTCGCCTGAACCTTTTTCCATTGCCGATCCGGCGGATCTGCACCATCACGCGTTGTTTTCCAAACTTCATCGCCTCGGCCCTGGATGGCATGAAGATATCGATATGGCGCCCCTTTACCAGCGCGCCGGTGTCGGCAACCAGGTATTCACCGGAATACTCGCCGGCGCCCGTTACATGAATACGCGATCCCAGCGGCAAAACGGCGGGGTCGGCTGCCACCAGGCCGACGTGAGTCATGGCGCCTGACGCGGTTTGCCCCTTCTGTGCGTAAGCTGTTGCGATGAAGGTCTGTGTCAACGGCAGCCCGTCCGTCGTTCTTCCCCAGGCAACCGTAGACGAAAGAATATAGGTGACCCACAATGCCAGTATCGATCGCATAAAAATCACCAGGCCTTTCAGTGGCGCGAGTCGAAACCTCACAGGAAAAGAAGGCAATTTCTTGCCCACCGGCGCTAAACAAATGAGTTTTAGCCTTGGCTATCGGCTTGCTATATAAGGCTGGAGTTCGGATT
>JADMIO011874979.1_pt1 | contig 59734 bp, 55 predicted proteins | sample 8958161 | NCBI WGS metagenome assembly JADMIO01 (sample SAMN16585339, study PRJNA669376) | soil metagenome | isolation source: Crop rotation soil | place: USA: Cullars Rotation, Alabama | collected 2011 | reverse complement strand
GGCCGCGACTTCAAGTCACGTGAATTCCAAGCTTCGGATCCCACTGTGCTGGAAAGAGTTCTCCCTGTATTTCCCGGGACAACGATCATCCTTTGCGCCGCCGTCCTGCATCGTATCATGCTTGGCCCGGCGAAAAGCATCGGCTGGATTGCGATCGCGATACTCGTCCTGCTCACACTCCTTTCCTACGCACTCGATTTTGCCGGCGGTTATTGGGGCGCACGAAGATTTGGGGCGAGCAGATGGGGCATGCTGGGCGCCAGCGTCGGTGCGATCATCGGGATTTTTTTCGGTGTCATCGGTTTGTTCGTCGGTCCGGTAATCGGTGCGATCGCGGGTGAGTTCATTGCCGGAAAGAAAATGATCGCGGCCGGGAAAGCAGGCTGGGGGAGTTTGTTGGGAACTCTTGGCGGCATGGTCGGGAAACTGCTCATTGCGCTGGCGATGATTATTGTTTTCCTCATGGCGGCGCCGTCGCCGATCTGAAAAATTGGTTGCGCTCGATTTAACTTTGTAATACAAAGTAAACGATGATTGATCGCGGCGATGCCGAACAAGATCTGCGCGTTATCCGCAGTCTGATGGAGCGCGCCACAATTTATCGCGCGATCTCCGCCCCGACCGCGCTCGTGGCCGGCTTGCTGGCTATCCTCGCTTCCGTTGGTATTTACCTTCAAGACGAGATCATGCATCGCTGGGCGATTGGGCCGCGGCAGTTCGCGATCACTTGGCTGGTCGTTTTGCTTCTCGTTCTTATCGCGAACGCAATTTTCGTCTCGCGCGAAGCAAAGAGGGACGGGCGTCTTTTCGTTTCTCCGGGAATGAAACTCGCGCTCAGAGCGGTCATTCCGTGTCTGTTAATTCCGGCTGCGTTCACCGGTTGGTTTTTCACGACCGGCTTTTTGGGCGCGCAGGAATTGGACCTGGTCGTGATCTGGATTGCGTTTTACGGACTCGCTTTGCTTTCCACTCAACTCTTCGCCCCGCGCTCGCTCGCTCTTCTCGGGTGGGCTTTTCTTCTCTCCGGTCTAGCCGTTCCCGCAATGACCAACACGCTCGAGAACCTAACCGATAATCTCCCGAACTTGGCCATGGGCATCACCTTCGGATGCTATCACTTGATTTATGCAATCTGCGTCTGGATTCGCGGCCGCGCGCGACCGACCGACCAATTCGCCCCGGAATGAACAATGTTCGACTTCGAGAAGCTCGACAAAATCATCCACGAGAAGTGGCGACTCGCGATCATGGCTTTGCTCGCTTCACGACGCAGCTGGTCGTTCCAGGAATTGAAAGCCGAATTGAAAATGAGTGACGGCAATCTGATCACGCACATGCGCACGTTGCACAAGCAGGGGTTGGTGTCTGTGACGAAGGAAATGCGCGGCCGACCGCAAACAAGTTACGCGCTAACGGCGAAAGGTCGTGTCGCCTTTCGCGATCATATCGACGTCCTTGAACAGATTGTGAAGCAGTGGAAAAAGAAGTGAAAATTTTTGGCCATTAACTTTGTGATACAAAGTAAAGCAATGATGAATTATGAAAATCATCCTGGCTGAACATTTTGGCATGTGCTTCGGCGTGCGCGACGCGATCGCGCACGCGAGCGAACTGGCTGCGGAAGGTCCGCTCACGATTCTCGGTGAGCTCGTTCACAACCCGATTGTGCGTGAGCAACTGCGTGCACAGGGAATTCAGGAAGGCGACCTTGATCGAAAAGTTCGCGCCTCGGCCTCTCGAACAACACCGACGCAAGAAAACTCGACGGCTTTAAGCCGTCGAGTTTCAAACCAGCGTTTTCTGATCACCGCGCATGGAACTTCGGATGCAAGACGCGCTGAGCTGTTCGCAGCCGGATTGGACGTGTCTGATGGTACGTGTCCGCTCGTGCGACATGCGCACGACCAGCTGAAGCGTCTGGTTGCTGCGGGATTTTTCCCCGTAGTCATTGGCAAACCGGGACACGTCGAGGTTGCGGGGCTGATTGGCGATTTTCCGGAGGCCGTCGTCTTGAATTCGCCCGAAGATGCTGATCGCCTCCCGCGACGGCTCCGTTACGGGATAATTGCTCAGACGACGCAACCGATTGAATTCGTTAGGCAAATTGTCGCCTGTATTCGTCAGAGCTATCCTGATAGCGATGTTCGTTTCATCGATACCGTCTGTAAGCCGACAAAAGATCGGCAATCCGCGCTGCGAAAACTACTCACGATTGCGGACACGATCGTCGTCGTGGGCGGCCGCGAGAGTAACAACACACAACAGCTCGTTGCGAGCTGCCACGCCGCCGGAAAAATTGCATTTCACATCGAGCGGCCGGACGAGCTTGTGCCCGCATGGTTTGAGGAGGGCAAGACCGTTGGTCTAACCGCGGGCACGTCGACGCTTCCCGAAACGGTGCAGGCCGTCCACCGCCGGCTCGAAGAAATTTCTGCCGCCCAAACCAGGAAAGAACCTAACGAATGAACTCACGAGCATGGCTCGATTATTACAAACATAACCGCAATACTTGGACTGAACCTGAATGGCATGTGCCCTGTCCGCTTGATCAAAACGGACGAGACGCGCTCGCGCTTTCGCTGTCGCACTTTCAGCTGGGCGAGAGTGGCGAGGGAAGTTTTCTTTTCGCGCAGGCAAAACAGCAAGCACCTGACGACGCGCTCTATCACGAAGCGCTCGAACTTTTCATTGCGGAAGAGCAGGCACACGCCGATCTGCTTGAAAAGCTGGTGCATCGCTTCGACGGGCGAATCATCAAACGTCACTGGACGCACACGCTCTTTCGGCAGGTTCGGCGCGTGTTTGGTTTGAATTTCGAGCTAGAGGTTCTGGTCATCGCGGAACTGGTTGGAACCGCCTACTACCGGTTGCTGCACATGCGCGCGCGGGATCCTGTTCTGGAAAGCGCCTGTGATCGGATTCTGCGCGACGAGGTGCGCCACATTGATTTCCATGCCGATTGGTTAGGCGATTTCCAATTGCGTTTGCTTCCCCTCGAACGCGCAGCGTGGAGCGCGCAGTTTCAGCTGCTGTTTACCGTCGCGGCACACGTTGCCTGGATTGATCACCGGCGTTGTCTCGTCGCGATGGGCGCTAGGCGCGACGAATTTTTTCGCGAAGCCCGACGCGAATGCATTCACTTCCTGCGACAACTCAGTTCATCTGCGGACTTTGCAGATTCGCGCACATTATTTCGCAGTTCTTGATACGTGTAAGCTGCGGCTCTTTTTCCTCCTTTCCTGCCTTCCTAACCGTGGTAGATTACTTCGATGGCAGATGATCGCTGGTGAGTCGTTAGGCTCGCTGGAGGAAAGTCCGAACACCATACGGCAGCATGCCGCGTAGAATACGCGGGCGCTGCGGTTGAAAAATCGCGGCGACGGAGAGTGTCACAGAAAAGACACCGCCGGTTCTTTGAAGAACAACTGTTCTTTTTAGCGCAGGCAAGGGTGAAAAGGCGAGGTAAGAGCTCACCGCGCGCGAAGTAATTTGCGCGGCACGAAAAACCCCATGCGGTGCAAGACAAAACAGAGGGAGGACAGCCGGTCCGTCGATCCTCGGGTATCGTCGCATCACGGCAAATGAAGGTTTGCCGGGCGCTTGGAGAAATCCGGGTGAGATAAATGATCATCGCTCCGAAGAAATTGGGAGGACAGAATTCGGCTTACCGCCATCAAACATGAAGGGCGCTTTCGGAAACGAAGGCGCCCTTCGCTTTTACTTCACTTTGCGCCAGACAATGTCTTCGTTATTTCGGCGATCGATCAAGGCGTCGATCTTGCCGTTGTCATTCGCGCGAAAGAGAATGCGACCTTCGACGCCCTTGCGGAAGAAAATCTCGGAGGCTTCAGGCAGCAACGTTTCGCGCTTTCCGTTTCGTTCCACAATCAGATGGTCGCCATCGATCGAGACCGTCCGAATTTGACCGGGCGCGAGTTCGTAAGTGCCGACAAAAATCTGCAACCGTGTCTTGTCGACCTTGCCTGCAATCGGATCTTCGTAGTATCGAAACGCCTGGCTCGCGGCGATCTGCCAGACACTGTTCCGACGTAACCAAGTGTCGGTTACATGATAGCGCGCCTTCAACTCCTGGCCGAAGACCGTTTCGCTTTCGTCGATGTCGTAACTCAAAATCGCAGTATCAACGTGGATAACACTTTTCGGCTTTCTGACGGTAATTTTTCCTGAGTAGCCTTTCGGCAACGGTTGGATGTCGGCAACCAATTGCGCTTTGGTGAGATTTCGCCCCTTTTCATCGAAGAAGATGCAATCATCAGCGAAATATTTTTTCCATGGTTCCGGATTGCCAATAGCGACCCCGTCGAAAAGTTCCTGAGCGTGTTGCATCAGTTCGTCTTCCAGCTTGAGAGGTTTGGCTGCGTCTAGATTAACCAGCAGTGCCGCGCCGATTCCGATGCTCAGGACGCGTTTCATCCTTTGAAGCAATCATCGAGACAAGCGAGAAGATGCGAAACAGTTTCTTCCGTTTCGTCCCCCATGTTGGAAAGGCGGAAAGTTTTCCCTTTCAGTTTGCCGTAGCCGGCATCGATGACGAGATGATGTTTCTCGCGTAAATCTTTCGCGAGTTTCAGAACATCGATGCCGCGATTGTTATTTACGCAGGTGAGAGTTTTGGAGCGGAAATTTTTTTCCGCAAAGAAATCGAAGCCGCGAGCACGCGCCCAGTCGTGCACAAGCCCGTTGGTACGAACGTGCCGCTCATAGCGATTCGTTAGGCCTTCCTCGAGAATTTCGTCGAGCTTGAATTGCAAGGCGAAGATATGACCGATGCTCGGCGTGCTTGGCGTCATCGATTCGGCCTGCTGTTTCTTGAATTCGATAAAATCGAAATAGTAGCCGCGATCTTGTTGTTTTTCGGCGCGAGCCATAGCCTTTTCGGAAACTGCAAACAAAGAAAAACCCGGCGGCAGCGCGAGCGCCTTTTGTGAGCCCGTGAGCATGACGTCGATGCCGAGCGCGTCCATGTCGATCTTCATGGCGGAAAACGATGAAACCGTGTCCACGATGAGCGCGACATCGGGATATTTCGCCAGCGTGCAACAGATTTCCGGCAACGGGTTCATGACACCCGTTGATGTTTCGTTGTGAATCAGGGTGACGGTGTCGAATTTTCCGGTCGCGAGTTTGGCATCGATATCTTTGGGATCGATGTGTTTTCCCCAATCGACTTGGAGCGGCTCGGCATTCTTCCCGCAGCGTTTGGCGACATCGAGCCATTTGTCGGAAAACGCGCCGCACATGCAACAGAGAACACCGCGATCGACGAGATTGCGGATGGATGCCTCCATGACGCCCCAGGCGGATGATGTGGAAAGAAAAACCGGCTGCTTTGTTCCGAACAATGTCTGCAGCTTTGGATGAATCTCGCGGTAGAGATTTTTGAAAGCCTCGCCGCGATGGCCAATCATCGGACGCGCAAAAGCGGCGAGCGTTTTTTCCGAAACCTCGACCGGGCCGGGAATGAAAAGTTTATCGTGCGGAATCACGAACTAAACCTTCAACGTTCAACGCTCAACGTCCAATCGAGTTCCTAACAAATAAAGCTGATATCTCCGCTGCGTTCGACGCGCGCGACTTTGATATTGTTGATTCGTTCGACCTGCGCGCTGAGGCGCAAATCTTCTTCGAGATCGTGCTGCGAAATGTGATTGCGTTTCATGGCGCCGATGATGAGGTCGCCATCCTCGACGATCCGTTCCGGCCGGCCCTTGATAATAATTCCGAACCAGTGGGAGTGATAGGCGATGAGGGCGAGCAGGCGGTGCAACAGCACGAGGACCAATCCTCCGCCCAGCGTACCAAAAAACGCGGCGCTGCCATTGATCGCGCGCGAGAGGACCGACGCGAGAATGACAAGAAGAACGGCATCGAATGCGGTTTTGCGCGCGAGCGAACGTTTATGTCCAAGCCGCACCATCAGGAGTGTGGCGACAAAAACGATGATCCCGCGCAATGAGATTTGCAGAAACGTGAGATCTTTCGGTTCGATGCCGAGACCAAGTACTGGCGCGATAGAATCGTAGAAAGCATTCATAGCGAAATTCTATCGCCGAAACAATGAATGCCGAGCGTATTAAGCCTTCCGGCGCGCTGATGAATCCGGTAACCGCACGAAATGCGTTTAAGAAGTGAAACGGGAATAGGCCCGTCTGGACTAACAAATGGAGGAATAATTTATGGCTCGAGGCAGCAAGAAAAAATATACCGGCAAACAAAAGCGCAAGGCGGAACATATCGAGGAAGGCTACGAGAAGCGCGGCGTCGGCAAAAAGGAAGCGAAACGCCGCGCTTGGGCGACCGTGAACAAATCCGACAAGGGCGGAAAGAAAAGCGGCAGCGGCCGCGGAAAAAAACAAAACAAGGGCCCATCGAAAAAAGGCGGCCGCAAGGGCGGTAGTAGTAAGAAACGGAGATAGCTGGCGACAAAACCGGGTCAGGTCGGGGCGGCAACAAGTCCGCCCCGTTTTGTTACAGTGAAGCGAGACGCAGATCTGCACGGGAACGCGCCGGACAAATCGGAGACGGCGCTTCTGATCATCGATGTCATCAACGATCTCGATTTCCCCGAGGCGAATCAGTTGCTCCGTTACGCGCCGGCGATGGCGCGCAAGATTGCGAAACTGAAAGAGCGCGCGAAGAGAGCGCGTATTCCAGTTATTTATGTGAATGACAACTTCGGACGCTGGCAGTCGGATTTCCGTCGGCTCGTCGAACATTGTCGCAAAGGCAAAGCGCGTGAGCTCGTCGATCTGCTGCGGCCGGATGATGACGATTATTTTGTGCTAAAGCCGAAACATTCCGGCTTCTTCTCATCCGCGCTCGAAACTTTGCTGCGCTATCTCGGCGTGCGGACCCTGATTCTCACCGGCATCGCGGGAAACTATTGCGTCTTATTCACGGCGAACGACGCCTACATGCGCGATTATGAACTAATTATTCCGCGCGACTGCATCGTTTCCAATACGAAACGGGAGAACGATCAGGCGCTGACGTTGATGGAAAACTATCTCAAAGCCGACACGCGCACATCCGCGAGAATCGGTCTGCGAAGATCGCGGAGGAAACAGAAAGGCTAACGAGTCTGGCCGCGGCCGGTCTTTGTCTGTAACTCGTCGATTTTTTTCGAAGCCTCGGCTTTGGTCAGCTTTTCGTTAAATTCCTCTCCCGCTTCGCGACAAAGCGTTTGCAGATAGGAACGCTGCGGACCGGTCATGGGCTCGGCGCCGGTAGCCCACTCCTCCGGAGGTTTCTCCGGATTTTGCATTGCTGGAGTAGGCGCTGGCGCGCTTTCCGGCTCTTCTTTTCCTCGTTCCATCACAACCGAATCGCGCCTGCGCAAATGCGCGGACTTATCGGGCGAACCAATGCCGCCTTGTGTTTCGAATTAGAGATATGGAAAGCATAGGAGACTTGGTCAACGAACAGAAATGGCTCAAGCCAATCGAAACGGCGCTGGATGCAACCGCGGAGGTCGCGCTTAATCGAAAAAATCCGATCGCGCAAAAGGTGCGGAACTTTCTCCATGGAACATGGCTCGGTCATCCCCTGCATCCGGTCATAACCGATGTGCCATTGGGCGCGTGGACGGTTTCGACCGCGTTCGATCTTTACGAACTTTCCACCGGCGATGAAACTTTCTCGCCCGGAGCCGATACTGCGGTTGGGATTGGACTGATCGGAGCCGGCGCGGCGGCGGTCGCGGGCCTGAATGATTGGCAATTTACGAACGACAAACCGAAACGCGTCGGCGCGTTGCACGCGATTTTGAACATCAGCGCGACGCTTTGTTATTTGGGAAGCTGGTGGCAGCGGCGCAATGGTCAGCGCCACGAAGGGATTTTTGCCGGGCTCGCTGGATATATGTTATCGGCAGCAGGCGCATATCTCGGCGGCCACCTCGTCTTCAAGGAAAAGATCGGCGTCAATCATGCGCCACAGGAACTGCCGACGAAATTCACGGTGGTAATGGATGAAAAAGATCTGCCCGAAGGAAAATTGAAAAAAGCGAAAGCAGATGACATCCCGATCGTGATTGTGCGAAAGGGCGGCCGCATTCTGGCCCTAGCGGAGAAATGCGCGCATCTCGGCGGTCCATTGTCTGAAGGAAAACTGGAAGGCATGCGCGTGCGATGTCCGTGGCACGGCTCGCTTTTTTCGCTCGAAGACGGCACCGCGATCGAGGGCCCGACCGCTTTTCCACAGCCTTGTTTCGAAACACGGGTGCGCGACGGCAAAATCGAAGTGCGCCAGTGCCGATTCGCCTAACGAATAATGGGCGACAGCCAAATCGCGGGTGGGCGCTTGCGCAACAAAGTTTCGCGTGGCATAAGAGCAACCCGCCGGGTAATCCCCAGCGTCTGATGTAACCATGCCGACAGTTCCACCACCTTCACGCGACGCGACGGTTGATCCCGTTCTCTTTTGGTTCCGCTACAAGACGGAGCTACTTGCCGGGCTTCTTATTCTAATCCTAGCGGCGGTTGGTTTTATCGGATATCGAGTCTACGTCGATCATCGCGATTCTTCGGCGGCCGAGGCCTTGGGCGCGGCTCATGCGATTCCGGAATACCAGCGGGTTATCGATCAATATCCCGGAACGCCAGCGAGCGCTTCGGCCTATTTGTTGATGGCGCAAAAGCAGCGGGAGGCGAAAAATTTCAGCGCAGCCAACACCACTTTACAGACATTCATCGACAAATTCCCGCAGCACGAACTGGTTTCCACAGCGCATTTGTCGATGGCAGCGAATCTCGAATCGATGGGAAAAAACGACGAAGCGCTCTCGGTCCTGCAGCGTCTAACCTCGACGGATCCGAAAAATTTTGTCGTGCCGATGGCGCTGTTGTCCGAGGTCTATTTGCTTAAGGCGAAGGGCAAGACCACCGAAGCGCGCCAGCTCTGCGAAAAATTTCTCACCGAATATCGTGAGAGCCCGTTGGCCCAGGAAGCACAGCGTCAATTGCGTTTGTTGAAACCGCCTGAGCAGGCAAAGCCTGCCGAGCAAGTGAAGCCCGAAGTGCCTCCGGCAACTGCGCCCTTACCGGCAGCGAATCCCAGTGTTTCACCCGCGCCCTCCGCTGGATTGCCACCAAATCCTGCGCCGAATCAGAGTGTCTCACCCGCACCTTCGGCTGCCCTGCCGCCAAATCCGGCGCCGAAGAAACCTTAAGCTGAATAGAGGGCGTCGCGCTCTTGGCGCCTAACGAATTGTGCCAGACACGCGCCTGCGCGTTTTCGCGATTAGCGCTTCGAGAACTGAAACCGTTTGCGGGCGCCAGGTTGTCCCGATTTCTTGCGCTCTTTCATGCGCGGATCGCGCATGAGCAAACCCTCTGCTTTCAGCGTGCCGCGCAAATCGCCACTCACCTGCAGGAGCGCGCGCGCGATCGCAAGTCGTACCGCGCCAGCCTGTCCGGTCGGTCCACCGCCGTTTGTGTTAATGGAAAGGTCGTACGCGTTCGCCATTTTCACCGCTTGCAATGGCTGCAGCACGGTATTTTGCAGTGGTGTCGTCGGAAAATAATCTTCAAAACTGCGGCCGTTGATGTCGATCTTGCCGCTTCCAGCGGTCATACGGATGCGGGCGACGGATGTTTTGCGACGACCGGTAGCGATAAATTCTTCAGCTTGTGCCATGGGATGATTCGTTAGGCTACGGCAGGGACACCGCCGCCGGCTGTTGCGCCGAGTGCGGATGCAGATCGCCGCGATACACTTTTAGTTTGCGATAGATCGAGCGTCCGAGCCGGTTGTGCGGAATCATTCCACGCACGGCCCGCTCGACGATCAATTCGGGATGACGCAGACGCCGGGCCCGCGCTGTCTCGGACTTGTGGCCGCCGACATAGCCGGAAAAACTCATGTAGCTCTTCTGCTCTTCCTTTTTCCCAGTGAGACGGATGCGATCGGCATTGATCACGATGACGAAATCGCCCGTATCGACGTGTGGCGTAAAGATTGATTTCTCTTTACCGCGCAAGAGATTCGCTGCCTTGACCGCCACGCGGCCGAGGACCTGATCCTTGGCGTCAATGATCCACCACCTGCGTGGAACTTCGTTGGCTTTAGCAGAAAAAGTTTTCATCCAGAGGAGGAAGGGCACGGAAGCTACGGGTGCCGGAGAAAATGTCAACCTTCCCGACGTAGTTTTTGCGACCAGAATCTGAGCGGGATGCGGGCCCGCATTGGTACTTTACCTGCTCGCAAAAGCCCACAATGCGCGAGCTGCTTTCCGTTCTCGCCCTTGCGTTTATCGTCTCGTCGGTTCGCGCCGGAACTGGTTTTGGAGACGTCTCCTCGAACGCGGTCATTCGAGAAATGAATCTCGCGCGAACCAATCCTCCCGCTTACGCAGCCAATATTGAAGCGATGCGCTCAAGTTTTCATGGCAACTTCCGCGTGCTTTCGGGAAAAACAATGGTGCGGACCAAGGAAGGCGTTCGCGCGCTCGACGATGCGATCCGATTTTTGAATCGCACGCGACCGCTCACCCCTCTCGCGTTCTCATCCGGCATGTCCCGAGCCGCCGCCGATCATTGCTTGGAACAGGCGGATGGTCGTATGGGTCACGGTGATGTTGCGGGTCGCATGAATCGCTACGGCCGATGGGGTGCAATTTGGGGCGAGAATCTTTCCTACGGACACTCCAGCGCGCGCGAAATCGTGCTCGCACAGATTATTGATGACGGATTGCCTGGTCGAAAACATCGGCAGAACATTTTTAATGCGGCATTCAACGTCGCGGGCGCCGCTTTCGGTGCGCACGCACGTTATCGCAGCGTGTGCAGCATTGAATTTGCCGGCGCTTTCGCGGAGCAGGGACCGCCGCGCGAAACTCTTGTCGCGCGCAATCCGTAGGTGGATCGAGCTCTCCGAGCTCGCTGGTATTGGTTCGGCGAAAGCCGCATTTGTTTTAACAACGCGCTCGGAGATCACGTTTCACGAAATGCCGACTGGCGATTTCCTTTTGTCCGCGTAAATGTTTCGGCTTTCCATGGCCGAACAATCGAAAGCTCCCAAAACCGCGATCACGCCGCGGCGCGATGAAGATTTCCCGGAATGGTATCAGCAGGTCATCCGCGCAGCGGAACTGGCCGAGCCTTCCGATGTGCGCGGTTGCATGGTGATTCGGCCATGGGGGTACGGCATTTGGGAAAACATGCAGCGGCAGCTCGACGCGATGTTTAAGGCTACCGGTCATAAGAACGCCTACTTCCCGCTTTTTATTCCGCTCAGTTATTTCGCCAAGGAAGCCGAGCATGTCGAAGGTTTCGCCAAAGAGTGCGCCGTAGTCACACACAGCCGGCTCGAAGTTGATGCCAATGGCAAAATGAAACCGGCCAGTCCGTTGACTGAGCCATTAGTCGTTAGGCCAACTTCGGAGACAATCATCGGTGCGAGTTACGCCAAATGGGTGCAATCGTATCGCGACCTTCCCATTCTCATTAACCAGTGGGCTAACGTTGTCCGCTGGGAAATGCGCCCACGCATTTTTTTGCGGACGACTGAATTTCTGTGGCAGGAAGGCCACACCGTTCACGAGACAGAAGTAGAAGCGCGCGAAGAAACGAAGCGGATGCTCGACGTTTACGAAACGTTCGCGCGTGATCACGTAGCTATCCCCGTGTATGCGGGCGAGAAATCTGAGAGCGAACGTTTCCCGGGCGCCGTCCAGACCTTGTCGATCGAGGCAATGGTGCAGGACCGCAAAGCCATTCAGGCCGGCACATCACATTTCCTCGGACAAAATTTTGCCCGCGCCAGCGGCATCCAGTTTCAAACGCGCGATGGCAAACAGGAATTCGGCTGGACCACGAGCTGGGGCATGACCACGCGGATGATCGGCACTCTTATCATGATGCACAGCGACGATGACGGACTGGTCTTGCCTCCGCGCATTGCGCCTACGCACATTGTCATAATTCCTATTACGCCAAAGGAAGACACACGTGCTGCCGTGCTTGAGGTAGCCGATAAGCTAGCCGCGCAACTTAACGAAGTTCGGTATGCCGATGGTAGGATTGAAGTAGAAGTAGATCGGCGCGATCTCGGTGGTGGCGTAAAGAGTTGGGAATGGATCAAGAAAGGTGTGCCGATTCGGCTTGAGCTAGGACCGCGCGATTTGGAATCGGGTCAGGTAGCAGTCAGTCGCCGCGACCAACAGGTGAAAGCCAAAGAATTCATGGCGAGCGCTGAATTCGTTAGGCGCGCAAGCGAACTTCTCGATTCCATTCAACAAAACCTTCTCGAGCGCGCGACAAAGTTTCGCGAAACCTATACGCGAGTCATCAATTCAAAAGAAGAGTTCTATGACTTCTTCACGCCGAAAAATTCCGACAAGCCCGAGATCCACGGCGGCTTTGCCTTAGCGCATTGGAATGGTTCGCGAGAAGTCGAAGAACAAGTAAAGAGCGATCTTAAGGTAACGATCCGCGTCATCCCTTTTGGCGAAGCGGAGAGCGGTCAATGCATCTTCACCGGCGAGAAAAGTCCTGGCCGCGTCGTCTGGGCCAAGTCTTACTAAACGGGCAATTTTATTGCCTTATCTTGGAAAAATTGGTCTCATCTGCAGGCCATCTACCAGTACGCCCTCTAGCCCCATTTCTTCCAATTCGAATTCTATGCGATCAAATCCTACTCGAATTCTAACCTTACTATGTCTGCTATTGCCGAGTCGTTTGATTACAGCGGACCAGTTCGCTACGCTCTTCACCTTTCCGCCGGACAAGCTCCACCCGAGTAAGCTGATTCAGGCGAGTGACGGAAATTTTTATGGCACCACCCAGTTAGGAGGCACGCATTTAAAGGGCAGCGTGTTTAGGATGAATTCTGCCGGGGTGGTCACGACTTTGTACCACTTTACCGGCCATGCTGATGGCGCTTTTCCGTATGGCGGAGTTGTAGAAGGACTCGACGGAAACTTTTACGGATCCACAACCAGTGACTTACCCGGAACCAGCGGCACTATTTTCAAAATCACACCGGGTGGATTGTTCACCACGATTTATCATTTTTCCGGAAACACGCAGGCTGACGGCTACGATCCTTCCGCGTTAATTCGTGGAAAGGATGGGGACTTTTATGGAACAACTCCAACTGGAGGTCCCAGCAGCGGCATTGTTTTTAGAGTTACTTCCACAGGAACGCTAACCAAGATCGCTGATTTGCCGTCTGGGAGTAGCACACTTCCTGAAAATCCGTTAGTGCAAGGCACAGATGGTAATTTCTATGGAGTATCAGCTGCTGGTGGCAGCAATTCTGGAGGCTTCGCATTTAAGGTCACGCAAACTGGTGTGGTCAGTGTGTTACACAACTTCAGTTTCCATAGCGGCCGTATTTCGGCGCTGGTTCAAGCTACCGATGGAAATTTGTATGGAGTAAGAGAGCGAGATGGCTCGCAGGGCCAGGGTCTCATCTATCGACTTACCCCAGCTGGAGGATTTGCCGCGCTCTATAACTTTGCCGGGCCGACAGACGGAGCTCGCCCCAGAGGCGCTCTTGTGCAAGCCAGCGATGGCAAGCTCTATGGAACGACCACGACCTTAGGACCGAGCGGAGGTGGAACGATCTTTCGCACCACAACCGCAGGCGCCTTTGCGAATGTGAAGAGCTTCTCCTCCGATCTAATACAGCCGCGGGCGCCGGAAGTAACATTGATTAACGCCGAGAATGCCAAGATTTATGGAACAACCGTATTGGGAGGGAACAGTAATCGAGGTACCATATTTAGTATCGCAGCTACTGGAACGTTTGGCGTTGTGGGCAGCCTTCCAGGAGATGTCCTCGGAGCAAACCCGACATCTTTGACCCAGGGTGGAAGCGCACTCTTCGGCACGACTTCCGCTGGCGGCCTTCATAATAACGGGACTATTTTTCAACGCTTCAGTTCCGGAGTTGTAACGACCCTCCATAGTTTCTCCGGCCTGGCTGATGGCGCGGTGCCGTCCAAATTGGTCTACGCCAGGGACGGCAACTTCTATGGAACTACCAGCAAAGGTTCCGGAGCATCTGCAGCGGGAACTGTTTTTCGAATTACACCATCAGGTGCTTTCACAACTCTCGCGACATTTCCGAGTAACCTAACTAAAGGCGCAAAGCCCTCTTATCTCGTGCAAGCGACTGACGGTAATTTCTACGGTACCACGCAATCAGGTGGAGCGATGGGCCAGGGAACCGTATTTAAGTTTACCTCAACTGGCCTATTGACCACGTTTCACAATTTCACGGGGGGAGCCGAGGGAGGTTCCCCTGAGGCCGCATTGATTCAGGCGAGAGATGGTAATCTTTATGGACTAACGAGGGTTGGTGGCACCCATTCGAGAGGTACGATTTTCAAAATCTCATTAACCGGTCTTCTTAGCACTTTTTACAACTTTACAACGGACCTCGGCCCACAGTTTCCGCTTGTTCAGAGTTATGACGCCAACTTCTATGGTGTTTCTGCAGCGGGTGGCATTAATAATGGCGGAATCGTCTTTAAGCTGACACCGACTGGGGTGTTTACGACGTTGTGGGACTTTGCGCCCGACGAGCTTGGTGAATTCCCGATTGGTCCTATCATTCAAGCAGCGGATGGCCACAACTACGGCATAACGTCTTTCGGCGGCATGCCCTTCCCATTCCCCGGGGGAAACGGTGCGGTCTTTAGATTTTCCAGCTTTGGAGTAGAGGGTCTTCATATCTTTTCCGATTCGCAGGCTATTGATACCGGACCAGCGTCGAGCATCATTCAGGCTAGCAATGGAAACTTCTATGGTACTACCGCAAATGTCGATTGGTTGGGAAATCCTAGGAACGCGGGCGGAACTCTGTTTCAACTTAGCTTGCCGCCGTTGCACTTTTCCAATATCTCCACGCGCCTGAACGTAGGAACAGGCGAAAACGTTCTGATAGGTGGATTCGTCATCACCGGTTTTCAACCTAAGAAAGTATTAGTCCGCGGCCTTGGCCCTTCGTTGGCTGCGTTTCACTTGAGCGGGCTACTCGTGAATCCAGTCTTGGAGTTGCATAATAGTGCGGGGCAAACGATCGCCACTAATGATGACTGGACCACTAGCGCGAACAAACAAGCCATTATTGATTCAGGATTATCGCCGACTAACGTTCGGGAGTCGGCCATTTTGACAAACCTGAATCCAGGCGCTTACACAGCCGTCTTGCGGGGCGCCAATAACGGAACCGGGATTGGATTGGTTGAAGCTTACGATTTGAATGCATCGGTTACCTCCAAGCTCGGAAACATTTCCACCCGCGGGTTTGTCCAAACCGGAAACAATGTCATGATTGGCGGCTTTGTTATTAACGCTGAAGACGATGTTATGCGCATTGCGGTGCGGGCGCTCGGTCCGTCCCTCTCTCAGCATGGGATCGGCAATCCATTGGTTGATCCGGTGCTTGAGTTGCGTAACTCTCAAGGTGAATTGATTGAATCCAATGACAATTGGGTCGACACGGAACGCGACATAATCCAAGCAACAGGTCTTGCCCCAACAGATTCCCGCGAAAGCGCAATTGTCACCCCCTTGGTGAGTGGTGCCTACACAGCGATCGTTCGAGGTAAGAACGGTACCACTGGTGTTGCTCTCGTTGAAGTTTATCAAATTAAGTTCTAGTGGCTTCTACGTGCTGAAGCCCTTTGTTTCGCGTAAAGCGCAGCGTGTTGCCACTGACTCGATGAGTTTGGCTCTTCTTGCTGAAGGCACAGCTACCCTCGCATTAGTTCGGTATCGCAGAAGATAGGGTCGCAAGCTGTGCTTGCATCATCGCGGGAAACTTGCTGCAATGGCGGCATGAAACGGACCCTCAGGTCGTCGCTGTTGTTTCTAGTGTTAGTTATAACAACGCCGTTGCCGCAAACCGTTAGTGCAGCTGACTTCTCCGCCATCTGGGATGGGGGCAATGGGAACTGGGACGCCCCATCGCATTGGAGCACGAATCCCAATTACCCAAATAATGACAGCGGTGTTACCTACGATGCCACCATTAATCACGGCACAGTTACCCTCGACCGTAACATCACTATCCAGCGACTCTTTCTTAACGGTGGTTCGGCCACGACTCTAAGCGGTGCGTTTTCTTTAGCGCTTAATGAAGGCACGACTGTTACCGGTGCGAATATCGGGCCTGGTACGTTCAACCTGGCGACGAATTCAATCTCGACAATTGGTGGGCTAGGTCTCCGCGGCACGATCAATAACTCCGGGACAATGGACCAGAGCGGGCAGATCGTGGGCGATGGGACCGTCAACAATCTTCCCGGCGCGACTTGGACAATGCACCAAGGGGCAGGGATGAATCCTCTTAATGGTATGCTAACTCCACCGTCGGCGGGAATATTCAATAACGCCGGAAGTTTGAACATCGATGCGACAGGTGACTCTCGCATAAGCTACTTTAGAACTCTGTTTCAAAACAGCGGGAATGTCACACTTAGTGGCACGGCGAACGTATTCATCGAAAGGGGAGATGGGATTGGCAGTTTCGGGCTGGGACCACAAACCCAACTGAGTTTCGGGAGCTTCACACTTGAGTCCGGTAGTGTGATCGCTGGCACTGGTATCATGACTGTTAGTGGAGGGACACTAGACGTTGCCGGCGAAGTCACCATCAATACTAATCTCGTTAATCAGGGAGCTGTGTCGACCCGAGCAGGAGCAAAGTTGACACTAAATGGATTCATTGACCAATTACCTTCCCAATACACGCTCACCGGCATAACGCGACTCAACGGTGGCATCATAGCCAGTTCGCAGCTGCTCAACTTTCGTAATGGCATTCTAACTGGATGGGGGACGATAAATGCGAACCTGAAATTGTCCGACACGGTAGCCCTGTCGCTTAACCTTGCGGGCACGATGACGGGTAACATGAGGAACCACTACGACTCATTCAACATAAATGGGTCGACGACCCTGGGAGGCGATCTGGCTCCCAGGTTTGCCAAAAATTTTGAAAACTCGATAACGAACTCCGACGCTTTTACTATCCTCACCAGCAGCGGGGGGTTCTCTGGCTCATTCCATAATGCGGCCGACGGCTCTCGAGTCGATACCGCCGATTATCTCGGCACTTTTGCCGTAGACGCCACAATCAACAGCGTAACTCTGAGGAACTTTGTCCCAAGCACACGCTGGCTTGGAGGTAACGGAAATTGGACCGATGGAACGAAGTGGCTGAGCAATCCGCTTTATCCTAATGATACCGATTCGACGCACTACAGCGTCCTGATCCGCGATGGATCGGTTAACCTCGACACCAACATTAACATTTCGCGCTTTTTCCTTACCGGGGGGGTTCTTTACGGTAGTAATAACACACTTACGGTTACTAACGATTTTGTGTGGATCGGAGGGACTTTCTCAGGTTTCCCCGCCGGAAATATAGTTAACCTAACGGCAGCATCGAAGTCGCGAATTTCAACTTCCGTCTACACATTTCTGAATCTGGGCTCATGCACGATCAATAATGGAGGTAACCTGGTTCAGAACGCGATAATTCAAGGGCCCGGGGCAATTAACAATCTGGCCGGCGCAACATGGAATGTAATGGGTACAAGTGAATTCATCGACCACATTACCTTCTCCAATTCTGGAACACTAAACATCCGTCGGGGGGCCTTAGTTTATTTCATCGGTAATTTCATACAGTCCGCCAGTAATGCCATCACCCAACTTAATGGTGGTAAGTTTACCAGTAGCAGTTCCATGATTTTTCAAGCAGGCATTCTGGGTGGGACTGGCACAATCGGCACGAACACGTTCGGTACTAGCATTAGCAATAATGCAACTATCTCACCTGGGGGCACCGATCGCAGTCTCTTAGCCTCGGCGGGAACGTTAGCCATCGGTTGCAATCTTGCGTTGCTGAATAACTCCAAACTTCTCATGGAGATTGGCGGTGCTACTCAGGGAGAGGAGTATGATTACATTTCCGTCAGCGGCAGCGGAACAATGGGTGGCACGCTGGAGCTCCACATGATCAATGGATTTGAATCGCATTTAATCCCATCTCAGACCTTTGTTTTGCTTACCAGTCAGGCAAGTCTCACCGGCACGTTTATCAATGTCGCCAACGGCGCGCGCCTAACCACCGCCGATGGCAAGGTTTCATTCCAGGTGAACTATGGCGCGGGCAGTTCATATGGCGCGAGCAATCTCGTCCTCAGCGATCCACAGCTCGTGTCGGGGCGCCGATGAGTCTGGAGCTTTTTGCGGGAGGCGGACCTGCGCGCGCTGGTTCGATTTGGTAGAAGGTAAGGTCGCAACCCTTCTGATAGAGCACTTATTAATTAATTATCTTGCCGCTGTGACAGAGCCCGGTAGGGTTGCTGTAGCTCTGCAGATTCTAGAATCGGCCACGCCATCTATGCAGTTTTTGTCTCCCACCAGACGTCGCGTTGTGAGGTTCCTGGCAATTGTGAGCTCCTTGGTTTGTTTCCAAATCGAAGCCGCCACGACGATTTTCAACTTCCCCTCTGACAAGCTACATGTGAGCAAATTGTTTCTCGCTTCCGACGGCAATTTCTATGGCACGACTCGCTACGGCGGCAGTCAGTTCAAAGGAACAATATTTAAGCTAACGCCGGCAGGTGTCCTGACCACGATCTATGAATTTCAACCCGGCGCTGCCTTTCCAAGCGCGGGTCTGGTTCAAGGTGCTGACGGCGATCTTTATGGAACGACCGGAAACTATGATCTAATCAACAACGACTTCGGAACGGTCTTTAAAATTTCAGTCGCCGGCACTTTTACGGTCATTCATCGCTTTCTCTCTCAAGATTACGCGGAATATCTATCGCCGTTGATCGTGGGCAATGATGGCGCCTTTTACGGGGTCTCTGGTCAAGGTGGCAGTGAGGATGAAGGCTACGTGTTCAGGGTTACTGCCGCAGGAGAGGTAACTGAATTAGCCCCTCTAATAAACGGGACGCAATCCTTTGCGCCTCAATCATTGTTGTTGGGAAAAGATGGGAACTTTTACGGCGTAAGCAACCACAGCGGATACCCTGGCCCGAGTAGCGGTGGGATTGTGTTTCAAGTAACTCCGGCCGGCATCCTAACCATCCTGCATTACTTCCCATTTCACGGGTTTTACAATGTTATCAGCCCGCTGTGTCAGGCTGATGATGGTAATCTCTACGGAGTAAACGAGCGGGACGGCAACAGTGGTCAAGGAGTGCTCTTTCGAATCACGACCGCTGGGACGTACACCGCGCTGCACGAATTCACAGGCCAAGCCGATGGAGGCCGCCCGCAGGGCGGCCTTCTGCAAGGGAGTAATGGGGACCTTTACGGAAGCACCACTGCAGGGGGGACCCAGGGCGGGGGAACTTTCTTTCGCATCACTCTGGCTGGTGTCTTCACTACGGTAACGAATCTTTCGATCGAAGTAGAACAGCCCCATACACCGGAGATGAGTCTGTTGGAGATGGACAACAATCTTTACGGAGTCACACTGTATGGCGGTAATGCCAACCGGGGCGCTGCTTTCAAACTCTCATTTAGCGGTAACCTAACTAGTCTGGCCAGCTTTGATGCACTGTCGGTGGGATCGAAACCGACTTCTCTTATCTTAGGGAGAGATGGATTAGCGTATGGCGTTACTGCGGCGGGAGGTGACAAGAACAGTGGAACGGTTTTCAAGCGAGTCGGCCCGGATGTAATTACACTTCATAGCTTTTCGGGTGGGTCGGAAGGAAGCAAGACCTCTGCGCTTATTCAAGCGACTGACGGTAATTTTTATGGCACCACGAGCGCTGGCAACGCTGCCTCACAAGCAGGTACGATCTTCAAAATCACTCCAGCCGGCGGTTTCTCAACGCTCTTCACCTGGCCATCCAATGCGAGTATGGGCAAGACGCCATCTGCTCTGGTGCAAGGTACAGATGGTAAGTTGTATGGAACAACGCGGTTTGGCGGAGCTAGCGGTGCAGGAACCATATTCAAATGCTCCACCTCCGGCGTGTTAAGCGTTATCCGGACTTTGAACGGTTCAACTGACGGCGGCTCGCCGACCGCCGGCCTTATGCAAGCCAGTGATGGAAATCTCTACGGGCTCACGCCCTCGGGTGGCAGCCATTCATTCGGCACGGTGTTTCGCTGTAATTCGTCCGGACAGCTAGCGACCATCTTCAACTTTGTCGATGCGCCGGGCTTTGAATACAATTTTATCAAAGGTGCTGATGGAAAGCTCTACACTGCTTTGGGTGGAGACGGAATGGCCACTGAAGGTAGATTCCTTACGGTTACGCCACCTGGAACCATCTCTTTCTCACACGAAAACACATTCGTGTATTCCGGTGCTCCCCTCACACAGACCTATGACGGTTACTTTTTTCTCCCAACCTTGGAGCCTTCCGGTGATATTCATCAGTTTCCGGGTATCGAGATTATCTATCCCACGTCGTTTGCAGATGGGCGTCCCGCGTCCGCTATTATTCAGAATGTGGATGGCAACTTACTTGGCGCGGCTCTTTATGGTGGAAATAACATTAATGAGGCAAATGTCGGTGGCACCCTTTTTGAGATAAAGAGGTATTCTTCGTCGACTCAACCGCTTCCTACGGACTTTAACAACGACAACTTACCGGATTACCTTCTTTATAACACGACTACCCGAAGAACGGAGCTTTGGTATTTGAACGGCTTAAAAATTGGCAGCTCACTTGGGCCGATTTTGCCATTGGGATGGAAATTAGTTGGCGCGGGCGACTTCGACAGGGACGGCAAAAATGACTATGTGTTGTTCAATCCGAGCGATCATCGAACGGCTATTTGGTACCTTTCCGGCACCAACACATTTGCCAGAGGCTCGCCTGGTCCAACCATTGCCAATGGCTATGAACTAGTCGCCGTCGCCGATCTTGATAATGACAGTCACCCCGACTTTGTTCTTTATAACACGGCGAGAAGACAAATCGCTATTTGGTTTCTAAATGATAACGTGCGCATCAGCGCTCAATTCGGCCCGGTTATCACAACTGGATATGTTCTTGCCGGTTTGGCAGACTTTAACCTGGATGGCCAACTGGATTACCTGCTTTACAACTCCAGCACCAGGCGGACGGCGGTGTGGTACTTGCATCACGGAGTTGTCAACGGTGCGGTCTTTTGTCCCACGATTGCTGCCGGTTGGGAACTGGAGGGAGTCGAAACGCGGTTCGGCGGGAGCATTCCACCGCGCTATGTGCTTTATAAGGCATCAACGAGGCAGACCGCCTTCTGGTCGCTCGCCTACAATCTGACAATTGATCGTGCTTATTTTGGACCGACGGTCACCCCCGGTTTGGAAATCGCACTTCCGTAGAGAAGGGTTGCTATTTGATATGACTTCGGTCTGCGACAATTTTGGTCAGCGACATTACTAAGTCCTGCTCTCCGGTTGACGGCACGAGACGCGCTTGTTTATTCCACGCGTGCAGCGTGAATTGAAACTTTATAGCCGGGAATGGTGCTCGTGGTGTATCGATGCGAAGGATTATCTGACTGAGCGCGGCTTTAAGTTTTCCATCATTGATGTGGGGCAGGATCGGCAGGCGTACGCGGAAATGAAAGAACTGTCCGATCAGAGTTATGTCCCGACGCTCGTGGCGGGCGATGAAGTGCTGGCGAATTTTGATACGGATCAGTTGGAAAAGTTCCTCCGCCAGCACCAGATAGAGCCGTAATGCTTTTCGGCCTTCTCATGACGCTGGGCGTGTTCGTGCTCAGCATCGCTCTGCGCAGTTACCAGACGTCGTTTGCGCAGAAGGCCGGCGCTCTCGGGATTCTGATCGCGTCGTTTCTCGCGGTTTATTTTATCACTGGAAGTTTTTTCTGGGGGACAATCGGCGCGCTCAGCTGGTTGTTTTTGCCGTGGCTGGAAATTCTGACGCGCATTCGCGCTTTGCGTTTGCCGAAAGAAAAACGACTGCGACCTAAGAGCCCGCCGTCGTCCGATGTTTTCCCGACGTTCAACGAAATCTCGCACGAGATAGAAAGCGAAGGCTTCGCGCATGTGACCGATGCCGGGTGGGATTGGGAAGATTACCGGCAATTTTTCCGGCTCTACTACAAAGAGGAAGATCGGTCGCAGGCGACGATCTGCCTGAACGAGCAGCACGATCTTTCGTTCTATTATCTGCGCATCTCGACACGCGCGAAGAATGGCGTCATCTGGACGACGTGGAATTATCCGCTGTCCTATGGGTTGAAATTGACGCCCAGCTTTCGCATCAATCGCCAACGGCCGGATCAATCATTCTGGCAGCTGTACCAGAGTCACCGGGAATTTTTGCAGCAGAACAATGTCGGCACCGACGTGATCGATTCGTTGGATGAGGATCGTGTGCAAACGGAAGTGGAAAATGATCTGCGCGACCAGATCGCGCACAACATCAAAAAAGGCGTGCTCGTGCAGACTCCCGATGGCGAAGTAAGATATTCCTGGCGCGGGATGGTTTATCTCTGGTGCCAGTTCCTGCTCGATCTCGTCCGCTTGTAATTCTTCCTCTTCCGCTAGTCTCTCTGCAGAAAAGATTAAGAAACGGAGGAAGAGTTTAGACTTTCATCACCTCGGCGTCTTTGCGCTCGAGATGTTCGTCGATTGATTTGACGAAGCGATCCGTCAGTTTTTGCACGTCACCTTCCAAATCGTGCAACTGATCTTCGGTTAGGCCGCCGCTCGTTTTCATTTTTTTCGCTTCGTCCATGGCCGTGCGCCGATTACTGCGCACGCGCACCCGTGCTTCCTCAGCCATTTTGCCTAACGAACGGACGAGATCCTTGCGTCGTTCTTCTGAAAGTTCAGGAATTGGCAACCGGATAATTTTTCCATCGACCGCTGGCGTGATTCCGATCTTGGACTCCTTCAGCGCCTTCTCAATATTTTGGACCGTGCTGGCATCGAAGGGTTGCACTACCAGCAGGCGTGGCTCGGGCGTCGTGATGAGCGCAAGTTGTTTGAGTTTCATGGCCGAGCCGTAAGCTTCCACGTCCACGTTTTCGACCAGCGCGGGCGAAGCCTTGCCGGTGCGCACCGCGGCAAACTCGTGAATCATGTAGTCCACGCTTTTTTCCATCGCCACCTCGGCTTCGAATAGGATTTCCTCGGCCGTCATTGCATCAAATTTCGATCGCCGTTTGCAATTCGCAATCGATTGTTAATCGCTGACGAGGGTCCCTACCTTTTTGCCGAGAACAATGTCGCGAAGATTGCTCGGCTTATACATGTCGAACACGACAATCGGTATCTTGTTATCCATGCAAAGGCTGAACGCGGTCGAGTCCATAACCTGCAGCCTCTTCGTCAACGCGTCTGTGAAAGTAATGTGTTCGTAGCGCGCCGCGGTCGGATCCAGTTTTGGATCGCGCTCATAAATTCCGTCAACCTTGGTTGCCTTGAGGATGATATCGGCGCCGATCTCGCTCGCGCGCAAAGCGGCTGTCGTGTCAGTGGAAAAGTAGGGGTTGCCCGTGCCTGCGACGAAAATGACAACGCGGCCCACTTCGAGATGCCGTACGGCGCGACGGAGGATAAATGGTTCAGCCACGTTTTTCATTTCGATAGCGGATTGCACACGCACGACGGCGCCAGCCTGTTCGAGCGCCGCCTGCAGCGCGAGACCGTTAATCACGGTAGCGAGCATGCCCATGTAATCGGCGGTCGTGCGATCCATGCCTTGGTGGCTAGCTGACAATCCCCGCCAAATATTTCCGCCGCCAATGACAATAGACGTTTGCACTCCGAGCTCGACGACTTCCTTCACGCGCGTGGCGATTTCGCGCACAATTTTCGGAGAAATATTTTCGCGCGCGCCCGTTTCGCGCACAGCTTCACCGCTGAGCTTGAGGACGATGCGTTTGTAAGCTGGTTTTTCGCTCGTCATGGCGCGTCATGATGAAACAGAACAAATGCGAGTTGGAAAGCAAAATGGTGGTGCTTGTTGCTCTTAGGGGGATCGCGTTCTTTGAACGCGATGTTAAAGTGGTGGCGAACGCGCAATTATCGAGCATCGTCGCCGGAAAGGACGATCCATCTTTGACCGCGCAGAAATTCGGTGGCGCTCATGCGCTTTCCCCCTTCCATCTGCACTTCTTGTAGCGAGAGCGCGCCTTCGCCGGTGGTCACGATCAATTCTTCTTCACATGGCAAAATTTCACCTGGCTTCCCATTAGAATCGATGCGAGTGGCGGAGAATATTTTCAGATTTCGTCCGGCCAATTTCATGAATGCGCCGGGCCACGGATTGAATGCGCGAATTTTCCTCTCGATCATCTCGGCCGGTTCCGACCAGTCAATCTTGCCATCTTCGCGCGAAAGTTTAGGAGCATAGGTGGCGGCAGCAGTGTTTTGCGGAATGCGCGGCGCCGAGCCCGCCACGAGAAGCCGGAGTGCTTCGCGTAGCGCGTTAGGTGCGACCTGTGTGAGGCGATCGTGCAATGATCCGCCGGTCTCGTTAGGCAAGATCTCCAGTTTTGTTTGCAACAAGATGTCACCGGTGTCGAGACCTTCATCCATAAAGATCACTGTAATACCGGTTTCCTTTTCACCTGCGACGATTGCTGCCTGGATCGGGGCCGCGCCGCGATAGCGCGGCAGAAGCGAGGCATGTAAGTTAAGGCACGCGATCCGCGGGATCTCGAGAACGGCCCGCGGCAGAATTTGTCCGTACGCCATGACGACAATGACGTCGGGTTGCCAGGCGCGGATTTCTTGGACGGTTTCCGGAGTTTTGATGCGCGCCGGTTGTGAAATCGGAACGGCTGTCTCGCCCAACGCGATTTTGATCGCTGGCGCGGTCAGTTTTTGCGAACGACCGGCCGGCTTATCCGGTTGCGTAACGACACCGACGAGTTCGTGCTCAGTTGAGGCGAGGAGACTTTGCAGTGTCGGCACACCGATTTCCCCTGTGCCGATGAAGACAATGCGCATCCTGAATCACGGCAGAAGTGGATGTGCGACTCGCGCGCGACGTGGTCGACGCGCCGTGCTTTGCGCCATCAGTTTTTCGCCGGCAGTGACTTCACGTTGCCCGACCGACGAACCGCAGCCGGTGCACAGGTAGTCGAAAATTTCCTTGTCCGGAAGGATTAAGAGCAACCGCTCGCGCACTGGCATCGCGGTTTTGCACTTATCGCAATAAAGACTCGAAGCGGTTAGATTCTCAAACTGCTGCTGCATGTTGCCCATTCTGGCCGGTCGCGACGCTCTCCAGTATCTTGAGTAGCACTTTCGCGGGCGGCTGCGTGGCGTCAACACATGTGATGCGATCTTTACCGTAATATTCGAGCACCGGCTTCGATTCCGTCTCATAGGTAGCGAGCCGGCGTTGAATGACCTGCTCGTTCGCATCGTCGAGACGGTTGTCCTTGAGTGCGCGCTTTTTCAGGCGGGCGAAAAGCGTGTCGCGATTCGGGCAGGAAAGATGAAACACTTTCTGCACGTCGATTTTCTCATCCATAATCTTCGCCTGGCTGACATTTCGCGGAATGCCGTCGAGGACGAGGATATCGATATCAGGCTTGAACTTGTGCGCGTCGACGGCGGCGTCGATCGCTTCCTCCCAAAGCTGCACAGTGATGTCGTCCGGGACGAGCTGGCCCTTGCTCGAAAATTCGAGAAAAGCTTTACCCACTTTCGTGCGCGTATCGATTGAGCGGAAAACGTCGCCGCAGGGACAATGAAAGAAGCGGGGAATCGTTCCCAGCGTCTTACCTTGGGTGCCTTTGCCGCTTCCAGGCGCACCGAAAAGGAGGTAGGTATGGTATTTCATGGGGTTCACCGGTTATACCGTAATGGTCTGCGCTTGCCTATCTGAAATTCGCCTAACTCGAGTGCGAACGATTCGTTAGCGAGAGCCAACGGGCTCGACGTTGACCCGGCGCCCGGCGCGATCGAAACGCACCTGGCCATCAACCAGAGCAAAAATGGTGTAATCGCGACCGAGTCCAACGTTTCTGCCCGGCAGAAACTTAGTTCCGCGTTGGCGAACGATAATGTTGCCGGCGACAACCAGCTCGCTCCCAAATTTTTTCACGCCTAATCTTTTACTGACGCTGTCGCGACCGTTCTTAACGCTGCCCTGACCTTTTTTGTGAGCCATGACTTATTCCTCCGATTTCGCTGCCTTTTTCGGCTTCGAGGTTTTTCCGCCAAGGCGGATGCCAGTAATCTTCACGCGTGTGAGTTTGCGACGATGACCGACCGTGCGGTGATAGCCTTTGCGTCGGCGATATTTGAACGCGATGACTTTCTTGTCCTTCCGTTGTTCGAGAATTTCTCCTTCAACCGTCGCGCCCTCAATTAGCGGCGTGCCGTGGGTGACGTTGTTGCCATCCGCATGAAAAAGGACATCGGCGAAAACTCCATCCTTGCCCGGCTCGGCCTCGAGGAAATCGACATCGATGATGTCGCCTTCCGCGACGCGATATTGCCGGCCACCAGTCTTGATAATTGCGAACGCCATAAGCGAGAGAGAATTTCCCGGGGAAAAGCCGCGCACATTTACACGGATATGCTCCTTTGACAAGCGAAAGGTCGCAGTTTGTTTGCGTTGTCTGAAGAACAATGGATCTGAAAACTGAATTCGAAAAGCGCGGACCGTGGATCACGCACTTCGAAGTTAACGGGATCAGCTCGGGCGGAGCTTTCCCGGCGTTGGAGGACGAACGCATTCTGCAATTTTTCCAAGCCTTCCCAGATGTACGAACGATTGTAGAACTCGGGTCGTTGGAGGGCGGCCATACTTTCGCCCTCGCCCAACATCCTGGAGTGGAGCGCGTTCTTGGAATCGAAGCGAGGAAATCGAACATCGAACGCGCGCGATTCATGCAGGATCTGTTGCGGGCTAATAACGTAAAATTTGTTCAGGCTGATCTGGAGAAAACACAGTTGAACGAATTCGGAAGGTTCGATGCGATTTTCTGTTCCGGGCTGCTTTATCATTTGCCGGAGCCATGGATGCTGATCGCAGGCATGGCGCACGTCGCGCCGCGACTGTTTATCTGGACGCACTACGCGGATGAATCAGCGGGAGAGAGCCGGCAAAATTTTCGCGGACACGAATTTGTGGAAGGCGGAATCGACGAGCCACTCAGCGGAATGTCGCCCACATCGTTTTGGCTCACGCTTGAATCGTTGAAAGCAGCGCTGACCGCGGCGGGTTTCAATGCGATCCAGATTGTGCGCGACGATCCAAATCATTCGAACGGTCCGGCGGTTACGCTTGCAGCGTCGATTAGCTCGAGCCGCTGATCACAAGAGTGATTTCGCCCTTTGGCGGTTTCGTTTCGTAATGTCGAAGCAGTTCCGCTGCGGTGCCGCGACGGAATTCTTCAAACTTCTTTGTTAACTCACGGGCGACGCACAATTGCCGGTCCGGCATAATCGCGGCGCACGCTGTCAGCGTTTTCGTTAGGCGGTACGGCGACTCAAAGTAAACAGACGTTTCCGCACGAGCAGCCGCATCGCGCAATTCACGCTCCCGTTGCCCGCTTTTCACCGGAAGAAATCCGCCGAAACGAAATCGATCGAGTGCGAAGCCGGACCCGACAAGGGCCGTCAGGATCGAGGAAGGTCCGGGAACGATCGTGTAAGCCACACCGCGTTCGATAGATTTTCGCAGCAATCGCGCGCCGGGATCGGAAAGCCCCGGCATGCCCGCGTCCGTAATGACGGCAACATTTTCCCCGGCGACGAGACGCTCGATCAATTCCGCTGCGCGCATCGCTTCGTTATGTTCGTGATAACTAACGAGCGGCTTTCGAATCCCGAAATGCTGCAATAAATTTCCGGAGTGACGCGTATCTTCGGCCGCAATCACATCAACCGATTTCAACACTTCGAGCGCGCGCAACGTAATGTCATCGAGATTGCCGATCGGCGTCGCGACCACGAAGAGCATCGCGCATCATCCTTCAAAGATCGGCGATTTCAAAACTGCATACCTTTTGACGCGGCGTGGAATGTGTTACGTTTCTTCACCGCAAAACAATGAAGCCGACGTGTCACTTCCGTCGCAGCAATCCGCGGTCTCTCCGCACGGATTGCTTTTTCCAGTCCAGTTTCGGCGACTGGCGTAGCTCCTCACCCTACGACGGGGATGATGACTCGCGTCGCTTCCTTCGGTTCAGCCGCGAATTTTTGCTCGAGTCCGCGCGCGAACGCACGAAGGAAATGATCGCCTTCATCATCGTCATTTTGACCGCGCTCTGGCCCGTCATCTATATGGTCATCAGCGTCGTTCAACTATTTCGAAAAGGGCGGCCGCTGACGGAATAGCCTAACGAGCTGGCGGCCAGAGAAACTCGTCGCGGTATTGCGGCGTCGATTCCGGCGCGAACCCATGTCGCATGATGTTTTCGGTGACGACCCGTGGATTGACGAAATTTAACAGGTAATCGCCGCCGCCGGCTTTAGTGCCGCCGCCGCTCATTTTGAATCCGCCGAAGGGATGACGGCCAACTACCGCGCCGGTACAGGAACGATTGATGTAGACATTGCCGGCGATGATTTCTGCTTTGGCGCGCTCGATGTTTGCCGGGCTGCGCGAAAAGAATCCAGCAGTCAGGGCAAACTCGGTCGCGTTCGCCGCGGCGATCGCTTGCGTGAGGTCGCGCACTTTGATGACGCTCAACACCGGGCCGAAAATTTCTTCGCACCCGATCCGGAAATTCGGCCGCACATTTGTAAAGATCGTCGGCGGCACAAAAAATCCTTTTTTCGGCACGTCAGTATGTTGGAAAGCAAGAGTAGCTTCCGATTTTCCGATATCGATGTATTTGAGAATGTTTTTGTAGGCGGCCTCGTCGATCACGGGCCCGACGGTAATGCCCGGCTCTTCCGGATTGCCGACGCGCAGACTTGCCGCCGCTGCGAGTAAGCGCTCCATGACGCGATCATAGTTTTCTTCGAGAACAATGAGCCGCGAACAAGCCGAACATTTCTGTCCCTGGTAGCCAAAGGCCGAGTACGTGGTATCGATGATCGCCTCATCGAGATCGGCATCGGAATCAATGATGATGGCGTTCTTGCCGCCCATTTCACACACGACGCGCTTCAATTCTTCCTGGCCGGGACGCGTTTCGCCGGCGCTTTTATAAATGCGCAAACCGACTTCGCGCGAACCGGTGAACGCGATCATGTGCACATCTTTGTGATCGACAAGGTGCGCGCCGACGACGGAGCCCTTGCCGGTTAGCAAATTAACGACGCCCGGAGGAACTCCGGCTTCCTCGAACATCTCCATTAATCTGAAGGCAATAATGGCCGATTGCTCGGCCGGTTTCATGATGACCGTGTTGCCGGTGACGACCGCGGCCGTCACCATGCCGGTAAGAATGGCGAGTGGAAAATTCCATGGCGCGATGACGAGGGCGACACCGCGCGGCCAGTAATGGTAATAGCTTTCTTCGCCGGGGACATGTTGCGTCAGACGCGGGCGACCAATCAGCCGCATCTGGTTGGCGTAAAACAAACAGAAATCCATCGCTTCGCGGATGTCGCCGTCTGCTTCCGCCCATGCCTTGCCGACCTCGAAGACTTCCAGCCCTGAAAGCTCATAACGGCGGCGTTCCATGATGGCCGCGAGGCGCTCAAGTAACTGCGCGCGCTCTTCAACGGGCGTCCGGCTCCACCTAACGAATGCTTTTTTTGCCGCCTCGATGGCGCGCTCCGCTTCCGGAACCTCGCCGTGCGCCTGATAACCGACGACCTGCTCCGGATTGCTCGGATTGATGGAAGCGATTGTGTTGGTTGTCCAAATTTTCTCGCCGCCGATCACAAGGGGATATTTTTGGCCGAGCGTTTTGCGCGCAGCTTCGATCGCGGTGCGCATTGCGTCCTGGCTTTGTTTGTAAACAAAGTTGGCCAGCGGCGCATTTTCGTAGGTGTCACCGGGCGGCGTTTCACCGCTGGCACCATTGGAAGAATAACGAATCCGGGTTGTTTCGGTTGGTGCAACCGCGCCATTGTGCCTAACGAGTTCGTTCGGATCGCGCAGCAAGTCGGCTGCGGAAACATTATCGGAAAACTTGGCGCGGAGAAAACCTTCGTTGGAAGTATTTTCGAGCAATCGCCTAACGAGATAAGACATACCCGGCAGAAGCTCTCCCACCGGGCAATATTCGCGCACGCGATAACCCATCTCGACCAGCGCGCGCTTGATGGGACCAGCCATGCCGTAGAGCAACTGGAATTCGAACCGGCTGCGATCGATGCCCAGTTGGTCCGCCATCGCCTGCGCATGCGCGATGCTGCGCACATTGTGCGAACCGAATGCCGAGGTGACTGTCGCCTCGTTCTCGAGCAAGATGCGCGTGAGCGTTTCAAAGTTCGCGTCGCTTTGCGGTTTTTGGAGAAAGACCGGGATCGGCCATCCGTTCTGGCGGCCCTTGATCTTTTCGTAATCCCAGTAGGCACCTTTAACCAGTCGAACGGTGAAACGGGTACCGCGCTCGCGACCCCACGCAATTAAGTCGCGCAAATCGCGTCCGGAATCCCGCAGGTAGGCTTGCACCACGATGCCGGCGTGCGGCCAATCGCGAAACTCACTTTCTGTGAAGAGCGTTTTGAAAAGTTCTAGCGTGGTATTTTTGTGCGCGTAACTCTCCATGTCGAAGTTCACGAACGCGCCCAACTCCCGCGCGCGTCGCAGGATCGGCCGCAGCTTTGGCGCGAGGTGCGCAATCGCATCCGCCGGATCAGCTGGATTCATCTGCGAATAGAGCGCCGAAATTTTCACGGAGACATTCACGACCGGGAAAAGCTCCGAGTTCGTGCCTAACGGATCGGTCCAGCCACGCGTCTGAGCAGCGAGTCCTTCAAGCAGCTCCTGGCAGCGCGCCGCGTATTCTTCCGCTTCTTTTTCGCTGACGACCGCTTCGCCTAACAAGTCAACGGTAAAGCCGATTCGCTGCTTGCGCCGCTTGCGCAGCGTCTTCATTACATCGTCGGAATTCTTTCCAGCGATGAACTGCCGGGCCATGCCGGAAACATTCCAGCGCAGCAATGCACCACTGATGAAAGGCGCGATCTTCGCCAGCCGCACGCCGGTGTGCACCATCGGCGCGAAGCCGTTTTGCATATCTTCGAAATATTCCTCGAGATGCTGAACGATATCGCTCCCGCGATGCAGCGAAGCGAGCACATCCACAAAACGAAACATCTGCACCTTGAAGTGTTCATCCCGCATCGAGAGCGCCATCATGCGCTGATAGAAACCGGCTTTGCTGAAAAGCGATTCAGGATTTCGATCTACGAGCTGAAAAATACGCTCACCGCGGCGTTCCGTTTCAAGCTGGAGCGAACTCATTGCGCGATGATAACGCCGGGTCTTCGATTCGGAAAGTCCGATCGCGCGGAAGAATTCTACTCGAAACACGCGCAAAGGACGTTTCCGATTCGAACCTAAAAGTGACGGCAAGGGAAAACATCAAATGAAAATAAAAGACAAAATCAGGGAGATGGCGGCGACGGGTTACATTTTACTTTGGCTATTGGGTGTTCCCATTCCCATTCTGCTTTTATTTTTTCTCCTGCGCGGCTGCACCTAAGAATTAGGGAGCAAGTAGAGGTGATTTGCCTGGCGGACGGCTGAGGCCCAGGGCTCGAAGTTCGTCAGGCATTTCCTTTTGTTCTCGCACATTGCTTCTGGGGCGAAATTGCGTACGAGAAGCGCAGAATGAACGCGAACATCGATCGCCACGATTTCGCGAGCGACAACACGGCGGCGATTTGTCCCGAAGCCTGGGCCGAATTGGCGGCCGCAAATCATGGTGGCGCGTCGTCTTACGGTGACGACCAATGGACGCAGCGTGTCCGGGAATTGGTGCGCGAGATATTCGAGACCGATTGCGAAGTGTTTCCTGTTTCCAGCGGTACGGCCGCGAACGCGCTGGCTTTGGCGCAATTGTGTCGCTCCTTTCACAGCATCATTTGTCACGAGAACGCGCACATTCAGACAGACGAATGCGGTGCGCCGGAGTTTTTCAGCGGCGGCGCAAAATTACTTCCGACGAAAGGAGCGAACGGCAAACTCGATCTCACTGAAGTTGAGTCGACGATTGCACGCCAGGCCGAATTGCATGCGCAAAAGCCCCGCGTGCTCAGTATCACGCAAGCAACCGAGCTCGGGACGGTTTACACGATTGAGGAGGTGAGAGCGGCCGGCGAATTCGCGCGCAAGCGCGGACTGCATTTGCACATGGATGGGGCGCGCTTTGCCAACGCAATCGCGGCGCTGAATTGTGCGCCAAAGACAATCAGTTGGGAGGCTGGTGTCGACGTTCTTTGTTTTGGTGGAACAAAAAACGGCGGAGCCGGAAGTGAACTCGTAATTTTTTTTCAGAAACAATGGGCTGCTGACTTCGACTATCGCGTGAAACAGTCGGGCCAGCTTGCGTCCAAGATGCGCTTTTTCGCCGCACCTTGGATCGGCCTTTTGCAAAATGACGTGTGGTTAGGCAACGCGGCCAAAGCAAACGGTGCAGGCAAATTGCTTGCCGACAGATTGCGGGCTCTTGGAATGGAGATTGTTTATCCATGCGATGCGAATGCATTGTTTGTCCGAATCGCCGATCCCGTCGCAGACGAACTGCATCGGCGCGGCTGGCAGTTTTACAAGTTTATCGAGCCAGACATTTATCGACTGATGTGTTCATGGTCGATAACTGAGGAGGCGGTCTCGTCATTTGTTCGTGACGTGACGGACGCCTTGGAGTGTGAAGATTCCGTGTCGAAGCGCGTCAAAGAAAAGCGCTAAGGGGAGCTGAGTTGCGATCCGATTAAGAGGCTGTATGAAATTGCCGATGTCATTGATAAGGCGTTACTTAGTTTTGAGCGCTACGTTGTTAGTGGGATGCCGCACCGCCCACAACGTCGCGGTTACTTCGTTCCGAGTAATCGACGCTCCCGCGAATTACGTGCGACACCACATCGACGAGGAATCGGCCGCGTCGACCACGACAACGTATCATTCGGATGTCACGACGCCGGGTCAACCGATCGTGACGGCAACTCCGGCTAGAACGGCCGCGCCGCGACGAACAGTTGTCGAAAGCAGCTCAGGTGCTGACAAAACAACCTCGCAATCGCCAGCGCTTCCCTACGCCAAGCCGGTCCCGGGTAAACCGGGCTACGTCTACAGCCCCTTCGATCCCAACGGCGGTTACGTGGATGTGACGGGATACGCTTCCGGCAGCAAAGCAAAAGACCCATACTCTGGCAAAATTTTCATCGTGCCCTGAGGGTTTCGCTACTCGGAGTGGCTGGTCAGAACGCCGCTATCACACTGCCGCGCGCATAATTCCTGCTTTTATGGTAATTATGGATCGACCCCGCAAAGCGCCCCGGTTTGACGGCTCATCACGTTGTCAGCTGTCATTCACTTTCATCAGGTGGTGCATCGCCTTGAGCAGCGCCGCCTTTGCCCTGCAATCGGCTGCGTATGTGCTTGAAAATTCACGCTGGCCCAAACCGTCCACGGTAACTTTTCGATCCCAACTGGGCACCCCGACTCACTCGTTGCAGGACGGCAGCACTACTTGGGACATCGCAGTTTCGCCAGTCTTTGCGATGTGGAATTCTGTCATCGGCGGGGTGCGAATGACGCCGGTTACGGGTTCAGCCGCGGTTGCATCCGGGGACGGCGTTAACTCGATCGCGTTCTCGCAAAATGTATTTGGTCAGGCGTTTGGATCGAGCACGCTTGCCGTTACCTACCGGCGCTACAGCCAAGATCATGTGACGATCGAAACCGACGTTCTTTTTAACAGAGCGCAATCGTTCGACTCGTATCGGGGCGCTCTTCGTTTCGGCTCAAACGGATATGCAATCGCTGACATTCGAAGGGTCCTGCTGCACGAGCTGGGACACGCTCTCGGACTAGATCACCCCGACACGCATGGACAACATCTCGCGGCGGTGATGAATTCCATCATCAGCAATCAAGAAACTCTGTCAGCCGATGACAAGGCGGGCGGGCAGGCGCTTTATGGCGTGCCCTCCAGCACACCGTCGCCGACGTCCAGTCGACTGGTAAATATTTCGACGCGCCTGAGAGTAGGAACGAACGACGATGTGTTGATTGGCGGATTCGTCATCGCCGGTACGCAGTCGAAGAGGGTAATTCTGCGCGCAGTCGGACCTTCACTCAGCAGCAGTGGGATTGTGGGCGCACTGGCCAATCCGACAATGGAATTGCACAACTCCGCAGGCGCGCTGATCGCATCGAACGATAACTGGCAACAAAGCGCACAGTCAGTCGAGATTCGGAATAGCGGGTTGCCGCCGTCCAATTCGCTCGAGTCAGCGATCGTCGCGACCTTGGCACCCGGAAGTTATACCGCAGTTGTGCGTGGCTTTAGTAACACCGTCGGAATCGCGATGATTGAAGGGTACGAGCTGGGCGCGAACGACTCGCGTCTGGTTAATATATCAACAAGGGGCCGCGTCGGATCTGCAAACGATGTGCTCATCGGCGGATTTGTTATTCAAGGCAGCGGCGCGAAAAAAGTTTTGGTCCGTGCCGCCGGTCCATCGCTTGGAATCGGTCCCGGCGCACTCAGAAACGTCCTCGCGAACCCGTTTTTGGAGTTGCACAACTCGGCGGGAACACTTCTGTCGTCTAATGACAATTGGACGTCTAGTGCCTTTGCTTCACAGATCTCGGCGACGGGATTCGCACCGAGCCGGTCGGAAGAGTCCGCCATTATCGCCACCCTGCAGCCGGGTAACTACACGGCTATTGTTCGTGGCGTTAACAACACCACTGGCGTTGGCTTGGTGGAACTATACGACTTGGATCAATGAAACGATTGGTGATTCGGTTGAAGAAGAGCCCGATGTGATTATTTTTATTAACCCTCGAACATTCGCCTTTATGAAAAGAATCTATTTCCTTCTGGCTGGTCTACTCGTCGCTGCTCTGGGCTTTTCCGTTCAGGCGACGACTGTGATTCCTCCGACGTTCGATGAGCTCGTTAGTCGCGCAGAGATAATTTTCCAAGGTTCGGTTACCGATACTCGTTCGCAATGGATCGGAGAGGGCGCGCAGCGGCACATTGTTACCTACGTAACGTTTCGCGTGGATGACGCGATCAAGGGAAGTCCCGGTCCCTCCTACACGATTCGCATGCTTGGCGGAACGGTCGACGGACAGACGATGGAGGTGAGCGACGCGCCGAAATTCCAAAAGGGCGATCGTGATTTTCTTTTCGTCGAACACAACGGCCAGCAATTCATCCCGCTCGTCGGGATCATGCATGGACGCTTTCGCGTTGAACGCGAACAAAACGGTCGCGAAATCGTGGCAACCAACGGTGGCGAGCCGTTGAGCGATGTTGCGCGCCTTGGCAAAGAAGACAACGTTGTGTCGAGTGAAAGGCCAGCGCTCTCGCCGAGCCAGTTCAAGGCGGCAATCCAGGGATCGATGCGTTCAGGGCCGTCGAATCACCAGCAACATTAGCTGGTTTTTCGCGGTCCTTTCGTTAGGCGCAATCGCGTTTTTTCGCGCGAGCCCTGTCTCCGGCTACACATTAGAAGGAAGTTCGTGGGCCGGGCCGACTTTGCCCGTTCGTATTCAACTTGGCCCCAGTAATATCGTTTTGAAAGACGGCAGCGTTTCCTGGAACGCCGTTGCCGCGAACGCGTTTGGTCTCTGGAATGAACAAATGGCGCGTCTCAAAGTGACGTGGACATTTGCTGCCCCAAGCACACCGACGGCGAGCGGAGATGGGATAACTGAAGTGCAATTCGCCTCGACCATTTACGGAGATGCATTCGATTCGAACACGCTTGCCATCACGCTTGTTTCTTCGAGCGGCTCGCAAATGCAGGAGTGCGACGTGATCTTCAATACAAGAAATCATTTCGACTCCTATCGCGGCGATTTGATTCCGGCTGCGATGGATCTGCATCGGGTGGCGCTGCACGAATTTGGTCACGTTCTTGGATTAGACCATCCCACCCAGCCGCACGTCGATGCAGTCATGACTGCGTACATCGGCAATATCGACAGTCTTCAGGCCGATGACCTCGCGGGAATTCAAGCGTTGTACGGTAGGCCGTTGCGCGCGCCGGGGCCGACGAGCAACGGGCGCCTCGTAAACATTTCCACTCGCATGCAAGTCGGAATCGGCGACAACGTCATGATCGGTGGTTTCGTGGTGCAGGGAACGCGTCCGAAACGAGTCATCATCCGTGCGCTTGGCACTTCCACTCATCTTCCTGGTGCGCTCGCCAATCCAAGTCTGGAATTGCACGATCGAACTGGCGCGCTCTTGCAAAGTAATGACAACTGGCGCAGTTCGCAGCAACAGCAAATCATTGCGACTGGACTGGCGCCGGCAAGCAATTATGAATCCGCCATCATCGCGACATTGCCGGCTAACGGCAGCTCATACACCGCGATTGTTCGCGGCGTAAACAATACAACGGGTGTTGCGCTGTTGGAGGTTTACGATCTGGATTCAACCGATCCAGCAAACAGCAAGTTGGGCAACATCTCGACGCGCGGCCACGTTGGAACCGGGAACAATGTTCTTATCGCCGGTTTCGCGATTGTCGAGCCGCAGGCGAAACGGGTCATTGTGCGCGGGATCGGGCCGTCCAGCGGTATTCCTGGTGCGCTGGTTAATCCAACCGTTGAATTGCGTAATGCAAACGGCGCGCTTCTTACCAGCAACGACAATTACTACTACGACTATTACGTTGCGACTCTGCATCTCGCGCCCGGAAATGCTTACGAAGCGGCTTTCTCCTACACGCTCGCGCCGGGGAATTACACGGCGATTATGCGAGGAGTAGCGAACACAACGGGCATCGGCCTTGTCGAAGTGTACGGAATTGAGTAAGCCGCGTGAAAAATCTTCTTCGAACATTTTTCGTTTTCGTTTTCGTCCTCAGTCTCAGTGAGATTGCGCGCAGTCAGCTTTATGAAGGTCACGAGCTGGTAAAAGCCGAGCTGCTCGCAGATACCAACGCGATCGTTCCAGGAAAACCATTCACCATTGGTTTGTTGCTGCACATGGTTCCGAGCTGGCACACTTATTGGAAATTTCCGGGCGACGCCGGCATTCCGACGGAGATGAGATGGACCCTGCCTGCGGGCTGGAAAGTCGATCCAATTCAATGGCCGATTCCGCTCAAGCTCGACGAGCCCGGTGACATTTTGATTTATGGGTATCACGACGAAGTCCTGCTCATGCAGCAGATCACGCCGCCGGCTTCGGTTGCGGACAAAAACGTGAATCTGCAAGCCGAGGCGAGCTGGCTTGTGTGTGAAAAGATTTGCATTCCCGGCAGCACAAAGCTGCAACTGAGCTTGCCCGTGGCTAAGGAATCGGCGCCGGCTAACGAGGAATTATTTTCGCAATATCGGCGGTCGCTTCCACAACCGGCGCCGGATGCAAAGGTGGTGTCATTTAAGTGGCAACGAAATCCGGCGGATTTGGTTCTCACCCTAACGAGTCAGGCACTGGCGAATTATTCGTCGGTTGAATTCTTCCCGCTTCCAGAAGGAAACGTCGTCGTCGGGCATCCAAAAACTGAATCAATCGCCGACGGCAAAGTTCAAATTCGCGTTCCGCTTGAATCCCAGGAAGCGAAAGTCACTTCGCTCCGCGGCCTTGTCGTTTTCGGGCGCACCGAAAACGGAAGCGACCGCAACGCATGGACAATTAACTCGGCGACGGAGAGTATTTCGCCATCGGCCGCCGCTGGAACATCGCAGGTTCCGCAAGGCCTCGCGAGACTTCTGCTCTTTGGATTTCTCGGCGGATTCATTTTGAATCTGATGCCGTGCGTGCTGCCGGTAATCTCCCTGAAGATTTTTGGATTCGTTAGGCATGCCGGCGAAAGTCGCGCGCGCATTTTTCGAAGTGGCCTCGCATTCGTCGCCGGAATTTTCGTTTGGTTCATCGGACTCGCGCTCGTTTTGATTGGGCTGAAGATAGCCGGGCACGAGCTGACCTGGGCGGTTCAATTTACCAATCCATACTTTGTCCTTGGTATGAGCGCCGTGGTGTTGGTGTTCGCGCTCAATCTGTTTGGTGTTTTTGAAATCTCGTTGCCGCAACGCGCCACTTCATCGTTGATGAATGTGACTGCGCGCGAAGGCGATGCCGGAGCGTTCTTCCAGGGAATTTTCGCCACGCTGCTCGCGACACCTTGCACGGCGCCATTTCTCGGAACCGCGCTCGGTTTTGCTTTCACGCAATCAGCTTTCATTATTCTCCTGGCGTTCATCGCGATCGCGGCGGGGATGAGCGCGCCATATTTGCTTCTTTCAGCGCAGCCGGCCTGGCTGAAATTTCTGCCCAAACCCGGACCCTGGATGGAACACGTGAAACAATTCATGGGTTTCCTGCTGCTCGCGACTTTGCTGTTCCTTCTCTACGTGCTGGGTGTGCAACGCGGAACGGATGCCGTTATCTGGGCCTCCAGTTTTCTGCTTGTCCTTAGCGTCGCATGTTGGATGAAAGGCAGTTTCTTGACGCTCACTTCTTCCGTCGTCACACGCATTGTCGTCCTCGTCGTCATCCTCGTTCTCGTCTTCGGCGGTGGTTTTTACTTCGTCGGAAAAAAATTTCATGCCGCACAACTTTCCGCGGCAGAAACGTCTTTACCGGGCGATTGGCATCTGTTCACACCCGAGCGTTTGCAGTCGGAGATCGCACAGGGCCATCATGTGTTTGTCGATTTCACCGCGGCGTGGTGCATCACCTGCAAATTCAATGAAGCAACCGTGCTGGAAAGCGAACAGGTGCGCAATGCGTTCAAGCGCAACGGCATTGTGAAATTAAAAGCCGATTGGACCAATGCCGATCCGGCGATCACGAAAATTTTGAAACAATTTGGCCGGCCGGGTGTCCCATTTTACGTGCTTTATCCAGCGGGCAAGTCTCCCATTCCATTTCCAGAGCTGCTCACAAAAAGCATTGTTCTTGAGAAACTCGAAGCCATCGCGCCACAGGTTGCCGCGCAATAAATTTATGAAAACAAAACTAATCCTCACCGCATTAACCACCGTCATCGCCACGTCTCTTTATGCCTTGGACTCGCCGCCGGTTGGGAGCGCCGCGCCGGATTTTTCGGCGACGGATTCAAAAGGCAAGACAGTTTCACTCACCGATTACAAAGGGAAGTACGTCGTGCTCGAGTGGTTTAATCCCGAATGTCCATTCGTGAAGAAACATTACGGGAGCGGCAATATGCAGAAGTTGCAGAAAAATTTTACCGACAAGGGCGTAGCCTGGCTCACGATTGATTCCAATGCCGCCGGCAAGGAAGGAAATCTGACGGCGGAACAAGCGAACAAGAAGATGGCGGAGTGGAAGTCGCATTCCACCGCATTGCTGCTCGATGCGGACGGCAAAGTTGGCAAAGCGTATGGCGCAAAGAACACGCCGCATATGTTTGTCATCAATCCGGAAGGAAAGTTGATTTACGAGGGCGCGATCGACAGCAAGGCATCGCCAAATCCGGACGATATCCCAAGTTCGACCAACTACGTGAAAGCTGCGTTGGATGAAGCAATGGCGGGCCAACCCGTCAAGACACCAAGTTCACGTCCGTACGGCTGTTCAGTGAAGTACGAATAAGTTCCAAAGTCAGGAAGATCGCGAATGCGGCGCTCGGTAGGAGCGCCGCATTTTATTTGTACGCGAGTTTTCCGGCCAGGCGTAGAAGCGGCATCGGCGTTAGCCTAACGAGCGTCATCGCGAGTTTCATGACCGCGCCGGGAATGATCAGTGGCCGATTTGATTCAACAGCGACAAGTGCATCGCTAACCACCCGCTCGACTGGAACATGCGCCAGATCCACCGTCTTTTTCGCATGCTCGCCTGCGCGTCGCGAGACGCCGGCAAATTCGGTGTGCACCGGTCCCGGACAAAGCGCGGTCACAGTAACGGATGTATTTTGCAGCTCCAGGCGCAACGCTTCCGAAAAACTTGTCACGTACGCTTTGCCCGCCGCATAAACCGCCGCTTCCGGAATCGGAAGAAATCCGGCCGAGGAGCTAACGTTCAGGATCGCACTCTGTTTTAGCGCGGTAAGTGCTGGCAAGAGTCGTCGCGTCAAAAGAGTGAGAGCGAAAACATTCACCTGCAACATCTCCATCACGCGTACTGGGTCGCTCGTCGCGAATGTTCCCGTATCACCAAGCCCTGCGTTGTTAATCAGAAAATCGATAGCGATTTTCTCCCGTTCGATCCAATCGCAAAGTTGATCCACCTCTTCCTGTTTCGAGAGATCAACGCCGCGCACCTGAATCTGCAAATTCGGATTTCGTTGTTTTAGTTCATCGCGTAACGCTTCCAGGCGATCGATGCGCCGCGCCACGAGAACGATTGAAGCAGCGCGCTCGGCAAGTTGACGCGCAAATTCTTCTCCGATGCCGGCCGAAGCGCCGGTAATGAGTGCGTTGCAGCCGTCAAAGTTCATTTCGCTTCCAATAACGGTCGCAGCGTTTGCCAAACGGTTTCTGCAATCATCTTTTGCCCGGCTTCGGTTGGATGAATTGAATCGGCCTGATTCATATCGCGATGCCCGCCCACACCGGCGAGGAGAAATGGAATCAGGGTAGCCTTATATTTCTGTGCGACCGCCGCAAAGACACGCTGAAACTTTGCTTCGTAATCGGCGCCGAGATTCGGCGGCATTTGCATCCCAGCGATGACAATACGCGTGTCTCCATTCTTTCGTTTGGCCTTTTCAATGATCGCCGCAAGATTTTGTTCCAACACGTTCGGCGACAATCCGCGCAGACCGTCATTTGCGCCGAGCGCAATTACCAGCATGTCCACTTTCTGTTGCAACATCCAGTCGGTGCGCCGCAAACCGTCGGCACTTGTGTCGCCGCTGACTCCCGCGTTGATCACGTCGTATGGGAGATTGGCTTCGCGAATTTTTTGCGCAATCAGCGCCGGGTATGCGTGCTCTTTTCCAACGCCGTAACCAGCCGTCAGACTGTCGCCCAGAAAAACGATCGTCTTCGCAGACGCGAACGATGTGCTCAGAAAGAACAGCAGAGCGCATGAACCGAGTCGCATCGTCAATTTCCCCATGCGCGCGCAAACATCTTCGCGTAAGCAAGACGAACGCGCTCGCAAGTCAATGACTGCCGCATTTCCCATTCTGAGAGTTCAACATTTGACCAAGACTTACTCGACGAGCGCAGGTTCTCTCGCGGTTCTCAAGGATGTGTCGTTCGAATTGGAGCAGGGTGCGACCTGTTCGATCCTTGGTCCGTCCGGCAGCGGCAAAACCACTTTGTTAGGCTTGTGCGCCGGACTTGATCAACCGACGTCCGGCACCGTCATCCTGAATGGAATCGCGCTTGGCGAAATCGGTGAAGATAAACGCGCGCGCGTCCGCAACGAAAATATCGGGTTCGTTTTTCAAAACTTCCAGCTTATCCCAACGCTGACCGCGTTGGAAAATGTCACCGTTCCAATGGAACTGCGTGGCGATCGCACTGCACGAAAACTCGGCATCGAATTATTGCAGCGCGTCGGGCTCGCCGATCGGATCGCCCAGTATCCAGCGCAACTTTCCGGTGGCGAGCAACAGCGCGTCGCACTCGCGCGTGCCTTCATCAATCGCCCGAAAATTCTTTTCGCCGACGAACCGACCGGCAATCTCGATTCCGAAACCAGCCAATCGGTCATCGACATCATGCTCGAGTTGAACGCAAAATTGAAAACCGCGCTCGTCCTCGTTACGCATGATCCTGATGTCGCGCGATTAACGGAGCGCACGATTCGTTTGCGCAGCGGAATAATGGTGTCCGACTAAAAGATATGGAGGAACGCACTTCCGCACGTCATCTTCGCAATTTTTCTAAATTTACGGAAGTGCTGTCCCCGAGTTCAATTTGCCTAACGAAACATCAGACGCGTCGATCATGCCATTTGTCGTTATGTCCTCACGGAAGTTACTCGAAGTAACAGTCTGGCTAGCCTGCGATTTGATTTGAGCGATGTCCGATGCGTTCACCTTCCCGTTGCCCGACGTGTCGCCAACCATCACGCCCATTCGAATTCCAACATCGCCGCTATCGCTGCCATCGGAGACATTGAACAGCGCAATCGTAACAGTCTGTGCGTTTGTTACGCCGGCCACATTAACTGTCACCTGATCTGCCGCTGAAGTACCGGCTGTGCTGTCTTGCCCGCGTGAAATATTTTGGCGATTGACGGTCGTTTCTGAAACATTCCCACCGCCGCCGACAACGTCCGCATAATCGAAAGTAATCGGCTGTGCGAATTTCACGACGACTTCATACTCGCCGCTTTGCCCGCCGCTTCGGCATTCAATTCCAAGAGCGGGAGCCAGAGGCAAGTCGATCGAAAAACGTCCTGCGTTGCCATGTGACTTCCGAGAAGCGGCACCAAGCGGACGCACGCCCGTGTTGAAGTTCGTCGGACGACCAACGCGGATTTCGTGGTTAAACGTGTCAGCGACGTAAATCTTGTCACCGTCTACCGCGATGCCATAAGGAGTGTCAAAGAGGACAGCAGTACCGATTCCGTTCTCGTTTCCCAATCCGATAGTGCCGGCAAGTGTACTCGTTGCTCCGGCCGGAGTAATCCTGCGAATCAGCCCGTTGTGCGTATCGGCAACATAAACGTTACCACTCGCGTCCGTCGCAACACTACCTGGTTCATCAAATCGCGCCGCACTACCAGTGCCATCTGCATAGCCGCCGTTTAGATAGCGTGACAAGCCGGCCAGTGTCGTTACTACACCCGTGGGAGTGATCTTCCGAATCGAATTATTTCGTAGATCTGCGACATAAATATTTCCAGCGCCGTCCAAAGTAATACCCAGCGGGGTATGAAAGCGGGCAGAGCTTCCGACCCCGTCGTTGCTGCCAGAGGTTCCCGCCGAACCGGCAATTGTACTAACCACTCCCGATGGTGTGATTTTGCGCACGGTCTCATTTCCCGAATCTGTCACATAAATATTACCGGCTTCATCCGTCGCGATACCGCCCGGGTCATTGAATCTCGCCGCGTTACCAACGCCATCCGCGCTTCCACTGCTACCAGCCAGGCCAGCAAGCGTGGTGACAACGCCAGCTGGCGTGATCTTGCGAATCGTTGAGTTGGAACTATCCGTGACGTAAACGTTCCCAGCGTTGTCTACCGCTGTCCCTCGCGGAAACCTAAACCGTGCGCCGCTGCCGGTTCCATCATTACTTCCGGGACTGCCAGCGAGACCGGCTAGTGTGGTAACCACACCATCTCGGGTGACTTTGCGAATGAGATGGTTCATTAGATCGGCGACGTAAATGTTGCCGGCATGATCCACGGACATTAGGTAGGGCCAGTTAAATCGCGCTTGGCTTCCGCTACCATCCGCGCTGCCGATGCCGCCGGCTAAGCCGGCGAGGGTAGTGACTGCTGCGGCAGGAGTGATCCTTCGGACGATGTGGTTTTGAGTATCGCCCACATACACAATCCCGTTGTTGTCCGTTGCCACACCCTGGGGATAGGCAAACTGTGCCGCATTGCCGATTCCATCGGCACTACCCCAGTTGCCCGCGAGACCGGCAAACGTGCTTACAATTGCATCGGGGGTAATTTTCCGAATTGTATAGTTAGCGGAGTCCGCAACAAAAACATTTCCGCCCCCGTCCACTGCTACGCCTCGCGGATTCCAAAACTGAGCAGCCGGCCCCACGCCATCGGCGCTGCCATTAAGAGATGAACCTGCAAATGTGGTAACGACTCCTGCCGGAGTTACTGTTCGAATTCGATTATTATAACTGTCCGCCACAAAAATGTTGCCGGCGTTGTCGGTCGCTACGTCCCACGGCCGATAAAAAAGTGCGGCATCACCGACGCCATCAACGGCGCCGTAAACGCCCGCCCTCCCTGCTAAAGTGCTCACCATCCCATTGGCGGTGATTTTTCGAATTGTGTGGCTAAACGTATCAGCGACATAGACATTACCCGTGCCGTCGACTGCCACGCCTTGCAAATTACCAAACCGCGCGGCGCTCCCCAAGCCGTCAGCGACGCCGGCTATGCCTGGCGAACCAGCCAAAGTGCTCACCCGCCGATCAGGGGTGATCTTGCGAATCGTGTAGTTACCACTGTCCGCTACGTACAAATTTCCGCTGCTGTCTATCGCCACATCTGCGGGAAGGAGAAAACGCGCGTATCGACCGACGCCATCGGCGCTCCCAGAGCGGTTGGGTGACCCGCAAAACGTGCTTGCTACGCCTGCGGGCGTGATCTTACGAATCGTGCAATTTTCGAAATCTGCCACGTAAACATTTCCAGCGCTGTCTACGGCGGCACCGCTGGGATACCAAAAACGTGCGCTGTTGCCGGAGCCGTCCGTGGTCCCGTAGCCGGCGTTTCCAGCGAATGTGGCAAATGCGTAGGGCTCGTAGTTTAATTGCGCTAGAACGATCGGGTTGCCGAACAACAAAACGCAAAGAGAAACGATAGAGACTAGCCAGGTCTTCACGGGCTGAAGGGATTCTTCCTTTTAGCAGAACCAAAGCATATGTCGATTCGTTTCAACTAGCGTATAACGTCAGCAAGTGCGCGATTAGTCTCCGAAAATGGTGCAATGATGTGAGCGCTTCATTCATTCCGAGAATGGCGTGGCGCGACAGTCGGTCGAGCCGGCGACGGCTGGTTGTCTTTTCCTGCTCGATTGCGCTTGGGATCGCGGCGCTGGTTTCGATCGGTTCGTTTCGCAAGAGTTTGGCGCAGGCGATTGATGAGCAGGCGCGATCGTTGTTAGGCGCGGATCTTGTTATTTCGTCTTCGCGAGCATTTAGCTCGGACGAGGAGCAGTTCCTTCATGCGCTCGGCGAACCACAAGCGCGTGAGGTTCGCTTTACGACGATGGCGGTTTTCCCAGCTTCGAATGGGACCCGTCTCGTTCATCTGCGCGCGCTCGGCGGCGATTTTCCCTTTTACGGAGCGATGGAAACAACACCGGCAAATGCTGCGCAGAAGTTTCGTGAGGGTGCTGGCGCGATCGTCGATGAGAGTCTCCTCTTTCAATTTCACGCCTCGGTCGGTCAGAAAATCAAAATTGGCGACACCGAGGTCAACATCGCCGGCGCCTTAAGAAAAATTCCCGGGGACGCATCAGCGGGCGCGAGCTTCGCGCCGCGTGTTTACGTTCCTTTGCAAAATCTGGCGGCGACAAACCTCATTAAGCCAGGAAGCGTCGCGCGTTACCGCGCCTACGTGAAATTTCCTGCGGGCATTGATGTCGAGCGGCGGATTGCGACGCTGCTGCCGCAGATTCAACATTTCGGACTCGAGTACGATACGGTCGAGAAGAGGAAGAAAGATCTTGGGAACGCGCTAGATAATCTTTACCGCTTTCTCAATCTAGTAGCGTTCATCTCTCTATTGCTTGGTGCGGTCGGAGTCGGCGCCGCGATCCAATCGCATTTGCAACAGAAGACGGCGACTGGTGCGATCCTGCGATGCCTTGGCGCGCCGGCACGCGTAACGGTTTTCATCTATCTCCTACAAGCTGCGGCGATGGGATTGATCGGCGCGATTGCGGGCGCGGGCCTAGGCTTGCTCATTCAACGAATTCTTCCGCGCGTTTTTCAGAACATTGTCCCGTTCGCGATTCCGACCACGATCTTCTGGCAACCGATCCTGCACGGCGTGCTCATTGGCTTTGGGATTTGTCTGCTTTTCGCGTTGCCGTCGTTGCTGCGATTTCGTCGGATCTCGCCGCTACTTGTATTGCGCGCATCGGTCGAATCGCCCCGCACTCGGCGCGATCCTGCATTGTGGTTGATCTACGCGCTGATGACAGGTGCTGTGATTGCGTTTTCGATCTCACAATCCGAAACGTGGAAGCGCGGTGTTCTTTTCGCTGGCGCACTCGCACTTGCGATCGCGATTTTCGCCATTGTAGCGAAGGTTCTCATGATCGGTGTGCGAAAATGGTTTCCGCATCGCGCCAGTTTCGTCTTGCGGCAAGGTCTCGCGAATCTTTATCGCCCGGATAATCGGACGCTGCTTCTCATCCTCTCGTTAGGCTTGGGAACTTTTCTTTTGCTAAGTCTGTTTCTCACACGCGGTGTATTGCTGGCGCAGTTCAAATCCATCGATCAAGGCGATCGGCCAAACATTTTTCTTTTCGACATCCAACCAGATCAAAAGGCAGAGGTGACGAATCTCGTGCGATCGCTCGGATTCCCGGTTATTCAGGAAGCGCCGATCGTCGCGATGCGTCTCGCCGAAATCAAGGGTCGCAAGGCTAACGACATCATGGCGGACCCGCAAAACAAGATTCCTGATTGGGAGTTGGAGCGGGAATATCGCTCGAGTTACCGCGAGACATTATCGGAAACAGAAAAAATCACCGACGGTAGCTGGATCGGTCGAGTCGAATACCGCTTGGGCGACATTGTCCCGATCTCGCTCGACAGAGAAATCGCGAAAGATTTCGGCGCGAAGGTCGGCGACGAACTCGTTTTTGATGTGCAGGGTGTTGCGATCAAAACAAAAATTGCGAGTCTGCGTGAAGTCGATTGGAAACGATTTCAAACCAACTTCTTTGTTGTCTTCCCTGCAGGCGTGCTGGAGAACGCGCCCGGTTTTCACGTGCTCGTTAGTCGCGTCGCGACGCCGGCTGACTCAGCACGTTTGCAAAACGCTGTCGTCACAAAATTCCCGAATGTTTCGGCGATTGATTTGTCGGCCGTCATTCAAACGGTTGAAGGAATTTTGCGCAAAGTTGCGCTGGTCATTCGCATCATGTCGCTCTTCACCGTTGGGGCTGGCCTTGTCGTGCTTGCGAGTACGATCTGGAGCGGACGATATCAACGACTAAAAGAAAGCATTCTCTTGCGAACGCTTGGCGCGTCACGCGCACAAATCAGGAAAATTCTTTGCGCGGAATATTTTTTCCTTGGGCTGATTGCGAGTGCGACTGGGATATTCCTGGCGTTGCTATCGAGTTGGGCGTTGGCGAAATTCGTTTTTAAACTTGCCTACGTTCTGTCGCTCGCGCCGCTGCTTATCACGGCCGTCTCGGTTCCGATCCTTACGATTGCGATTGGACTTGCCGCCAGTCGCGGTGTCGGCAACGCTCCGCCGCTCGCGATTCTGCGGGCGGAGTTGGATTGAATCGAAGCCGGCGATTTCCGCCCGTGTTAGCGCGCGCCAATGTCCGCGTGGCAAACCGCGCAGACGCAAATTGCCGATGCGAATACGCGTTAGTTTTTTTACGTCGTAGCCGATGTCGTAAAACATTCGGCGAATCTGGCGATTGATTCCCTGGCGCAAAACGACACGGACACTAGCGGGACCAAATTGGTGCAGGCGCAAGATTTTCGCACGCTCGCCATCGAGAAAAACTCCGCGCAATAGTTTTGGCGTTAACGCGGGATCCCATAAACGATCGAGCACGACTTCGTATTCTTTCTCGATTTGATGTTTTGGGTGAATGAGGCGCTGGGCAAAGTCCCCGTCATTAGTGAGAAGGATGAGTCCTTCACTTTGGGCATCCAGTCGGCCCACATGAAATAGCCGCGGAAGTTTTGGCGGAAGCAGATCGAAGATGGTGTCGCGCGCATGCGGATCGTTGCGCGTGGAGACGAAGCCGGCCGGTTTGTTTAGCAAAAGATAAACCAGGCGCGCCGCTGGCCTAACGAGTTTACCATCGACCTTGACGTAATCGCGCTCGGTGGGCTGTGCGCTGAAATTCGTGCACGGCTGCCCGTTAATGGTAACGCGGCCACTCGCGATCAGATCGTCGCAATGTCGACGCGAACCAATCCCGGCCGCGGCGAGATAACGATTAAGACGCAAACTTTAAGCGTCCGGCTTTGTCTTGGGCAGGCCGATGACTTTCGCGCCCTGCTTCCATTGACCGCGCTTCTTCAAGAGTTCGACGCGCTCGAAACGCTTTAAAACGTTGCGCTTGGCCGTGATGGTGCTGGCTCCTTTGAGACTGCGATGCTGTGACATAATTTCTTGGATTCTTCTCGGAGGGAAGGCGGGCCGGGAAAATACGTTACCGATTCAATTAAGCAAATTCAGACAGAGGTCATTCCTGCCACTGGCTGGATCATCCACTAGAGTTGATTGCTCAATACGACATAAGTTCCGCATTTCGCAACCTGATGGTAAATGTGAAATCGATCGGTGAGCAGGTCTTGCCAGTGCGGCAGGCGATCGAGCTCGACCAAGAGATAAACGGTTTCCGGGTCGCGCCATTTCGTCAGAACAAACGGTTCGCTTAGGAATCGATCACGCCAGCTTTGCGTTCCGGAGGGCGCCAATTCGGCAGCGGCTGATTGGTTCACCAGAAAAAACGGGCGGTTCAAATAGAAGACAAGACTGCTTCCGAGATGAAGAGGGCCTTCATAAAAAACGTCGCCCTTTTTGTGCGGCGACTCATTGAGAAAGCGAGCTGCGTCGGCCAGGGAAAAATAGGGAGCCATCGCTGCTGTGCCCTCAATCATGATCAAACCGGTTGGGATCATGGCGAGTGCAAGTGCGACGCGCGCCAGTTTTTGACGCTCCGAGATGATGAGATAGATAGCGACGGCAGCTTCGAGCGTAAGAATGCCGCCGACAATCGCGACATAGGGACGAAATGTCAGCCAGACTGCAGCTGGAATGTCGCTCAATGCGCGCCAGGCGGTAGACCGTTGTGCGCTTGCGCTCCATTGGCCGTCTGCGCTACGGAAAAGGCCACTCCAAAAGCATGCGAGTAGAATAAATACTACGCCAATCAGTCCGATAATCGTCGCACCGGCGACGCGCCATTTTTTCGGCATCCGTTCCCAGGCCGATGCGACCCAGAGCGCAAACGCCGGCCACATTGCCATCGAGTAATAGTCCTGGCGTTGTCCGATAAAGAATAGCGGGATAAACACGACGGCCATCCAGCAAAGCAAAAGGGAGTCGCTGAATTCGATTTCGTTAGGCCGAAAAATTTTGCGCGCGGAAAAGATGAGGCCGGGCAAAATGGCGAGCGACCACGGAAACCACCACGCCAGGTGCAATCCGAGAAACTGGACGCGCGGCACATCGTCATAACTATGTGTCGCATCCACATGCCCGGAGAGATGCGAAAACCACTCCGGCGCGGTCACACTTTGCAGGAAGCCGGGAAATTTCCACTGCAACCAGATGTGCCAAGGGGCGACGATGAGCAGAAAAATCAAAATGAATTGCCAGCGCAGTAATTCACGAAAACGGATGCGTGCTTCGCGATAAAAGATTGCGAGCAAAGCGAACGTTGCCGCTGGATAAAAAAGCCCGTGCAGACCTTTTGTTTCGCAAGCGAGGCCGCAACAAACCCAGAATCCCGCGAACCACCATTGCCGGTGCCGGCGGTTCTCATAGCCTCGCAGTCCAAAATAAATCGCGCTGGTGACGAGCGCGGTGAATGCCGGCTCGGGCATAACGATGCGCGCAAAAATGAAAACGCCAGCGCATGAGAGGTAGATGAGGCTGGCGAGAAATCCGCGCCAATATCCGGCGAGTCGTTCCCCGATTAGAAAAATAAGCGCGACGGTCGCGACAGTCGCGAGTGCCCCGGGCATGCGTGCGGCGGCTTCCGTAACCCCGAGTGTTTTGTAGGAAACAATGATCAACCAATAGAGCAAGAGCGGCTTCTGTAACCGTGGGACACCATCATTTGTTGGAATCAACCACTCATGTGCCTTCAACATTTCGCGTGCGGCGCCGGCATATTGGCCATCAGTCTCATTGTAAAGATCGCCCCAGCCCGCGGTCGCCACGTGCAATAGACAGGCGAGCGCGACGGCGATTACAAGAAGTGCATGCCGCGTCGGTGGCGGTGTCAGCGCCTGTGGCTCGGCCGTCAACGTTTCCTGAAGTGAAAATGTGCGAACGCCAGCGACCATTGATTATTCGTTAGGCGAGAGCAGTATCTTGTGCCTGTCGATACTTTTCCCACTCGTCCGGAAGCCGCAGCAATTTTGCCTCCGGCATTTCGATAAGCGCGAGCATTTGCCGGCAAGTGGCGATAATTGTCTCATCAACCGGGCGCAGAATTCGAAAAGCACACCAGAAACGGACGCGCTCCACGCGGTCGAGCCAACCTTCGACCACCAGCTGATCGCCCAGTTTTGCCCCACGTCGATAATCAATCTCGGTGCGGACGACGACGGGATATCTCTTGCTCTCGGCCATATCGACGAGAGGCAGTCCCAATTTTTCGGCAAGCAATGTGCGCGCAACTTCGATGAAACGCAGGTAAGCGATGTTGTGCACGACACCGCCGCAGTCAGTGTCGAAAAACATCACCTGCACCTCGGTGCGGATGCGGGGGATGTCGGCATGAGTCATGCGCAACAATCATTCCGCATGCGGTTTGGAAAGCAACTTCGATAACACTGCGCTAACGACTTCATCCGTCGTCACCGCTTTCATGCAGCGAAAATCGATTGGGCATTCTCGAAGAAAACATGGACTGCATTCGACTTGGTGGCGCAAGACGATGGGATTGTTTCCGAGCGGACCGGTTAGGCGCGGCTCGGTCGAACCGAAAATGGCGACGACCGGAATGCCGAGCAGTGCGGCCAGATGCATCGTGCCGGTATCGTTAGTCAGGAGCAGGCGGCACTCGCGTAATTCCGCAATCAAATCTTCGATTGAGGTTTTGCCGACGCGATTGGTGCAGTTCTCTCCGAGATCTTTGGCGATCGCTTCGGCGATCGTGCCGTCTTTTGCTGTTCCGAAAATCATCCAGTGCGCGTTCGATTGCGCGGAAACTGCCTGTGCTGTTTCGACGAAACGTTCTGCAAGCCAGCGTTTGGCGGGCCCGTATTCCGCCCCGGGACAGAGGCCTACTTTTATTTCGGATCCCCTAACGGATTCTGGCTGACTTCCATTCAGCCCTGTATTTGCCTCGGGCGAGGCACCAATCGCACGCGCAATTCGCAGGTATCGATCTGATTGGTGCTCGACCGGCCCGGGTTTCTCGCGTTCAGGAATGATCTGATTCAAGATCCATCTGCGATAATGGCCGCGAAAGGCCGCTCGTCGCGGCACACGCGCGAGCCAGACCTCCAACGCTACGCGAAGCGAGTTGGGCAAGAGCACGGCAACATCGAATGGACTCTGCCGCTTCAACATTCGCGAAGTTGCCAGCAACGATTGCTGCGGAATCGAAAGAACCTCGTCGACTTCTGCGACCAGTTTCCAAACTGGCGCAATTTTTTCCGGCGCCGCAATCGTGACGTACGCATCGGGCCTGCCTGCTTTGATCGCGCGCACCGCTGGGATGCTCATGATGCTGTCTCCAAGCCAATTGGGCGCGCGAATTAAGATGCGGAATGGTTTCAAGGGTTCGTTAGGCGGAACGAAGATTCCGCGTTTGTAACGAGCAAGCAAAAAGTATGGCTTCGGCGTCTTCCATCGATTGTGAACCCAGAACCAATCTTCCGGCGCGGCGCGAACCTGTCGCGCAATTATTTCATTCGCTTTCGCTGTCAGCGTATCGATTGAATCGCCGGGTGCGTCGATCCGCTCGCTAAAAACGAAACGCCAGCGAGCACGTCCGTTTGTGTAAATGTTTGCGCCGATGAGCGCGGCGCGCGTGCGCTTTGCCAGTAATGCCGGGAGCGGCGAAGTCGAAGCGAGCCGGCCGAAGAACGGAGTCCACAAACCGTGATCGCCGGCGTGTTGATCGCCGAGAATGCCGATGGCACCGCCACCGCGCAGCAGTTCGATGGCGCGATGAAATCCTTCACTGCGATCGAATAGTTCGACGCCGGTGCGGCCGCGCGTGCGGCGAATATGCGCGTCGATGTAACGGTTACCGAGTTTTTGGTAAACAGTGCTGTTGCGAACGTACCCGATGTAGTGAGGAAAAAGTTGCGCCTGCAATTCCCAGTTGCTCAGATGGCTGAGTAGAAAAACGACCGGCGTTTTGTTTCGCAGCAGCACATGAACAGGGTCGATGTTTTCGACGTCGACCTGGCGCACGATTTCTTGCAGCGACATGCGTCCGAGCTTGACCCCGCAAAGGAGGTTTGCCCCGAGCTGTTGAAAATGTCGCCACACCAGATGACGCATCGCGTGTGCAGTCTTTTCGTTTCCAAATGCGATCTGAAGATTCCTGAATGCGAGCTGGCGATATTTTGGCAGGAAAACCCACGCGACCGCGCCGAAGAATTGGCCAAGAGAAAAAACAAGCGACAAAGGCAGGATGCCGATGAGAAACGATCCGGCGCGATAGAGGAGGTAAATACAGAAGTCGAGCATGCGAGGGCCGGCGCAGAAGCGGGAGCGTAAATTTGCCTGCGGCCCGCTTCAATCAATATAATGTGAGCGTGTTGCAAAGCTCTTCCTCTTCGCTTCAGCGCGATCTGGCGCGCCGGCTGGCGCAAAAATTCGGCGGCGGTCGCGTGCTTGTGTTGGGCGAGGGCGCAGGTGCGGCCGAAACCGAACCTGACTTGATCATGTGCACGTCCCCAGATGAGCTGGATAAATTGCGCTCCGGCAATGGCAGTAACCCGATCTTTGATCGCGCAGTCTGGATTTATCGGCCGTCGGAAGATATTGACCGCACGATCCGCTCGCTGGCACAGCAGACGGATGAAATCATTCTGGCGCCTGCTGCTGGCTCCGAATTCCTAACGGCGCGTCCATTGTTGGTAGAAGCATTCGGTGCTCAAGGTTTCTTACCGGATTACGAATGCGACTTGGAGGAATTGGGTTCTGGCGCAATTCGTTTGCAGCGACAGCCGACTAATCGTAGCGAGGCTGTTTCCTCCGCGGAATCGGCTCTCCTGCGATTGCACCTTCAAACGCGGCAGCTGGAACGCACGCTGCGGACGCGCACGTCGGAACTGGAAGCGGCTGATCGCCACATCGCGAAGCTGGAGGAAAAGATTTTGAAATTGCGCGAAGCAACGCGCGAGCTCAAACAGCTGAAGAAAGACAAACACGCCTTGCGTAAATGTCCTGAACGAAAAGTGGGTCAGGTCATTCTCGCGCCATATCGTTTACCGCAACGATTGTTTCGCGAAGTGCGAAAGCAGTTTGCCCGGCCGCCGGGTAAACCGACCCCGCGAGAAGAGTCGACGGATGAATACCAATCGTGGCTCGCACGTCATCGCGTTGCGTCAGATCAGATCGCTGGCTTGCGCGAAGAATCGCGCCAGTTCGCGCATCGGCCATTGATCAGCATTGTCACGCCTGTTTTCAATCCGCGCCTGAGCGGTTTGCAGGCAGCAGTGGATTCCGTTCTCGCGCAGGCTTACGAAAACTGGGAGCTCATTATGGTTGATGATGCTTCGACCGATTCCGAAACGCTCGAGGCTCTCCCTCGGTTAGCTACCCTCGATTCCCGCATCCAGCTTGTCCGACGTAAGGAAAATGGCGGGATCTCGGTTGCTTCGAACGACGCTCTTGCATTGGCGAGGGGTGAATGGGTCGGATTCCTCGATCATGATGACCTGCTCGAACCCGACGCGCTTTTCGAGATCGCGCGATTACTTCAATCCCATTCCGATGCGGACTTGATTTACTCGGACGAAGATCGGCTGACGGAAAATGGTTACGAAAAGCCGCTGCTGAAGCCGGACTGGTCGCCCGACTATTTTCTTTCCTACAATTATCTCGCGCATTTCACCTGTTTGCGCCGGTCGATGCTGGAAAAGGTCGGGCCGTTCAAACCGGAATACGACGGCGTGCAGGATTACGATTTGTTTTTGCGCGTGAGCGAACAAACGCAGCACATCTATCATGTGCCGCGTGTGCTTTATCACTGGCGCCGTACCGACACGTCGACGGCCGATAACATTCGGCGGAAACCGAAAGCGCTGGAGGCGGGCAAACACGCGATCGAAGAGTATCTGCAACGGCGCGGCGAGGCCGGCCATGTTACGATCGACTGGCGGACGCATGCCTACTGGGTGAAACGCGACGTTCGGACGGAAGAAAAAATCTCCATCATCATTCCGACCCGGGACCAGATCGATTTGCTAAAGCGCTGTCTCGATAGCCTAACGAGCAAAACGCGTTATCCGAATTACGAGATTGTGATCGTCGATAACGACAGTGCGTCAGAGGAAGCGCGCGCATTTTTCGCGAGCACGCCGCACCGCGTTTTGCGTTCGCCCGGTCCCTTCAATTTTTCCGCGCTCAACAATTTTGCCGTCGAGCAAACGCAAAGCCCGTGGCTCTTGTTTTTGAACAACGATATTGAAGTGATCGATGCCGACTGGCTCAGCACGATGGCGGAACATGTGCAGCGACCTGAAGTCGGCGCGGTCGGAGCACGGCTGCTTTATCCTGACGATACCATTCAGCATGCGGGGGTTGCCGTTGGTGTCGGCTATATTGCGCAGCATGCATTCTGGCAATTTCCAGCCGAACACCCTGGTGTTTCGCGGCAATTGCAGATCACGCGGAACTGCAGCGCGGTTACCGCCGCATGTTTGCTGACGCGCCGCGAAGTATTCGAGGAAGTCGGCGGTTTTGACGAAGAGCGACTGCCCGTAGCTTACAATGATGTCGATTTGTGTTTGAAAATGCGGCGAGCTGGTTACCTCATTGTTTACACACCGTTCGCCAAGCTGTATCACCACGAGTCAGCGAGTCGGCGCCGCACGGTCGAACCGCGTGAAGCTGAAGTGATCGAGGAACGTTGGGCGCAAGTTTTGAAACACGATCCCTATTACAACCCAAATCTCTCCCGCAAACGAGCTAACTTCTCGTTAGGCGAATAAGCAATGAACAAAAGCGACAAGAATCTTTGGCAGGGGATCACCGGGGAAGCGCAGTCTGCGCTGGGCACGCGCGACTACAGCTCCGGCACATTCGCCGAACAGCTAGCAGGAAAAGGTGTGGAAGCGCGCAAACTCGCCGGCGCCGATCGGAGCGATCCCGAACTGGCCAAGGCGTGGATTCCCGGCGTGGAAATTTTCGCGCGCAATATTTACCCGCAGCGTCATCGCGGACTGTTCGGCGAACTGGCTCGGCGTGAGGAAGGTGTTCTGGCTGAAATAGGCTTTTGGCCTAACCAGTGGTCGGCCGCCCGCATGTTCGCTCATACGGCAAAGGGTTTTCACATACATCCACCGAGCATCCCCGAAGGAACGAGCGCGACTGACTGGATGCGACGGCTGTTTATCACGGAACAAAAAAATTATTCGCTGCGCCGATACGCCGAGGAGCAGTGGGACGTGATGTTTTTCGTCCAGGGCATGGCCGAAATGATTTTGCATGATTTGCGTGCTGGTCTGCCACCGCGCACGATGCGGTTCATGATCGACGGCGATAATCGGCGTGGCGCCGATAATGTAGCGGTGGTGATTCCGCCAGGTGTCGCGCACGCCATTCGCACCGAAGGTTCGGAAGATTTGATCATGGTTTACGGCACGAGCACTTCATTCCGACCGGAGTTTGAAGGCCGGATTGCCAGCGATGTGGAGACAGCGCCGTTGCCGGAATCGTGGCAACGTTTCCTGAGCGAATAAGTTTTCCCGGACCGATGAAGCGGCAATTCGATCCGGCCGAGCCGGAGTTGATGGATCGTCCGCAGCCTGTGTCCGCCGAACTGGAATCCGACCTGCACAACCTGCGCCAGCTCAACCGGTACTTTGGCAGTTACGCGCTCGTTAGGCGATTTTTGCGGAAATGGATCAGGCGTGGTCAGAACGTCCGCGTTGTCGATTTGGCTACTGGTTCCGGCGACATTCCGCGCTTGACTGCCAATCATGCGGCAGCAGTGGGCGCGACCGCATCAATCGATGCCGTCGATCAACAAGCGTCGACGATCGAAATCGCGGAGAAGTTGAGCGCAAATTATCCGGCGATTCAGTTCCACACGGCAGATGTCTTTGAATTCGGAGACGCGGGTGGCTACGACATCGTAATGTGTTCTCTCGCGCTTCATCACTTTGCGGAAGAGGATGCGATTCGTTTGCTCGAGCACTGCCGCCAACTGACGCGGCGCTACGTTCTCGTCTCCGATTTGCGCCGTGGGCTCTTTGCCAGCGTCGGCGTTTACTTTCTTACGGCGGTGCTGTTTCGCGATCCGATGACGCGTCACGACGGACGCGTCTCGGCTGCGCGCGCGTTTTCATTTCGCGAATTGCATAGCCTCGCGCAACGAGCCGGTTGGAAAAATTTTCATCATCGCCGGTTTCGTTTTGCGCGGCAGGCCGTCTGGTTGGATCTGCAGGAAGTTTAGAATGCAAATCTTTACATCAACGCAAGAAGCGCAGCGCTGGACGCTGGAGAACAAGAAACGGCGCGTTCTTGTTCCGACTATGGGCGCACTGCATCGCGGTCACATGGAATTGATCCGAATCGCGCGCGACGCCGCTGGCCCGGAGGGCGAAGTCGCCGTGAGTATTTTCGTGAATCCATTGCAGTTCGAACCGGGGTCCGATTTTGAGCGATACCCGAGGTCCGAATCGAGTGATGAAGAACTTTGCCGAAAAGCGGGCGTCGATCTTCTTTATCGGCCAGGTCAAAACGAGATGTATGCGCCGGATCGATCGGTTTTCGTCGAGGAAATTTTACTTTCGAATACACTCTGCGGAAAATCGCGGCCCGGGCATTTTCGCGGTGTCTGCACCGTTGTGGCTAAGCTTTTCAACATCATTGCACCGAACGCGGCCGTTTTTGGCGAAAAGGATTTTCAACAACTGGCTATCGTGCGGCGAATGGTGCGCGACCTGAATTTTCCAATCGAAATTATCGGCGCGCCGATCGTGCGGGAGCCCGACGGCTTGGCGTGCAGTTCGCGAAATCGATATCTGAATCCCGAGGAGCGAGCGCAGGCAAGCGTCTTACGGAAAGCCTGTCTCAGCGCTCTCGAGTTCGTAAAAGTTGTTCGAAGCGCATCTGACATCGTCGCAGCGGCGCGCGCGATGATAGAGCGGGCCCCGCTGGCTCGTATTGATTATGTTGAGCTGGTGGATGCAGAAACTCTCCAGCCACTCGAGTCGTTAGGCGAGAGATCGCTTCTCGCGCTTGCCGTTTTTTTCGGCAAGACCCGATTGATCGACAACATCCAGCTCGCATGAAGCAGTACGACTTCGTTGTCATCGGGAGTGGAATTGCAGGACTGAGTTTTGCCTTAAAGGCGGCGAAGCACGGATCGGTCGCAGTAGTTACAAAGCGCAAGGGCGCCGATTCGAATACGGCATGGGCGCAGGGCGGCGTGGCATGTGTGACGAGTGACGAAGATTCCTTCGAACTGCATGTGCGCGACACGCTCGAAGCCGGAGCTGGGCTTTGTGACGAAGCGGCCGTGCGCACGATTGTGACCGAAGGCCCCGCCCGCATTCGCGAGCTGGTGGAACTCGGTTTGCATTTCGACGAGCGCGAAGTCTCCGGCCACCGTGAGTTCGATCTTGGGCGTGAAGGCGGACATTCCAAGCGTCGCGTGCTGCATGTGCAAGATGTCACCGGGCGAGAAATTGAAGAGACGCTATTAGGCGAATTGCGACGCGCGGATCAGGTCGAACTGCTCGAAAATCACATGGCGATTGATCTCATTACCGCAGGCAAGATCGGGTTCTGTGCCGAAGACCGCTGTCTGGGCGCATACGTGCTCGACGAGCAAACGGGCGAGGTCGAAACAATCCGGTCCGATCGAATCGTTCTTGCAACCGGCGGTTGCGGGAAAGTTTATCTTTACACAACGAATCCCGACATCGCGACCGGCGACGGCGTCGCCATGGCCTGGCGTGCGGGAGCCATCATCGCGAACATGGAGTTCATTCAGTTTCATCCAACTTGCCTGTTTCATTCGAAAGCGAAATCATTTTTGATTTCCGAAGCGGTGCGCGGTGAAGGTGGAATCTTGCGCAACAACCGCGGCGAAGATTTCATGGCACGTTATCATCCGAAGCGTTCCCTTGCGCCGCGCGATATCGTTGCCCGCGCCATCGACTCCGAGATCAAACGCTCGGGCGCGAACAGCGTTTTCCTCGATATCACGCATCAGCCGCGCGAGTTCTTACAGGAACGTTTCCCGCATATCTACGAGACATGCCTGCGATTGGGAATCGATATGGCGAAACAACCGATCCCGGTTGTGCCGGCCGCGCATTATCAGTGCGGCGGAGTTAAGACCGATGTGAACGGCGCGACCAGTTTGCCGGGTCTTTACGCCGTCGGCGAAGTGGCGTCGACCGGTTTACATGGCGCAAACCGATTGGCGAGTAATTCGTTGCTGGAGGGCGTGGTGATTGCGCACCGCGCATGTGAAGCGCTGCTACACGACCAACCCGTTTCTCATTCTGTGCGCGCGATCACTTTGCCGGAATGGCAGTCGGGCAATGTGCAAAATGTCGATGAATTAGTAGTCATTTATCATAACTGGAACGAAATCCGGCGCGTGATGTGGGATTATGTCGGCATCGTGCGCACCGAGAAACGATTGCAACGCGCGGCGGCGCGTCTTCGCAATCTGCAACGCGAGATCCGCGAATTTTACTGGAATTTTAAGGTCACAGTCGACCTCCTCGAATTGCGCAATCTCGCTCTGGTTGCCGCATTGATTGTCGATTCGGCCTTGAGCCGAAAAGAAAGTCGGGGCCTGCACTTTACGCTCGATCACCCCGCGACGGACGATACAAATTACAAACACGATACATTACTGGCGCGCAGTTGAGTGGAACAGGGACTGCTTTTGAATGACTGTAATTCTCATGAACCGGCCATTTTTGGAGGAAGGAAGGCCTTGCGTAACCGCTGCTTTTCGGCTAAAAGAGCCGGCGTCTCGTTAATGAACAGATTTTCCCCGGCCATCTTGCTGGCCTTTCTCACCGTAGTTTCCGCTCGAGCGCAGTCGCCCTACGAAAGTAGTGCCGACTTTGCCAAGTATGCGATGAAGCTCCGACAAGAGGCGCTTTTGAAGGTCGAGCCCCAGGTTTTCATTCCCACCACTTCTCGTAACACCGTCTCGCGTTATCCGTGGAAAACGAACATCGTAACGACGGTTTTTTGGGTTGGGGAGCAGGCGGGTGGAAACAACCCAGTGCCTAACGTCAAGAGTTCATGGGATGCGAACTGGAGCTATAATTACGGCGGGTTCGATAATCCTGAACCTTCCGCGCGCCGCAATTATATCCCGGTCTCATTCGTACCGAAACAGAATCCGTTTTATTGTGCACTGCCCTATAACGACGTAACCCATGGGCAATTCAAACCGGAAGCGGCGCTGGTCATTCCGTGGTTTCGCAGAGCTTACACCGGGCCAGGGCAATCTGTCTGCAAGTCCCATTGGGTCGCCATTCGCAAGGGCAACCGCACCGCTTATGCGCAATGGGAAGACTGCGGACCATTTCGCACGGATCACTTTCAATATGTTTTTCAAAACGAACGCCCGAGACCTAATTTGAATCGCGGTGCGGGACTCGATGTTTCGCCGGCAGTGCGCGATTATCTCGGACTGCAGCCGACGGATGTGACTGACTGGCAATTCGTCGAGGTGCGCGATGTTCCGCCGGGACCGTGGCGTAACTACGGAGACAATAATCATTTTGTCATCGCGGCGCGGATGGCGCAGGAACGACTCGCGAAACAATCCGGCGCCACCAATAAGGCGAAGAAGTAATTACTCGGCCTGCGCCAGGCGCGACGTAAGTTTGCCGAATTTCTCTTGCATCGTTTCGATGCGCGTAAGCAATGGCTCGTAGGTCTTGCGTTGCGTCAGGCAAAAAGTCTCGAGCGGCTGCTTTCCAGCACATTGGGATCCTAAGCTTAGAATTCCACGTGGACAAGTTGTCGCG
>JADMIO010826366.1_pt1 | contig 59746 bp, 49 predicted proteins | sample 8958161 | NCBI WGS metagenome assembly JADMIO01 (sample SAMN16585339, study PRJNA669376) | soil metagenome | isolation source: Crop rotation soil | place: USA: Cullars Rotation, Alabama | collected 2011 | reverse complement strand
CGCGACAACTTGTCCACGTGGAATTCTAAGCTTAGGATCCCAATGTGCTGGAAAGTCGGAAAATTTCGCGTGCGCTTGAAGATCACGACGAGCGACTGGCAGCTCAATCTCGTGCGCCACATGAAGTGGTGGCGCAAACTCCCCGGCTGGCATCGCCGCGAAACCACCTTCCGCGATTGGTACATTGCGCTGCTCGATCGCATCAACCTGTCGAACGACGCCGGCTACGAGCAGTCGCTGCGCATCCTCGCCTGCCCCGAAGAAGTGAGCGGCTATCGCGAAGTGCGCTATCCGAAGATGGATCGCACGCGCGAGGCGATTGAAGGCGAGTTGTCGCGCCAGGCGACGACGCCCGCGGCGCAAGACGCGTCGCTGCTGGACAAGCTTCGAGCGCCGACCCACGTGTAGAAGGGAAAAAAGCTGATATAGTTCCGGCGTGGGGATTTCAGAGATCGACCATTCGCACAGTGAGCTTCGTCCGCTTGTTCGAGCCGGACTCGAATTGCTCGTCATTTCGTTCGCGGTCTTGTTTCAGGAAATGGCGTTGATTCGATGGTTGCCGGGACAGGTCCGAGTCCTCGCGTACTTTCCAAACATCGTGCTGCTCGGAGCGTTCCTCGGACTTGGAGTCGGTTGTCTGCGAGCGCGCCATCGATCGCTGCTATGGCTATGGCCGATCAGCCTTCTCGTGCTGGTTGCCGCCGCGTGCGTGGGTGGCCGGATTGCGTTCACGCAGGAGTCTGTCTCCGAGCACCTTTGGCTGCTTTACTACGATCTCCCGAACGCACCGGTATTCCGCGGCGTGAAGATCCCGATCCTGCTCGGATTTGTTTTATGCGGCGTGACGTTCATACCGCTCGGCCAACTCGTTGCGCAACGGCTTTCCACCTTTCGCGACCGCGGCGCGGCACTGTGGGGATATAGTTTCGATCTGCTCGGATCGCTGATCGGCGTGATTGTCTTCGCGATCGTTTCGTTTGCGGGGGCGTTCCCTTCGTTTTGGTTCGGTGGATTGTTCGTTGTCGGCGCGTTGCTTTTTCTTTCCCGCGGCTGGCGCGCTATCGCGTGCTACGTTTTGATCGCGGCCGGCATCATCGCGTTGGTGGTGATGAGCACGCGCGCGCAACATTACAGCCCTTACTATGCGCTTTCGACCGATCCGGATCGTGACGGCGGATTAGGCATCGCGGTTCTCGCGAACGGGTCGCTTCATCAATACGCCTCTCACCTGCGCATGGCCGATGCGATTTCCACTGAGCGCGAAATCGACATGCGGGCGGGATATCACGAGCCCTACCGTCTGCTCCCGCGTCCGCCTCGACGTGTTTTGGTGCTAGGCGCCGGAACCGGCAACGACGTCGCCACAGCCCTCGATGAGGGCGTCGAGCATGTCGACGCGGTCGAGATCGATCCAGTCATCATTCAACTCGGTCATTCGATTCATCCGGACAATCCCTACGCCGATCCGCGGGTCAGAGTGATCAACACAGATGCGCGACAATTCCTCAACAGCACGAACGAAAAGTATGACCTCATCGTGTTCGGCACACTCGATTCGATGACGCGGCTTTCGGCGTTATCGAACGTTCGACTCGACAACTTCGTTTACACCACCGACTGCCTCCGATCCGCCGCGGCGCATCTTGCCCCCGATGGCGGCGTCGTCATGTATTTCATGGTGTCCGCGGACTACATCCAGAAGCGGCTGTTTTGGATGCTCACCACGGTTTTCGGCGAAGCGCCGGCGTCTAAGTTCAAATATCACTACATGTTCAATACGACCTATCTCGCCGGCCCGGCGTTCAAGACGCTGGGATCGAGCAGCATACGAGCCGCAGCGCTTCTCAAAAATAAAAGCGATGGCATCGAACTGGCCTCGGACGACTGGCCCTATCTGTATCTGATGCGCCGCGGCGTCAGCAGCTTCTATCTCACATTGATTGCAGCTATTGGTGTCATTTCAGTGATGGCCGTCGCTGCGTCCGCGCCGCAAATGTTTCGATCGGCCAGAGCAGCTCAGAATCAAAAACGAGGCGGAGTCGATCTCGAGATGTTTCTCTTCGGTGTTGCGTTCCTGCTTCTTGAAACCAAATCCGTGACTGAGATGAACCTTCTTTGGGGCGCGACTTGGATCACCAGCGCCGCGGTCTTCGGTTCGATTCTCGTGATGCTGTTGGCTTCGACTCTGATCATGCAGTGGAAACCGCTGCCTTATGCGCTGAGCTTCGGATGTCTTGCAGTGTCGTTAGTCGTGGCTTATCTCGTGCCGCTGCATTTTGCGCTGGGCAAAGGAATGATCCCGCGGCTTATCTTTTCAGGATTGTTCGTCGGGCTTCCGCTGTTCTTCGCGTCCGCGTGCTTCGCCGTGCGATTCAAAACTCGCGTGGCGCCCGATCTGGCTTTCGGCTGGAATCTGCTCGGCGCGGTCGCAGGCGGATTGCTGGAATTCTCGTCGATGGCGATCGGCTTTCGGCTTCTGGCGCTGGTCGCGCTGGGTGCTTACGTGATCGCTTTTCTCGTATCGCGGGGTGGGAAGAGGCAAAGCGAATCCGTCGAGGCCGAGAATCAGAACTTCGTCCACGATCAACCAACTGTTGCGTGAGTGATGAACTCACCGCCCAGGCCCTTCGCGCTCAAACTCCAGTATCGTCCTTCCCAATCGCGCCGGCATGTCGCCTTCAGCCAGATCGACCAGCCGCCATTTCAACTCACCTCGTTCGCCGTCTACTTCGTAACCGATGGTGAATCGCGACTTGTCTTTCGGATCGTATTGGCCGGCGAAGAACCGGACGCTTTTGCTGACGTCGTACGGATCGCCCTCCGCGATGCCGGGAATAACGTCCGCGGACTGGCAGCGGGGGGCACGGGTCCAGTCGCCTAAATCGTAAAGCAGCACGTGCAGTTGCGGCGGAACTCGAATGCCACCGAAGCGGTCTGCTTTAGACGGATCGAGCAGAACGGGGGTTTGATGGGCTTGCAAAAACGAATAGCTCACAGCGACGAGCTGCGTCATCCGCCGCTCGCTTTCCCGCTCATGCAAGAACAGCAAGCCCGACCGCAGAGTGCGCGACGAGTTCTTCACCTCCAGCTTTCGCCAACACCTTGGAATGTACCCTGCCACGGGCGTGCCTTGGGGGGTTTGGCCGATCTGGATGTAGCCGTGCCGCCGCAATAATTTGGCGGCGGATTCCGGATCTTCGTCGTAAACGACGTCATCCGGGCTCGCGTCGTAACGCAGGCACTTTTTCCGCCAATAATTTGCCGCAAAGCGTTTACGCCACATCATGTGAAATGCAGTGCCCGATTCGATCCGGATCGCCTTCCTGAGCCTCCGGAGAGGCCTGTCATCATGCCCAACCCACCAGCTTTGGCAAGGATTCACTCAACTTCTCACCCGCAGGGGTGTAAATAAATTTGGCGACCGGACGTTTGAAGGATCGAACGCTTCGGCGATGTGAGCCAAATCCGACAGGAGTGGGTGTTTTCGCGATGGGAATCGAAGATTCAAAAAGATGGCACTGGGTGACCCTCGGCCTGATCGCAGGTCTGGCGCTCTCGTACGCGTGGACCTCAATGGATCCGCCGCCGGCGCGACGCAGCACCAAGGCACTCGGATTCGAACAGGAACTGGTCAAACCGCCGCTGAAAACAGGCGAGCCGAACGTCAAAAACGTTCGCATCTATCCGCCGATCAAAGGCGCCTATCTCGTCGAGTTCGATCTGCGCACACCGACCAAAGACGGCAAGGCGTGGATCTATCAACCGTGGTCGTTCGTCGCCGAAACGCCGTATCGCGCCACCTACAATCGCGCCGCCGGCGCCGACGCCAACGAAACCATCCTGACTTATCTCGCCCGCCTCTCGAAAACGAACGCGAACGTGAAATACAGCTACGCGTGGTGGCGCACGCCGCCATGGACCTACACGCTTTGGACCGCGGGGAGTGTGTTAGTGATCGGCGGAATTTGGCCGACGATTTTGAATCTGCTAATCGGCGCCGGATTTGGTCGCAGGAAGGAAAAAGATCCTGAGTACGATCTGGATCGCTTCAAAGGCGAGGAAGAAAAATCTGCAAAGAAGGCGGGCCCGACGGAAGAAGACATGGAGCAGTTGCGCGCCGTCGAAGCCGGAATCGAAAACGCACTCGGCATCGCCCCCGAACCCAAACCCGAAATTGCCCCCGAGCCCCCGAAGCAAGTTCGTAGCCTCATCGCCCCGCAACCCGAAGTGGTTGCCGAAGCGCCAAAGCCGGAAGAAAAGCCGAAGGATTATCGCGGGGAGTATTATCCGACGGCGCGGGCGAAGAAGAAGGATTGATCATTATCAATCGGTGCTCGAGCAACTTCCATCGCCAATTTTCAATTTGACCTTCGTCAACAATAGACCGCATTACTCTTGGAACATCTTGAGTTGATCCCGCTCGAAGCTGAATTTGCTCTGCGGTTGGTCGATGGGAATCTTGTACTGCCCGCTCCAGCACGCCGTGCAGTAGTTTTCAGGAGCGCGCTTGAGGCAACTGAGCATGCCTTCCAGCGATAAGTACGCGAGGCTGTCCACTTCCAGAAAATCGCGGATCTGGTCGACGGTGCGGTTGTGGGCGATGAGTTCCTGGCTCGTTGGGAAATCGATTCCGTAAAAACAAGGATGACGAATCGGCGGGCAGCTCACGCGCAGATGAATCTCTTTGGCGCCGGCGCGGCGAAGGGCGCGCATCTTCGATCGCGTCGTCGTGCCGCGCACTACGCTGTCTTCGACGATGATGATGCGCCGGCCCTGCACGACGTCGGGGATGATGTTGAGTTTCATCGCCACCGCCCGATCGCGCTGAAGCTGCTGCGGCAGAATGAACGTGCGGCCGACAAATCGATTCGGCACGATGCCTTCTTCAAACGGAATGCCCGATTCCTGCGCGTATCCGAGCGCCGCGCTGCGACCCGAGTCGGGCATCGGCATGATAAAGTCCGCGGGCACGCCCGACTCGCGGGCTAGTTGGTGGCCGAGTGTTTTACGGACCGTGTGAACCGTCTCGCCGAAGATCTTGCTCGCGGGGTTGGCGAAGTAGACGTGCTCGAAGACGCAATGCGCGCTCGGCTCGGCCGGCGGCGCGAACGTGCGGCTGGTCAGACCGTGTTCGTCGATGCGAACGATCTCGCCCGGCTCCACTTCACGGACGAACGTCGCGTCGATGGCATCGAACGCGCACGTCTCGCTCGCAACGCACCACAAGCCGTCGGCGGTTTTTCCTAACGCGAGTGGACGAATGCCCCATGGATCGCGGCACGCTTCCATGCGATTGGGGAAGAGGAACAGCAAGCTGAACGCGCCTTGCAGATGCTTAAGCACATGCGGCAGCGGATCGTGTTTCTCCACGTGCGTGGGTTTGGCGAGCAGATGGACGATGATCTCGGTGTCGGTCGTGCTCTGGAAAATGTGCCCGTGCTCTTCGTACTGCTGACGGAGCAACTGCGCGTTGATCAGATTCCCGTTATGCGCGACCGCGACCGGTCCCATCAGATACTGACGCAGCAGCGGCTGCGCGTTGCACAACTTGCTCGATCCCGTCGTCGAATATCGCACATGCCCGATCGCGGCATGACCGGCCAATTCCTCTCGCAACATTCTCGGATTGAAGACTTGGCTGACGAGTCCCATCCCCGCGTGGCCGTTAAGTGCCGCGCCGTCCGAAACCGCAATCCCCGCGCTCTCCTGGCCGCGATGCTGTTGCGCAAAGAGTCCCTGGAAGCAAACCTGCGCCGCCTCCTTCGTCCCCCAAATGCCGAAGAGGCCGCACTTTTCCTTCTTTTCGTATTCTTCGAACAATGGAAGAGGTTCGGCCAAAACGTTCTCCTGAAGCCCGTCGGCGCTTCAATGGTATGCGTGGAATCGGATCAACGCCGGAGCTTAGTCACCGACGCAAAGGTGGTCAACCAAGCCACGATTGCGGTCGATACGTTATCATGTCGACCGAAACTGCATGAGTAAATCCAAAAAGACGCATCGCGAGAAGGATCTCACCGGACGGTATTTTTCGGGCGATTTTGACGCCGATGACGTCGCGAAGTCTCAGCGTTTCTCGCGTCGAAACGCCGACGCGCAGCAAAACAAAATCGCCAAAACTGGCAAGATGCGCGCCGATGAAGCGGCCGCTGCGGTGGATGTGGAAACCTTACCGGTCGGGCAGGTTGTTCAGGTTTATTCCGTCTATTGCGAAGTCGAGCACGAAGGAACGCGATATCTGTGCGTCGTGCGCAAGACGCTGACGAAGTTGAGCGACACGGGAATCGTCGTGGGCGATCGCGTTCGGTTTCGGGCGGTGGCGGGGTTGGAAGCCAAGCCGAACGATTTGTCATCGCAGGCGTCGTCGGGTCAGCCCGATGGGGTGATCGAGCACCTCTTTCCTCGTGAGACGATTCTCACCCGCGCCGGCAGTTTCCGGCGCAACGAGCAGCACCCGATCGTCGCGAACGCTCAGCAGATGCTCATCGTCGCGAGCTTGCGGGAGCCGGTCGTGAAATGGGGACTGATCGATCGCATGCTCGTCGCCGCCCAGAGCGGAAAACTCACGCCGATCGTTTGCCTGAATAAGATCGATCTCGCAGAAAACGCCGACGAAGACCGTGCTTTCGCCGACGAAGCGCTGGCACACTATCGCCAACTTGGATTCGCCACCGTCACAACCAGCGTCGAACGCGCCATCGGTTTAGACGAAATTCGTCAATTACTTCGCGAGCGCGAGACAGTGCTGGCGGGACACAGCGGTGTCGGCAAGAGCAGCCTCATCCGTGCGATCGAACCGACGCTCGATCTGCGCATCGGAGAAGTGAGCCAATTCACGAACAAAGGCCGGCATACGACGACGTCCGCTCGGCGATATCCTTTGGCCGGCAGCGGGGCGGTTATTGATACCCCGGGAGTGAAAATGTTCGGACTTTGGGGCGTGACGCGAGAAAACCTCATCGATTTCTTTCCCGACGTCGACGCCGAATCGGCGCCCACCTGGCGGCGCGAAAGCTACGAGCGAATCCTCGCTTCACTTTCAGAATGAAGCGCGGTCGCTCTCTTCTTCGTTGTCCGTCGCAAGATTGTGCGCTACAATTCCCGCCGGATCGGAAGCGAGCGGCCAGAAAAGTTTCGACACGCAAACATTGAAGAGGGGCCGAGGGGATCACGCGAAGCACGAGGATGTATGAGGCGTGGCCTGGCCTATTGCGCGAGCGTCTCGGCGCTCGTCGTATTATATGTATTGAGCGGACGGCTGGGACTTGGCTTGGCCGGGGTCGCCGGACACGCCACACCGCTATGGCCGCCCGCGGGCTTGGCGCTGGCGGCGCTGGTGCTTGGCGGACCAAAGTTCTGGCCCGGCGTTCTTCTGGGGGCATTCCTCACGAACCTTCTCGTCGGTGCGCCGGCATCCTCCGCAATCATCGTGGCGTTTGGGAACACTGCCGAGGCGGCGGTCGGCGCGCACCTGCTCCGAAGTTCCGGATTTTCTCCTTCGTTCGAGCGCGTCAGCGACGTCGCGATGCTCACGCTTTTCGCGGCGGCGTTTAGTACGTTGATCGCTGCCACCATTGGCGCGTCGACGATGTGTATGTTCGGCGAAGCCGATTGGGCCGATCTGCCCAATGCGTGGTGGACGTGGTGGCTTGGAGATGCGATCGGCATCCTGGTCGTCGCGCCGGTGATCCTCACATGGGCCGTGCGCCCGACTCTTTTGCCGCGACCGTGGTGGCGTTTGGTTGAAGCCGTCGGCGTGATGATCGTGCTCGCGGTGTTGGCGCTGTTCACATTCGGGGCGTTTAATCCGCCGGCTTCGTTCCGATCATTCCCCGTTGCGTATACCGCATTTCTTCCGCTGATCTGGATGGCGCTGCGATTCGACTCGCGCGGTGCAACGACGGCAACGCTGGTCGTCGCCGCGGTGGCGGTCTATGCGGTCGCGAAGACGGTTGGGGTGCTGAGCGAGGCCTCCGACGCCTACATGCTGACCGCCGGTTTTGCCGCGACGGCTGCGCTCACGTCACTCGTCATCTCCGCGGGCATCTCGGAGCGCAACGCCGCAAACGCACTGCTCGCCGAGCAGAAAACGGCGCTGGAGAAAGCCAGTCGTGCCAAGGATCGCTTCTTCGCGGCGTTGAGCCATGAATTGCGCACACCGCTCACGCCCGTGATTTCCAGCCTTGATCTTCTTGCCGGTGACGCCGCCTTGGGCGCGGCGAGCCGCGAAATCCTCGACGTGGCGCGGCGCAACGCCGAACTCGAAGCCAAGTTGATCGACGATCTGCTCGATCTCAATCGCATCGAACGTGGCAAGATGAACCTCAGCAGCACGACCATCGACGCGCACGCGGTGTTTGCCGCGGTCGCGCGATCGCTCGAAGCGGGCGCGCGGCTTAAACACATTGTGCTATCTCTCGATCTTCAGGCGCAGCAACATCACGTCGTCGCCGATTCGGCGCGGCTTCAGCAGGTGCTCTGGAACCTCGTGCAGAACGCCATCAAGTTCACGCCCGAAGGCGGCGCGATTAAGGTTCGATCGAGCAACACCGACGGCCGTCTGCTGGTGCAGGTCTCCGACACCGGCATCGGCGTCGAGCCCGACGTGCTGCCGCGATTGTTCACCGCGTTCGAACAAGCCGACGAATCAATCACGCGCCGATTCGGCGGGCTGGGCTTAGGGCTTTCCATCGCCAAGGCGCTGCTCGATGCGCAAAACGGAAAGCTCACCGCCCACAGCGAAGGCACGGGCCGCGGCTCGACCTTTACGATAGAACTACCGACGGTTGCCGCGCCGGCCGAGGCGAAAGTCGAACCGGTTTCGCCGTCGACCCATTCACTCCCTACGGTCGGCGTGCGAATCCTCATCGTCGACGATCATCCCGATACGCTCCGATCGGTGCGCATGCTTTTGAAGCGCAGCGGCCACGACGTGCTCACCGCCACCAGCGTGGCGGATGCGACCGAAATCGCGGCGCGTGAACGGTTCGATCTGCTCGTCAGCGACATCGGTCTGCCGGACGGCACTGGGCTGGACGTCGTCCGCGCCGTGCACGCGCATCGATCCGTGCCCGCGCTGGCGCTGAGCGGCTACGGCATGGAAGACGACATCCGCCGCAGCCGCGAGGCGGGGTTCAACATGCATCTCACCAAGCCCGTCGACGCCCAAACGCTGGAGGCCGCCATCGCGCATCTGCTTACCTTGCGGGACGTGGAAACGGAATCGTCACCCTGGGTGGCTACAGGCGGGCGAAGCTAGCCGCTACACTTTCCGCATGCCTTTCGATTTCTCTCCGTTCGATGCCGTCCTGCTCGATCTCGACGGCACGATCTATCATGAAGACCACGCCGTTCCCGGCGCCGCCGATTTGATCCGGCGCCTGCGGCGCGAAGGAAAGAAGTACGCCTGCCTGACCAACAGCACGTCGAGCCCGAATCGAATTCGCAAGCGCCTGAGCACGATGGGAATCGAGATCGACGCGGAGCACATCTACAGCGCGGCAGCGTCGGCGGCGGATTATGTGCTGGAGAAGTATGCATCGCTCGGACGCGCGCCGCGCGTGTTCAATCTCGCGACGGATGGGCTGCACGAGATGCTCGATGGAAAAGTGGAATGGGTCGCCGACGGCCTTTCTCTTCGCGATCCGGCTGCGTGCGATGTGGTAATCTGCGGCGCGCCGAACAATCTGTACGCGACGGTGGAGCGGCAGCGATTGGCGTTGCACCTGCTGCGCTGCGGCGCGGCGCTCGTGGTGATCTGCGCCGATCGCATCTTTCCGACCGTCAGCGCGATCGAGTATGGCTGCGGCGCGCTGGGCTTGATGCTGTCGTACGCGTCGAGCGTCGAAGCGATTTATTGCGGCAAGCCGCAGATCATTTTCTTCCACGAGTTGTGTCGCCGGTTGAACGCCCGCGCCGAGCGTTGCATTCTGATCGGCGATAATCTCGAATCGGACATTCGTGGCGGCAAAAACGTCGGCGCGAAGACGGGGTTGGTTCTCAGCGGCATCACGCGCATCGATCATCTCGACGCGGTGAAGCCTGCGGACCGGCCCGATTTTATTTTTCAAAGCGTGAAGGAGTTGGCGTGAAAGAGATCGGCTTTTGGGATTACACGTGTCCTGCTCACGGTTCGCTCGAGAACTACACCAAGGCGGACTGGGACGTGCTGCTCGACGACATGGTCGAAGGCGGTTTCAACTCGCTGGTCATCTGCCCCAAGTGGCTGACGACGGGATACAAATCGAGCTACGACTGGCTCGATCAGGATCCGAGCATCGCCGCCATTCAAACCGACAACGCGACGATTCATCACGCGCTGCAAGGCGCCAAGAAACGCGGGATGCGCACGTGGATACTGGTGGTGGCGAGCATTTTTCATGTCGAGAAATTCGGCATCAAGCCCGCGAGCCCGTCGTGGGTGACGACGCGCAAACGCGGGGAATACGATCTCGATCAGCCCGGAGTAGGCGATCGCATCGAAATGCTGTTCGGCGAGTTGGCGCGGCTGTTCGGAAAAGACTCCGACGGTTTCATCATTGAATTCGAGCAGTGCGATCACGAAGCGCCGCATCGCGTGGCGCTATATGAGCAATGGGCGAAAGAAAACAACCGCCCTGATTTCGCGACGATCAAAAATGTCGCCCTGCAACCGCGAAGCTATCCGTTCGTGCACTGGCGAGACTTCACCACGAGCCGCCGCATCGCGATGTATCGACGCGTGGAAAAATCGTTGCGCGAAAACGGTTTCAACGGAACCATCTCCACGATTGCCGAGATGGCCAACGGGCCGACGTATGTTTGCGGCAACGTCAATCTCACCGAGCTGCATCGCCAGCTTCCGACGTGGCCGGTGCTAACGTACGACGACAGCTACAACCGTCATGTCAATCGTTTGGCGACGCGAGATATTTGCATGGATCAGCCGAAGAAGATCGGCTTGGAAACCCAGTGGCTCACTCGCGGCGTGATGACGTGGAACTGGCCCGCGGACGCGCCGGCGCTCAATCTCGAAGAGCAGTGGCGGATGTCGATGGAAGACGCGATTGAGAGCAAGCCCGATGTCCTCTGGTTCATGGTCGCCGACGCGCGGCACGAAGGGCTCGGCGCGGACATCAAGAAACTTCCGCAGTGGGGATTTTCTGATGGGAGAACGGCGCGGAAGCGGTTGATGGCGATGGCGAAAGAAATGGGATTAGCGCGATGAACCGAGCGCCTCACTCCCTCTCGCCAACGCGGGGAGCCTGTCCGGTCGCTTCTTCCTCGGGGAGAAGGTTAGGATGAGGGGACGTTCGAGCGAATATCCGTTTGCGATAAACCGAATCGCGCTCGCCGCCGGACGCCCCCTCGCCCTGCCCTCTCCCCGAGGGAGAGGGTTCCAAGTCATTCCCACTCGCACAAGCTCTCGACATACTTCGCTGATCCGTCTCGCAACCATCCATCCAACTGCGCCTGATCCTTCAACTGCTGGCCGCGCGCTCGCGGCACGACGAGGAAGGCACTGTCCACTTCCGGAAGAGCGGTCATGTCGCCCCAGAGTTTTTCGAACTGCGTGACGGGATAGACGTCTTCCTGTCCGTGGCCCCAGCGTTTTTTCACATCCTTGAGCGTGATATACGTCGGCATCTTCGCTGCCAAATCGCGCACGGCGATTGCCACTTTCGTCGCGTCGGACAAATCCGATCGACTCAATCCGAACGCGGTCAGCAGCGGATCGATCGCGATCCAAGTCGTCAGCGTGTTGTAGTACGAAAGCTTGAATTCATCCTTCTCGCGAGGCATTGCGAGGCCTTCGAGGATGCGCACGCGGCCGTTGATGCGAGCGAGCCCACCACCGCGATCGTCGATGCGTCGCGTGATCACTTCGTACGTCAAACACGCGCCGCGATCGAGGTGCATGCCGAAGATGGCGGGATCGACATCCGCGCCCATCGTGTCGATGTTGTGCAGCAGGAGATGCTTGAGTTGCGGACGCTCGCGAAGCATCGACGCCAGCGTGCCGTTGAGCAGAAGATTCGGAATCTCGTACCAGTGACCGACCGGATGCAGACATTGCAGCGGAAGGTTGTCGGTGTAGTCGCTCGCCTCGCCCATCGACCGCGCCCACCCGATCAGCGCCGCGTGCAAAGACTCGCGAACCTTCTGCTGCTGCTCGTCGAGCATCTTTTGCGGCAGCTCTTCCCACGCGAAGCGCAAATCGCGAACGGTGGGAATCATGCGCAGCCCGACGGATTTTCCCGGGGACAGATGCAGTGGTCCTTCGTAGCCGTAGTTTTCTCTGGACGCGAGGAATTTTCGGATCGGTTCGTCGGTGAGATAGCTGGTTGTGATGACGTGAGGGATGGATGTTCCCGCACGTCGCGCGATGCGGCGCGACTTTGCCAGATGCGTTTCGACGAACGTGCGATGTTTCCCGCCGAGCTTGCAGAACGGATGAAGCGCTTTGACGACGCCCGCCCCTTGTGTCCAGCGCGATCCTGCGCCGGCGGCCAAAGAGACGACACCGACTTCGCCCGCTTGCAGCGATTCAAGCCCGCGCTGTGCGTAACGCCGATCAAGATTGGCCATGACGTCAATCACGTCCTCCGGCCGCACGTCATCAATGATCGTGCTCGAAGGCAATCGGTTCTGCGCCAGTCCGATGCGCCCATTCTTCAAATCCGTGCGAATCCGTTCGTGCTGTTCTCGATCAAATCCGAATTCTTCGAGCAGCGTGGAGAGGCTTTCGTCGCGCGACTCGTCTTTTTTTTGTTTCGGGAAGAGCCGATCGAAGACTGTCTCGACCATCCCGGCAAGTTCCGCCTTCGATCTCGCGGCGCTTCCGAAGCGATCAAGCTCCGCACGGCGCAGCGGGGTGAGCTGCATTGGATCGGTGCGCAACCACTGCGGCACGACCAACGCGTAGTACGACGACGGCAACATCGCCTTCTCGTCTTCGAGCAGCATCGCAAACGTGCCGTGTGGATTGATCGCGAAATCGTAAACGACGGGCTCCATCGCGAAGGGGAGGGCGTGTTGGAGATCCTTGCGCGTGGCGGCCATCACGTCGCGCAGAAATTCCTGCCCGCGAGCTTTTTGATGCGGCGCGAAGATGAAACCCATTCCGCCGCCGGACATCCCGCCCAGCATCCAGAAGCCCCAAAAATCGTCGCCGAAACTTTCCTTCGTTTTGCGGATCAGCGTTTCGGTGAAATAGTTCGTCGCCCAAGGAATGATCGCCTGAAGCGGACCGAAGAAGTTGGCGGTCGTCGCCGCACCCACTTCGCGAACGTCTTGCGATTTGAGGGCGGCGAGCACGCGATCGAGAATCGCCATCGCGCCTTTGCGGCCTTCCCATTCGGCTTCGGAGCGGAGGAGATATTTCTCCGTCACCATTTCCAGAATCGGTCCGACGTTCTGCGCCATCCCGCCATGAACCAGCACGAGACTGTCCTGCAAATCCGTGCGCGTTTTTGCCGACGCATCGGTCTCATCCAAAATGCGATGATTCGGCAGCAATCTTCCTCGCGATACGCCAAACTCCGGATCGCCTTCCTTCGCACGATCGCCGAAAATCAATTTCATTCCCGGCCAAACGCCGCCCGAATCCTGCCAACCCCCGCCCGATCCACCGAGCCATTCGCCGAGAATCGCGCGGGCGGCGACGAGCCGTCGCTCGTTCTCCTGCAACTCTCCGGTCAACGATTTCGCCTGCCCCGTCGCCCGCATCAACACGCTGATGAGCGAGCCCAGCAGATTCGTCGAAACGGCGAGGCGCGAGCCCTTGGGAATATTGTTGACGTTGGAAACGATCTCGAGTCCCAAGCCCGGCCCGACGACGCGCGCGAGCAAATCGGCCAAGCTCGCGCCCGAGCCTTCAATCCCCGGCGGCACCACGCCCGCGGCGATGATCGCGGCTTTCAGCAGGCCGAGATAGTCTTTGGCGAAGTCGAACACGTCAGGCAGATGCGTGATGTCGGCGCGGGCGTTGAGATCGACGCTGACGAGTCGCAGAATCGGTTCATCGATCACGCGGACGTACGCTTCCACCGGCGGTTTCGGAAACGGATCGCGGCCGTGGACGGCGAGATCGATCGAGACGTTTAATACGCGCGCGCCTTCGGGAAAATCCATCCCGAGAAAAAAGATGTCGCTCCACGCGCTGTGACTCAGATCCATCCGCACCGGCGTTTTCTCCGCGAGCACCGGATACGGTCCGTTGTCGCTCGATCGCTTGAGCAGCTCCGGCCGAATCCGCAGCGGCTGATCCGCGGGATGACCGACACGAAACATCCACTGATTTCCCCGCACCGATCGCACGCTTCGCCGCACCTGGTTCGCGAGCGTCTGAAATGCCAGATCGTGATACGCGGTGGCGAGGGCGCTGCTGATGGCGTCGTTGGGTCCTTGCGATTGCTGGGCGGCGAGGAAGACGTCAACCGCTTCCTCGAATCGACGCGCGAGCAGATGGTTGTAGCCGTCGAACGGGACGAAGCCTTTGGTGGCGGCGTCAATCTTTAGCGGCAGATGGAAGCGGTGGATGGCGTAGAGGAAGAACAGCGCGCGGACGCGTTGATAGAGGTTGTCGTTGGTGCGGCGAAACTCGTCGAGGTCGGCGCATTCTTCCAGAAGCGTTTGCAGCGAGGCGCCGCGCGCGAAAGCGTCGAGCGATGAGTCGCGCGTGGCGGCGTCGTCGGCGAGAATGATGTTGCGGAGTTGGGCGGGCATCGTGTCAGGCTCTGTTTCGCATCGCGGATAGTTCGACGAGTTGCGTCAGGATTTCTTCGCGGTCGTGGCCGTCTAGCGCCAGCGCGAGTTGGGCGAAGAGCAATCCGTATTTCACGCCGATGTTGTATCGCAGCCCTTGCACTTCCAGCGCGAGATAACGCTCTCGCGATGCGAGCTTTTCTAGAGCGTGAGAAAGTTGCACGGTCCGCGCGTTCGCGGGTTGGGCGAGAATTTCGCCGAGGATGTCGAGCGTGCTCGCGGTCAGCACGTGCATGCCGAAGAAGCAGAGATAATTTCCCGCACGCAGTCCCGGGACGATGAGTGTTTGTTCGGCTTCGGTCGGCGTTGGTTTTTCGACGACGGTTTCGATTTCGTAAAGCCGATCGTGTTTCGGCACGCGGCGCCCGCCGACCGTGCCGTAGTAGGGCAGCATCGTTTCGCGCGTGGCTTGAACGGCGGAGACCGAACAATTCTCCGCCGAGGCGATATCAACCAACTGCTGCGCGCAACGCTGATTCGATCGACTGAGATAAAGGTGATCGCTTACTAAATGCAGAAACGGTTCATTGCCGACAAACGCTCGCGCGCGAAATAGCGCATCGCCATATCCTCGCGGCTGAGACTGCTCGACGAAGTTGAGGCGCCCCGCGTGCTCGCCCGCGGCGGTTCGGTAGCTGCCGGGATCGCCGGGGGCGACGATCAGGCAAATCTCTTCAACTCCCGTGCTCACCGCTTCTTCGACGATGATGCGGAGCGCGCTTTTCTGCAATCCGTCACGGTCCACAAGAGTCTGCAGCGGCAAGCCGCGCTGCCCAGGGCCGGCGGCGGTAATGACAGCTTTTCGAATCTTCATGTGCGGGAAAGATGGCATGGAAAGGGGGAGATGACAAGTTGAAGAGAAGAAGGCACTAAGGGACTGAGGCACTAAGGCACTAAGGGTAAGAAGTGAAAGCGGGCCCAAAGTTGTCTGTCTTCCGCTTAGTGCCTTAGTGCCTCAGTCCCTTAGTGCCTTCCTCCATCGCCTTGTCACATCCCCTCCATCCGCGTACCATGTCGTTCGACTTATAGGACTTTTGCGTCGATCCGGAGAACTTTGTGGCGAAATCTGAGCCGATTGAAGTGGAAGCGATTGTTTCACAGGCGTTGCCTAACGCCATGTTCAAGCTTAAGCTCGACAACTCGGATCGCGAAATTCTTGGGATCGTGTCCGGTAAAATGCGAAAGCATTTCATTCGTATCCTGCCTGGGGATCGCGTAAAGGTCGAACTCTCTCCATACGATCTCACCCGCGGACGTATCGTGTTCCGGCAGAAGTAATCCGCCGGCGGTCGCTCATCGAAAATTAAGTCGGCACTTTGGCATACCGATGTTGATGCGGTCCGAATCCGCGCGTTTGGCGCGATTAGGAGGATCGTGTTGACTTGGCGGGTCAAACATCGCGGCAACGTTTTTATTTGGGCGATCATCTTCATGACCGCCCTGATGGCATTGGTTTCACTCGCGGTTGATCTCGGGCGCGTTCAACTCGTGAAGACCGAACTGTTCCGCGCCACCGATGCCGCGGCGCGATACGGCGCGTCGTATGCTTCATCGGGCCTCGCCGCAGTCCAGGCAGCCGCCATCAACGCCGCCGATGACAATACCGTCGACGGCTCGATCCTCTCGCTCAGCAGCAGCGATATCCAAATCGGATACTGGAACAGCTCCACCAAAACCTTCACCAACAACGGCACGCCGAACAACGCGGTGAAAGTGTCGACGCAGCGCACGGTGTCGCTCGCATTCGCGCGGGCGGTCGGAATGACGAGTTCGACTGTGCGCGCGACGTCGGTCGCTTATATGACGACCAACGGTGTGTCGGGTTACATCGGGCTCGACAGTATCGACATGAAAAACAATACGTTCATCGCGAGCTACAACTCGTCGGTGACGACGAACCCGACCGGCTCGTCGTACAGCAGCAATGGCGGGCTTGCGAGTAATGGGGCAATCGATCCGAACAAGAATTGCGATCTGTACGGCACGCTGATTCTCGGGCCCAGCGGCTCGAACGCGGGCGTAACGGTACATCCGACGAGCGCAGTCGTCGTTAAATCGACAAACCTCACAGCTCCGACGATGCCAACGTGGTCGCCGTCTTCGAATCCAGGTGGCATCTCTCAGACGTACACGGTGAACTCGAACACAACGCTTCCCGGCGGGACGTATTGGTTCACGTCGCTCACCGTCAACGCGACGCTGAGCTTTTCGGGCGCGGCAACGGTCTACGTCAATGGCAACGTCGTCGTGGGCGGAGACATCTATGCATACAACTTAATCCCGTCGAACCTGGTGATTTATCAACTCGGTAGCAGCCGCACGTTCGGCGACGCGGCCGCGAACGGGATGGATATCGTTGCCAAGATTATCGCCCCCACCAGCGATTTTGATGCGAAGAACAATCTGAAGTTGCGCGGCAGCGCTATTTTCAAAACAATGGGGATGAAGAACAACGCTGATCTTTATTACGACGAAGCGATCGGATCGGTTACCGGCGCTACGACTATCTCAACGGTTAAATGACCTAAACCGAGGGGAGGGCTTATCCGATGAGAAAAGAGCTAGACCGAAGAGGGAACACCATGAACCGACAGTTCAATCAAGACGACGTCTCCGCATCGAGCCGCAAACCGGTGCGAGGCGCGCGTCGCGGGCGGATCATCAAGGTCCGCGGCGGATCGCTGATCGAGCTGGTGCTCGTTCTTCCGATCCTGCTCTCGCTCAGCTTTGGCATCGCGGAGTACGGCTACTATTTCTACGTCAAGAACACGATGCTAGGCGCGGCGCGTAACGGCGCGCGGCAAGCGATTCTTTCGACCGCCACCAACACAACGGTAACGTCCGCCATCAGCTCGACGATGACCGCAGCCGGATTGCAAAACACGGGTTACACCGTGACGACTTCTCCGGCGAGCATGACGGGCCTTCCGACCGGTCAGCTCATCACGGTGACGATTACCGTCAACTGGGGCACCGCGGGCGTGCACGTGCTTCCGAGCTGGCTGGGCGGGATCAGCAATTCCAAGTCAGTCGTCGCCGTCGCTTGCATGAACCGCGAATGAACGTCGCGCAGTTTGCACTCGCCGCGAACGGAGATGGGCTAATGCGCAACACTTCTATGATCAAACTCCGCCACGGTCGACGTGGCGCGGCGCTCATCTACGCGAGCGTCGCGTTGGTGGCGTTTACAGGATTTGTCTCGCTCGGTGTCGATCTGGCCCGCGCGCAGGCGGTGAAGACGCAGTTGCAAGCCGCCGCAGACGCTGCGGCACGCAACGCCGCCAGCTATCTCACGAACACCGCCACTCAAATACGTGACGCCGCGTACAACACGGCGCTAGCGAACACTGCTGACGGTTCGCCCGTCGCCATCAATAAGACCAACGATGTCAGCATCGGTGTGTGGGATTCGACGGCCAAGACCTTCACTGTCACCGCCGTTTCGCCCAACGCCGTGCGCGTCATCACCCGACGAACCGCCGCCACCGGTAACGGTGTGCCGCTGCTGTTCGGCGGAATCTACGGCCAGAAGTTTTGTGACGTGACGGCCAGCTCCGTCGCGGTTCTCCAGACGGGCAGCGCCATCTCGGCGATCCGCGTCGAAGGAATCATGAATCCGTATCTCGCCGGCATGCCCAACGGGACATACGGCGGCGCGGACGTCAGTGGAACCGCGCCGGTCAACTCGCCCGTGCAGGCGACCGGCTTCACCGTCACGCCTGGCGCGCAGCTCACGTTCGCTGCGACGGGCTCGGCAGCGGATGATCCGGTCAACATCAATCAGAACTGGGATCCGGACGGCCAACCTGGCGGTCTTCGTACGAACGACTCAGGGTACCTCAACGGGATGAGCCAGCTCACCGGGCAGCAGGCGTCGCTCACCGGCGTCTTCCTCGACAACAACGCGCCGACAACCGGCGCCACTCCAGCGGCTCTCGATTTCAGCACGCAGGCGCAGCGCGACTACACGTCGATCTCGCCGAAGCTCAAGCAGCCGTTTTTTATCGGCGACGGCAAAACAAGCGGCGGGGTCCAGCAGAAAGTGGTCGTGCCCGCGGGCGCGACGCGACTGTATCTGGGAATGCACGACAACATTAATTGGACCAACAACTCGGGTTACTACATGGTCACGATTAACGGCAGCGCCGCGAAAATTGTGACCGCGCAATAGCTCGAACTCGAAAGCCTTGGGTTGCATGAGCCGAAGATGAGTGCTGGGTGTTGTAATGATGTTGACCAAGCGAAATCGTGGAGTGGTGTTGATCTACGCGATCGTCGCGATGATCGCGTTCATCGCGTTTGTATCGTTTGGGGTGGACGTTGCGCGATCGCAGAAGGCCAAGACGGAACTCCAAACCGCTTGCGACGCAGCGGCGCGAAATGCCGCCTCTAAACTCTATTCGAGTTCGTATTCGAGCACGATCCAGTCGAACGTTCGAACGGCCGCCAAGAACACAGCGGCGGCGAATTACGTCGACGGCACCGCCGTCTCGCTCTCCAACAGCGATATCGAAATCGGCACCTGGAACACGACGTCAAAAACTTTCAGTGCGTTGTCGAGCTCATTTACTTCTGCCAACGCCGTTCGCATCACTGCGAGTTGCACTGCGGCGAAGGGCAACGCGGTTCCGCTTCTGTTCGGCGCGGTGTACGGTCGCCGCACGTGCGACGTGATTGCCAAAGCGACCGTCATGCAGGTGGCGGCTGTCGATCTGGATCAGAACGTGAAGAGCACGGGCAACCCGTTTCTTGCGGGCATGCCTTCAGGCAGCGTTGCGAGCTTGAACAACCCGCACAACAACCCCGACTACGCGGGCAACTCTTCCGACTCCAAGCAGTCGCCCGACGAAGCGGACATGACCATTGTTCCGGGGGCGTCGCTCACGTTCTCCGCCATCAGCGGATCGGCGGGCAATGATCCCAGCGGCTCGAACTACAACCCCGACGGTGACACGAGCAACACGGGCCACAACACGAACGGCTCAGAAAACGGAATCTCCGACATCACCGCGCCGATCAACTCGCTGGTGGGCGTCTTCCTTGATGACACGCAGCCGAACCTGACGAGCGCGCCGACGTCACTCGATTTCTCCACCTCGTCGAGCCGGGATTTCACGACGCTGCAGCCCAAGCTAAAGCAATTGTTCTTTATCGGAGACGGCAAGAACAGTTCAAACGTGCAGCAGAATTTCGTGGTCCCCGCGGGCGCGACGCGGTTGTTCCTCGTCAACTGGGACTACTACGAGTGGAACAACAACTACGGCTACCGCAACGTTCAAGTCAGCCAGCCGAAAACGATCGTCACGCAGCAATAAGGACAGCAGACAGCGCCGAAACAGGGAAGTGATCCGATGACCAAGGCACCGCGTAGAAAAATCAAAAAGGGCGTCGTATTGATTTACGTCGCCGTCGCGATGGTTGTGTTCATCGCGTTTGTGTCGCTGAGCGTGGATCTGGCTCGCGCGCAGAAGGTGAAGACGGAGCTTCAGATCGCCGTCGACGCGGCGGCGCGCAACGGCGCCGCGAATCTGTTTACAACTGTCACGCAGGCGCAGAACGCCGCGATCAACACGGCCGCAGCGAACAAAGTGGACGGCGTTTCCGTGGCACTGACGGCTTCGCAGATCGAATTCGGCACGTGGAACTCGTCTACAAAGACCTTCACCGTTCTTGCCGGAACCGCGCGCTCGGCCGCGAATGCGATGCGGGTTACGATCAGCCGGACCGCGTCAACAAATACGGGCGTGCCGCTGATGTTCGGCGCGATCGTCGGCAAGCGCACCGTGGACATGACCGTTCGCTCAATCGCCATGCAGGTGCCGGCGATCAACGTCAACCAAAACGTGTTGGCTACCGGCAACCCGTTCCTCGCCGGCATGCCCGCGGGCAGTATCGGCAGCCGTGTTAATCCGGCCAACGATCCCGACGTCGCCGGCAGCGGCACCAATCAGCAGAACTCGCCCGACCTTGTAGCGATGACCGTAACCCCGGGATCAAGCCTCAGCTTCGATTCCATTTCGGGTACCGCGAATCACGATCCGAATTTGCTCTATGCCGATCCCGACGGCGATCTCAGCGAGCAGATCGGCCACAACAATCTGACGACAAACTATTACAACAACTATGGCTCGACGATGTACAACGAGAACGGAATCGCAGACGCGTGGATTCCGATCAACGCGATCGTCGGAATTTTCCTCGACGACACGCAGCCGAATCTCACCAGCGCTCCGGAGAATTTAGATTTTCGCACGTCGGCGAGCCGGGATTTCACAACGCTTCAGCCCAAGCTCAAGCAGATGTTCTTCATCGGAGACGGACTGAACTCCAACGGGCAGCGTCAGCAATTTGTTCCGCCCAGCGGAGCGACGCGCCTGTATCTCGGCATGATGGACTACTATCAGTGGGGAAATAACGGCGGGTATCGCAACATCCGCATCACCGCGCCGAAATTCATTACGACCGTGCAGTAAACATCGACTCTGAATGCAAAACGAAAGAGGCCAAGAGTGAAGACTCTTGGCCTCTCTGCTTTTCTAGTTACGGATTCGAGCATCGCATGAGCAAGTACAAACGCTTTCCATGCCACACTCGATATGTCACACCACATCACCCAAATCGCGGAACTGCACGGTCGTCGCACTGGAGGTGAGGCGCGATGAGACGGCCAGGCCGACGTACACCGTCGGGGTGAGCGCTGTCAGCGTCACCGATCCCGTCTTCGTCCACACGACTCCGTCGCCGCTGCGATAGGCGGTGATGATGTCGCCGACACGTTGGAGCCGCAGCCAGTTGTTCGGAAATGCCGTGCCCGCGCCGCTGGCGACGTTGTCGCTGACGTCGCCGGCAATCTTGCGCGCCTGAAGCGTGTCCTTCGCATCCGGACGCGCGTACAGCATCGCGTTCCGCGAATTGGCCGCGAGCGTTTCGCGAATCATCAGGCCTGCTTGCGCCAGCGTCGGATCTCCGCCGGAGATGGAAGCGACGCGCACCTTGATGTCAAAATCTCCGGTGCGCTGTGCGTAGACGAATCGGAAGTTGTCGTTCTTCGTCCAAACGCCCGCCCCGCCCGCGGTCACATCGTAGTCTTTGCCGTCGGTCACGATGTTCGTGCCCGACGACGGGTTCACCGTGCCGATGTTCGCGCTGGTGTACGTCGGGGCCGGCGGAGCCTGCGTAACGTTCACGACGAGCGTGTCGGTGCCGATCTCGCCGTCGTCGTCTGAAATCTTGACGGTCACGTTGTACGTGCCTTCTTGTGCGTACGTTTTGCTGAGCGTGAACGATTTGCCATTCAGCGCCAGCGCGATCGGCCCGTTGCCGTCGCCGTAATCCACCGTGGCGGTCCAAGTATCGGGGCCAGGATCGGTGAACGATCCGCCGCCGTTGAACGTTGCGCCCGGCAAGATGTTGGCATCCGCGCCCGCGCTCACGATTGGCGCGGCGCTGTTGACCGTGATGCTACTTGTAGCCGTATTCGTGCCGTTGGGGCCGGACACCCTCAGAGCGATCGTGCGCGTCAGCGGCCCGTCGAGCACTCCCGCAGCGATTGACGGCGCCGAACCGGTGGCATCGACGTCGAAGTTGACGCCGTTGTAGTTGAAGTCCCATTCGTAGGTCGAAATGACACCCGTCGAAGCGGCGGCCGAAAGCAGCACCGCTTGGCCTTCGGTGATCACGTACGGACCACCCGCGTTGGCAACCGGTGGACCAGAAGGCGCCGCGTTGTATTCGTGCGCGCCGATGTCGAAGGCGCCATTCACGGGAATCGTGTTGCCGTAGAAATCTCGCGTGCCGACGCTCAATCCGAACAACGTCGTGAGATTCAATCCGGCATTGATCATCGGCGAGGTATCTTTGAGCGTATACGCGAGGAGAGACGTGAGATTTCCACCGAAGCCGATCGTCCCGCCGCCGCCGGGGGTTTTGAGCTGCGGATCGAGTTGGAATCCGGTGTTGTTTCCGTTGAGTTTCTCCTGTCCCGTCCCCGTTCGGAATGCCGCAAGGCTCGAGTAGTTCGTCGATCCCCACCACATCTGGAATGTCGGCGAAGTTGACCAGAAGTCGTTGCCTTGGAACGTGACGTTGCCGTTGGTCGTGCCCGAGTCCATCAGGCGCACGCCGCCGGTCGTCACCACGATATTGTTGCGGAGGTTAATCGCCGTGCCCACCGTGCGAATTCGAATGCCCGCGGGCGTGACGCCGGTGAACGGCGTGAGGTAGACCGTATTGTTGTACACCTGAAGCTGCGTGATCGATCCGCCGAGATAGATGCCGCCGTATCCACCCCCGCGGCAGTCGTTCTCGCTGATGTTGTAACGGAAGATGTTGTTCTTCCACGCCCGCGCGCCGCCGTACTGATACGCCAGCAGCCCCGCGCCTCGATTGCCGTGCGAATAGTTGTATTGAATGATCGAGTTCGACGTTCCGCCATCCAAGTCGAACCCGCCGCCGTCAAATTGGTTGCTACTCTTATTGTTGTACGATTCGTTGTACTGAATCACGACCGCGTTCGAATCGAACGCCCAAATTCCGAACGGCCCGCCGCCGGTGAAGTTGTTCCACTGCCCGTTGTTGTACGCGACGTTTCGCTCGAGTGTTGCGCCGTTGACGTCGGAAATGCGAATCCCGTCGCCGGTATGAATGTTGGCGTTGGCGATGCCCGCATTGTTGTACGCCTGTGAATCGGCGATGTAGAGATTCGTGTGCGACCAAGTCGTCGCATTGGAGAGGAACGTTCCGACCACGACGATACCCGCGTCGCCGTTATCATGGCTGGAACTGTTGGTGATCCGAACGTCGTTGAATCCGCTTTTAACGTTGTAGCCCGCGATGCGGATGCCATCGAGCTTAAAGCCCGACGTTTCGACATTGTTCACGCGTAGATAATTCAGCTTCGTGTTGTTCGCCAGCGTGTTCTGAAATTCCACGCCGCTGCTGATATTCGCGCCCGATTGGCCCAGCGCGTTATAGCTTCCGGTGAAGCGGAGATCGTTCACCTCGATGCCGCTGGCGTTGACCGCGAACAGTGCCATGCCGTCGCCGGCTTGGAGGGTTGCGCGGCCCGTGCCGTAACTGCCGATGACGATCGGATTCGCCGCGGTGCCGGTGTCTTCGGCGCCGAGCGCGATCGTGTTGGGAGTTTCCGTCAGGCTGAAGTCATCGGTCGATAACACGGACGAGCCGGCGTTCTTGTAGGAATAGATTTCGACCGAGTCGAAGTCGGCGGGTGTGACGAAGGCGCGATAGTATTCGGAGTAGAATGCCGTGACGACCTGGTAGTCGATCGACATCACGCTCACGCCGTTTTTGATGAAGTGGATGCCGACCCAACCGGAACCATCGGTGTTGCTGATCTTTCCCCAAGCGCGGAAGACATATCCCGCGTTGCGTTCCACACCGCTGGTGATGAATTGATTCTCGCCGCCGGAGTTTGCGCCGTTCGTGGCCGTGCGAAGTCCGTACGTCCCGCTGTGCGCGTCGTTCGAACTGACGGTCGCGCCAGAGAGCGGGCCGTTCCAGCCGTTCAAATTTCCGCTTTCGAATCCGCCGTTAATCAGCGGCGTCGGAACGGGATTGTTGGCGAACGTCTGGCCGCCTTCGAAGAGCACCTTATCGCCCGCATTCAGATCGAGCGCGTTCGCTTTATCGACGCTCTTCCACGCGGTAGCGGGAGTGAGTCCGTTGGCGTTGTCGTTGCCGCTGGGGCTGAAGTAGTAGGTTGAGAAAAGAACGCGCGATTCGAGTTGTTCGATCGTGTGTCGAACGGCGCGCGCAAGAGAAGCCGAGGCGCCAAATCGGCGCGATTTCCAAAACTTTAACATCGCAAACCTCCCTGCATGGCGGACCCACGGACGTGAACGTTCTTTCCGAGTGCTTTTCCGCCGAAGGGAAGAGTATACCTCGTGTGAATTCCGCAAACAGAAAACCGCGAAAAAGTTTTCCCGACTCGCCGAGAATTCATCGCTTTGTCATGAACGTCCGATAATGTCGCTCGGCCTAGAATGAGAAGATGATCAGCGGTCATGTCTTGGTTTTAATCAACCTGTCGACAACATGGTTTATGTCGGGATTGATCTGGTTTGTTCAGCTCGTTCACTATCCACAATTCGCAGACATCGGCGGAGGCGCAAATTTTGCCGCCTATCACAAACGTCACACGCGGCTGACCAGCTACGTCGTCATCGCTCCGATGCTCATCGAGGCCGTTACCGCGACTCTGCTTTTGTTTCTTGCACCGGTTACGGCATCCCGCTCGCTGCTATGGATCGGCGCAGCGCTAGTTGGTGTGATTTGGATTTCCACATCCTTCCTCCAGATTCCGCGACACAAAAAGCTCGGGGTCTCGTTTGACGGCAAAGTCTGTTCGTCTTTGTGCGCGACGAATTGGATTCGCACGTTCGCCTGGAGCGCCCGCGCAATTTTGATGACGATCGTCGCGGCGCAATAAAAGCCCCCGGCGCCGAGAGGGAGCCGGGGGCTTAAAGAGCATCCGAATCGAATCAACGATCGCGATTAGACATCGCCGTTGATGAAATCCAGATCGCTCGCGAACTCGTTGTTCGCCAGATCGGTGATGATGTCGCGCCCGCCCGCGTCGGCGTTGAAGAGGAACCAATCCTTGCCTTCATCGCCTGTAAGCAGGTCGGTTGCACCGTCGTCGAACACTTCCTGATCGGGCGTGAGCATCCCGTTACGAAGTGTGTTGACTCGCGTGTTGTACGAGCCGCTGCCCGTCCAAATGCTAAGCACCTGCATCAGTGCCGCCGAATTGTGATCGTGAGACGTCGTGCCGGCGACGAGGATGTCGTCTTCGGTGTTGCCGACGATGAGATCACTGTCGGTCCCGCCAATCAGCAAGTCGCGACCCGCGCCGCCGACAAGCAGATCGATTCCTGAATCGCCCACGAGGACGTCATTCCCACCGCCGCCGCGGATCAGATCCGCGCCGGCGCCGCCGTGTACTTCGGCCGTCTTAGTCACGGTCGATCCGATCGCGATCACGTCGATGCCGTCGCCCGCGTTGACGATGATGCGACCCGAATGCGTGAACGTCGTCGTCGTGCCATTGATCGTTAGCACGCTCGCGCCCGCGCTGTTGCGTGTGACGGTGATCGCGTCACTGCCGTTCGACCCGGTGACGACGAGGTTGCCGTTGCTGTCGACGGCGCCGCCGACAACCGGCGGCGGGGGAGCGGGGTTCGTCACTACAACAGAAGTGGTGCTCGTTCCGGCGCCGTTGTCGTCATCGGTGACGGTGTAGCTGACCGTGTAAGTTCCCGCCGAGTTGGGTGTGAAGCTGAAGCTCGCGCCGCTGCCGGTGGCGACCACTGAACTGCCGAGCTTTGCCGTCCATGCGCGGGTGTGCGTGTCGGCGGTGCCCGGATCGGTGAACGTGCCTGTGAAGTTCAGCGCCTGGTTAGTTGTACCGCTGGTGGGCCCAGAGATCGACGGACTCGGGTTGACGTTGTTGACAGTGATTGTCTTCTGATCGCTGCCCGCGTCGCCGTCCTTGTCGGTGGCGATCATGTTGACGACATAGGTGCCGTTATCGTCCGGGGTGAAGCTGAAGCTCGAACCAGATCCCGTCGCGAACGCGTTGCCGTTCTTGGTGACCGTCCACGTCTTGGCGATCCCGGCAGCCGTGTCGACGGAGCTCGGATCGGTCGCGTCGCCGGTCAGATTGATGGAGCTGCCTTCGTTGCTGGACGCGGGAGCGCCGCTGATAGACGCCGTCGGTCCAACGTTCTGCACCGTAACCAAAGACGAATCGATCGACGTGTTCCCCGCGCTGTCGGTCACGCGAAGCGCAACCGTGTGCGTGCCGTTATCGTTGTACGTGACGCTCGTCGAAACGCCCGTCGCGTCGATGTCAAAATTCACGCCGTCGTAGTTGTAGTCCCACTGATAGCTAACGATATCGCTCGCGCCATCGGGATCGGTCGAACCCGCGCCGCTGAAGTTCACGGTCGTGCCTTCGGCGACGTTGCGATCGGCGCCGGCGTCCGCGGACGGCGCGGCGTTTTCGGGCGTGCCGGCGTCTTTGGCGTAGACGTAGACGATGCCCGTCTGCGGACCGTCGGTCATGTCATCTGAATCGGTGATGACGAATCCGCCGTCCGGCAGCGCGCCCGTCGCGGCGCCGAACGATTCGAACGACTGGTCGTAATTTGTCGGCGGAGTCGGGTTGGCGATCGTCGCTTCCAGTTCGCCGGCCGTGTGATCGAACACAAACGCTTTGCCCGCAGGATAAGAAGTCGGGACGAGAACGGGATCGCCGTTTTCGTCGAGAATCGGATCGCCGTTGTCATCGAACGCAGGTCCGACCGAATCAACAAGCTGGCCGCGCGCCGAAATCATCACCTTGTCGCCGTTGACGCTGATCGATCCGCCGAAATATTGCTGGCCGGTCAGAACGCCTTCAGGATTGCTGTAGGTGCGAACGTACGAACCATCGCCTTCGAACTGATACACGAACCCGCCGTCGAATACGAAGTTATTCAGATCATCGCTCGGAGCGCCGACCAGAATATCGGCTCCGGCGTACGCGACCGCGGCGCCAAAGCCGTGGGCGTCGTTAGCGGTGGCGCTGGGTTCGGAAAGGGTTTGCAGGAGTGATCCGCTCGTGCCGTCGAATTCCCAGACGACGCCTTGCGTCGCGCCGGCGACGATCGGGCCGGTCGTGCCGTTGATCAAAATGTTGTCGCCCGACACCGCCATCGCAACGCCCATGTTGAAGCCGTTGTCGCCCGACGGATTGTCGAACACCTGGACGGCTGCGCCGCTCAGATCGACCTGATTCACTTCGCCATCGCCGCTGGTTCCTTCATTCGTCGCGACCAGCAATGTGTTTCCGTAGGTTTCGATGTTTTTCCCCCAGCCGGAAACGTGGCCGGATTCGGTCGTGGGGAACGGATTGTTCACGACCGTGGGAGTGGTGTCCGAAGCGTTGTCGTAGACGTAGATCGCGCCGTCGGTGGACGCGTGGCCGGGATCACTGATGGCGATCTTGCCGTCGGCGAAGAACGCGACGGCGGTGCCGAAGGTGCTGCTCGACTCGGCATCCGGGTTGATGAAGTGTCGGATCACCGTTCCGGTGGTAGTGTCAATGAGCGCGGCGTCACCGCCGCCGCTTTTGGCGGGCGCGCCAACGATGGCAAGATTTCCGTGCGTTGCGATATCCAAACCGAATCCCGATCCGCTTTCCGGATTCGGATCATGCACGGCCGCGGTCAGGTTGTATCCGCTAAAAAGCGTGCGACCTTCGAGACATTCCAAGACGGCGCCGGCCAGTTTTTGGCGGGCGATGTTCCGATGCGAACGAAGACTCACGGTACAGCTCCTCTCGGCCCAGCACGCGTGCGCGAAATCCACCGTGTCATCGCGTGGACTGCAACACACGCGGACGGGCACAGCTTGATGAATTGCGCGCACCCGCGCTACGCGGGCCGTTTTGGTAAAACGAGACTTACAACTTTTCGGATCTGAGACGACGACATGCTGTGCAGCGATTGCGCTTGTGCGGTGAAAATTTGCCCATGAAAAGCGCTTGTCGTGTGAGTTGCTGCGTCGCTCTTTCCCAGCCCGATATCGCGTGCCCATACACGCGACGCGCGGATTATTACGGCCATCAAGAATACTCAATATGAAAATCGCAGATTGCTTGCGTCCGATATTTTTGCAGTGATCAGTCGAAGTACGCGAGAGTGCGATGTCTTACGTCGTTTCGAAATTCGAAGCTTTTTGCCGATTCTTTCGCGCCGAAATTGCGCGTTTGCTTCACTTTTCTTTGCGACAAAAAGTAGGAAATTTCTCGTCGCAAAGTTGCGGAGATGCCGCTGTCGTGGACGGCTACTTCGAGTTATGAAAAGCCCCCGACGGCGGAAGCCGCCGGGGGCTCTGAACATCTGAATCAATCACCCATCGCGATTGGTTGAGCAAGTCGTCTTAAGGGACGATTTGGCTGTCGAGGTTGAAGAGGTAGAGCAGACCGGTTTGCGAGCCGTCGGTCGCATCGTCCGAATCGGAGATGAGGAATCCGCCGCCGGGCAGCGCGACCGTCGCCGTGCCGAATGATTCGAAGCCTTGGTCGTAGCTGGTCGGCGGCGTCGGGTTGGCGATCGTCGCTTCGAGGTGGCCGGTGGTGTGGTTGAAGATGAACGCTTTGCCTGCGGCGAACTGCGTGGGGGCCATGACCGCTTCGCCGTTTTCGTCGAACATCGGTTCCCAGTTTTCATCGTACGCCTGTGCGACTGAGTCGACGAGCTGACCCTTGGCCGAGATAAGCACCATGTCGCCATTCACGGTGATCGATCCGCCGAAGTACTGCTGGCCGGTCGAAACGCCTTCGGGGTTGGTGTATGTGCGGACCGGCGTGCCGTTCGATTCGAATTGATAGACGAATCCGCCGTCAAAGACCCAGTTCACGAAATCATCGCTGGGCGCGCCGACCAGGATGTCATTGCCCGCGTAGGCGACTGCGGCGCCGAAGCCGTGGGCGACGTTGGCAGTGGCGCTGGGCTCGGAGAGGGTTTGAATGACCGATCCGTTCGTGCCGTCGAATTCCCAGACGACGCCTTGCGTCGCGCCGGCGACGATCTCGCCCGTCGTGCCGCTGATGAGAATCTTGTCGCCCGACACCGCCATTGCGATGCCCATGCCGTAGCCGTTGTCGCTCGACGGATTGTCGAGCACTTGCACGACCGCGCCGCTCAGGTCGACTTGATCGACCTCACCGTCGCCGGTGGCTCCTTCGTTGGTCGCGACGAGCAGGGTGTCGCCGTAGGTTTCAATGTTCTTGCCCCAGCCGGATTGGTGTCCAGCTTCGGTCGTCGGATACGGATTGGTGATGACGGTCGGAGTCGTGTCGCTGGCATCGTCATAGACGTAGATCGCGCCGTCGGTCGAGGCGTGGCCCGGATCGCTGATGGCGATCTTGCCGTCGGCGAAGAACGCGACCGCTGTGCCGAAGGTGCTGCTCGACTCGGCGTCGGGGTTTGCGAAATGACGAATCACCGCGCCGGTCGTGGTGTCAATGAGTGCCGCGTCGCCGCCGCCGCTCTTCATGGGCGAACCGACGATCGCGAGATTGCCGTGCGAGGCCATATCGATGCCGAACGCCGATCCGCTTTCCGGATTCACATCGTGCACGGTCGCGGCCAGGTTGTATCCGCTGAAGAGGGTGCGGCCTTCGAGCGATTCCAAAACAGCGCTGGACATCTGACGGGCGACGCTTTGACGGGAAGAGAGACTCACGAGCAAGCTCCTTTTTGGCCACCATCGAGGTGCGCACAATCAGCCTTCGTCATCGCGCGGACCGCAACTCACACGCGGACAAACCAGCCTTTTGATTGTCTCGCACCCGCGACTTGCGGGCCGTTAGTTGGAAGAATCAATCGGACACAGGTGACAGAACTGAGACGAATACGCCGCGGGTCATTCGATCGTTCGTCGCGCCGCAGCGAATTTTTTTCACGCTGCAAAGCAGAGCTCGCGTGACTATTTCTGGCCGGCTCGTCAGTAAATTACGACACGAAAAGTGGAGCAGTGACAAAATCAAAATCGACGATGCAAACGCAGAAAATCAGGCGTACGCGCAAGAATTGCTACTTCACAAAAGGCATTTACTTTCCGCATCTTTGCGTCGAAAAAAAATTCGAACTGACATTCTTTTTCGAGAACACATCGCTGTCGCCTTCCTGTGCGAACGTCGACGAATAGACGTTGCCAAACTCAGCTGTCTCCAATTTGCAGCGCTCACGCGCATCGTGGCACGCACTAGGTTCGACATTGTCATAAACAGAAAGGATGACATGTCGATCAAACTCAAACCGCTTAAAGAGCAAGTAATGGTCCTCACGGGCGCCTCGAGCGGAATTGGACTCGCGACCGCCGAAGCGGCCGCGAAGGAAGGTGTCAAGCTCGTGCTGGCGGCGCGAAGCGAACAGACGATGAACGACATCGTCCAGCGTCTCAACACCGGCGGGAGCGAGGCGATCTTCGTCTCCTGCGACGTGGCCAAGCGCGACCAGGTCGAACGCGTGGCCACGATGGCGATCGAACGCTTCGGCCGAATCGATACGTGGGTGAACAACGCGGGCCTCGCCATCTACGGTCGGCTCGACGAAGTGAGCGACGAGGACAGCCGGCAGTTGTTCGAAATCAATTTCTGGGGCGTGGTGCACGGATCGCTCGTCGCGCTGCCGCATTTGAAGCGCAACGGCGGAGCGCTCATCAACGTCGGCAGCGAAGTGTCTGAAGCGGTCGCGCCGCTGTTGGGAATGTACTCGGCGTCGAAGCACGCGGTGAAGGGGTTCACCGATGCGTTGCGCGTGGAGATCGAGCAAGTCGATCAAGCCCCCGTTGCTATCACGCTCATCCAACCCACCGCGGTCGATACGCCGTTTCCGCAGCATGCGAAGAACTACCAGAACCAGGAGGCGGCATTGCCTTCGCCCACGATCGAGCCGGAAAAAGTGGCTGAGGCTATTCTCCATGCCGCCTCGCATCACACGCGCGACAAGAAAGTCGGCGCGATGTCGGTGATGAACACCGCCGCGGCCAAGCTTGCTCCGCATCTGCACGATAAGATGTCGGCCAAGCAAGCCGACCGGTTGCATTACAACGAGAAACCGCGCGATCCCGACGGCGCGCTGTATCGTCCGAGTGAAACGACGACCGTCGTCGGCCAGAAGCACGGGCCCGGCGGACGCAAAGCGGAGTGATTCGCATTGCCGCAAACAGAAGACGCGGAAAGGCCCCGAAGTCGGTGAGATTTCGGGGCCTTTCGTTTGCATCTCGCTTCCCCCAGATGCAGCGAATCGTGTCGATGCGCTTATGGCGTCACCAGCGAGACGACGACGTCGTCATTCGCCTGATCGGTGATCACGTCGTTATCAACCGTAAAGAACAGATGTCGGCTGTCGTCGCCGGTGAGGATGTCTCGATCGTTGTCGTCGGTGATCGTCGTGGCATTGAACGCCACGTTTCCGGTCACGTTCGTGCCGCTCTGCAGATTCGAAACGCGCGTCGCGAAGCTGCGCGAGCTGTTGAACGAATCGCTTAACGCCGACAGCGCGGCAACATCATCGTCGTGATCGGTCTGTGAACCGATCAACACATCCTGCCCACCGCGGCCGAAGAGGCCGTCGACGCCGTCGCCACCGATGAGGATGTCTTTGCCCTTGCCGCCGATTAGCACATCGACGCCGGCATCGCCCACCAACACCGCGCGGCGATTGATCTTCGAGTTCACGCGAATCAGATCATCGCCGCCAAGGCCGAACCCAATCAGCTTGCGCGGCTTGTTGAAGATGCCTTGCGAGACGTCATTAAGGAAGACCGCCACCTTACTGTTGCTACCGCCGGACCGCTCGAAGCGAATCGTGTCGTCGGAAGCGGTGCCGAAGACGACGACCATCTTCTGCCCGGCCTTGCCCGGATCATCAAACTCGGCAGCGCCGCTGTCGTCGTTGACGATGGTCCCCGTCGCCACGCTGTCGCCGAGCTGCGCGCCGGTGACGTTGGAAAGTGTCGCGGTGAAGGCTTCGTCGAACTCCGGCGTGGTGTCGCCGTTGACGAGCACGGTGACGGTCTGCGACGTGTCGCCCGGCGAGAACGTCACGGTTTGCCCCGCGATGGCGGTGTAATCCGAGCCCGCGATGGCGGTGCCGTCGGACGTGGAGAAATCGACCGTCACGGTGGACGAAGACGCGACCGACAACGTCACGGTGAACGTTGCGTTGGTGGTCCCAGTGTTACCCTCAGCGACCGAGATGTTGCCGATATCAACCGACGTGTCATCGTTATCGGTGATCGTCAGCGTCGCGGTGTCGTCGGCGCCGAGCACGGCGCCGTTGGTGGGCGACGTGAGGGTGAGGTTGATGGTTTCGTTGGGTTCATCGGTCGTATCGTTGTCGATGGCGACGTTGAAGGTCTTGCTCGTCTCGCCGTCGAGGAAGGTGAGCGTTCCGCTGGCGGCGGTGTAATCGTCGCCCACGTCGGCGGTGCCGTCGCTCGTGGCGTAGTTGACGGCGACCGTGCCCGTCGTGCCGCCGGTGCGATTGACGGTAATGGTCGCCGTCGTCCCCGCTTCACTGACGGTGTAGGTCGGAGCGCTGAACTCCAGCGCGCCGGGCAGGGAAGACGTCACGTCGCGGATCGTCCCGCCGCCGCCGATCGCGCCCACCAGCGTCGCGGCGCCGGTGCTGAGGTTGATCGTGTACAAGTTCGAAACGCCACCGACCACCAGCCCCGCGATCGCGGCCACGCTCGGCCCGCCGGTGATATCAAATCCACCCGCGGTCGCGTTCACGCCTAGCGCGCCCACCGTATTGAGCGAGCCGTTGTTGGGCGGATTCTGAATCGCCAGCACGTCGAGATTCGAATCGATCGCGTAGAGCGTCGTGCTCGACGCGCCGGGAAAGTTATTGGTGTACGCCGACGCGATCACGTTCGGATTCACGCCGTTGTTCGGATCGCCGCCGGCATAGGCCAGCGCCGTGTCGTTGGACGTTACCGTGCCGTCATTCGGATTGATGCGCAGATTCTGGTCCGCGTCGCTCACCACGCGCAACCGATCCGCGACCGGATTGAAGTCCACACCGAAATCGGTGCCGTTCAATGCCGTGCCAAACGCATTCGAACCCACCTGCGTTGCTGCGCCCGTTGTCGTGTTGATCGTGTAAAGCCGGCTCGTGCTGCCGACGCCGTAAAGCAACCCGTCTTCAGGCCGGAAATCAATCCCGAGCAGATTTTCACCGCCTTGCAATCCGGTAACGGTCACGGTGGAGTCGATCGTTCCGGGTGTGGTGGTGTCAAAGGTGATCAGCGCATTCGATGTCGTCAACCCGGTGACGGTGCTGAACAGTGTGCGCTGTTCCAGCGTTTCGATGGCGGCGGTGGAAGTGCGAGGCATGTAGGTCTCCTTACCTAATGAGATATTCATTTCCGAATCCCGGCGCAGCCCCCGCGAGCGCGAGGTAAAACGAGAATCGCCGGTTCCGTGAGGCCGACATTGTAAGGCACGGTGCGAATCTTGGGGACGGGGCAAGTGAAAAAACAGAAATGGCGATTCTCGCCGCCCAGCGGTGCAACGGAACAGCCGTCGTCCCATTCACACCGCCACCGTCACTTTCAAAAATGTCGCCGGGATCGAAGTCGCGTTCTTGTTCGGACTCTTGTTTTGCGCGATGAACAACGCTTCCAATTCCTTCTGCAGATCCGCGGCGCGTCCGTTCTTTTCAGCGGCTTCGAAGGCATTCATCGTGGGGCCGTAGTATTTTCGAAACGCCGCGAGAAAGTCCGACGGCGACGCGGGGGAATTGAAGAGGTAAGTGTCTTTCGCAAAGGAGATTTTTTCCTTCGGTACGCCCGCGGCGCCGAAGCGTTCGATGACGTTGGCTTCGATGCCCCAAGTCATCGGGCTGATGAAACCTTCCGGCGGCGGCGGGGAATAGGCGGAGCTGATCTTGAGAATCTGCGCGACCAGAGTCGGATCGCCGGGAATCCAGTTCCCCATCACGATCCGCCCGCCGGGTTTCGTCACGCGGACCGTTTCCTTCGCGACGTCAAACGGCTTGGGCGCGAACATCGCGCCGAAAATGCTGACGACGAGATCGAACGTGCGATCCTCCAACTCCGCCAGGTTTGTCGCGTCACCTTCCTGAAATCGACAATTGCTCAAACCCATTTCCTTCGCGCGGCGATTTCCCGCCTCCACCAAATTCTTCGCGATATCGACGCCGAGTACCTCCGCCCCAAGCCTCGCCTCCGGAATCGCCGTCGTCCCATCGCCGCAACCGAGATCGAGTACCTTCATTCCCTTGCTGATGCCGAGAGATTTCACCAGCGCCTCCCCGCTCTCCCGCATGCTTGAAGCGATCTGTGTGAAGTCGCCCTTTTCCCAGAGTGCTTTGTTCGGATTCATCGGAGCCTTCCTTTTTTGGCGGTTACTCGGCGTCATTAATCAGAATACATTCGAGGCCAACGGTTCCCTGACTATTTTTTAGCGCAAATAATGGATAACTCCCGTTTCCGTAAGGCGGCGTCAGTTCGACGGAAACAACTCGATCGGCCGATGCCTTCAGTCGAATCGATGAACTTGCACGAGCGTCGAAAACTGGCGAGACCCACGATGTTTGTATTAGCAGTGAAATCATCGATGCCGACTGCAAGGCAGAAATTGTGATCACCCCAGAGTTGATCACAATTTCGCCGATTCGTTCGGTGTAGTCGTGTTGTGTGTTCTCCAAGCGGATAATTAGGCGAGCAATTTCCCTGACTTCCGACAATTGATACGTAGTCAGGTGGACCGCGCAGCGACCTGCGCGAACAAGACGAACTTCGACGGCCGTTGCCGGCGAGGCGCTGTCCGTGACTATTAAACGATCTGAAGTTTCAAGTGATGCGACGTCCGCGATGAAGCTGCTTTTCGGACGACCTTCCGATTTCTGACGAGAGGATGCGGCAATGAATAGACAGAGGAAGATAATGCAAGACGTGACGATGAGAACGCCCAGTGTTGTCGCCCAAGTTCCGACGAAAATTGACTTGCGGTAGTACGGCGACACGCCGAGAAGACCGTGTATGACTGCAAGTGCGACCAAACCCATCAAGAGTGCCGACCACTTTCGCATGTTGCGCCTGCCGTCTGCGTCTTTTGTGATCAGATCTGCTGCCGCTCTCGCATTCGTCAAATGACAGGGGATGGGTTTGGCGGATTCGATTCCCGAGTACGGGAGGATACGCATTCACTATCTGCCCGACAACGTCCTGCATTGCGATGACACAATCCGATTCAAGTGGGAGTAGTCGTACCAATGCAAGTCGCGCAACGATGTAACTCGCGCAACGAGTCGAAATGAAAATATTTCTCTGCCCGTTTTCTAGTGAAAATCGAAATTCGGCCTTTCCGGCGCCGTTTTGGTGCCTCAATCGCGCAGCGCCCCGAGTAAGTGGTGAACGAGTGGATTGTCCGCTCGGCCGTTTCATTCCATCAGAAAGGTGAAGTCGTGCTTGCACGTGCGTTCAATCCGTTCATCGCGCGGCCCGGAATGACCCCGCATGACCCCGCGTGGCCCAAAATGTCACCACTTCATCAAATGTGCGGAACGAACCCACCGCGAACAGATCGAGCGGAGGCCTCGCAGGATAAAAGGAAGCGGGATGACTTGGCGTCATCCCGCTTGGAGTGCGATCGGGTTGTCATCAGACTGGTATCAGCGAGCGCGTCGTCGCATTGCCAGTGCGCCGATTGCGCCGGCGAAGACGCACATCGACGTCGGCTCGGGGACAGCGACGGTGAGGGCGACGTTGTCGAACCAGAGATTTCCGCCGGTGGTGCCCTTGCTCAGGTCGATCGTCAGATCGCTGCCGGCGAGCGGCTCGCTGCCGTAGGTTTGCCAGGTGATGGTCCAGGTTGCGAAGGTGCCGTCGGTGGGGACAGAGGCGGTGCTGGAGACGAAACCGGGCATGGCGGTGGTGGCGCCGTTGACGAGAAGGCGGGCGCGGGCGTCGCCGCCAATGCCGTCAGTCGTGGTGGGGAACGCGCCGCCGGCGGCATCGTTGCCGACATCGACCGTCAACGTGTACTTGGTGTTGTCGGCGAGGGTGATGCCGAGCAACTGTTGAACGAATCCGTTGGTGTTGTAGACAACGGCGGCGTTATTTTCCCCGGCATAGTTCGGATCGCCGGGAAAACGCACCGAGCCGGTCGGGTCATAGAGCGCGCCGTAGGCGAAGCCGCCGCTGGGGCCGAAGGTCCAGTTGGTTGCGGTGGCGCTGGCGCCTTCCGGAACGTCCGATACCGAATCCGCCTCGAAATCACCATTCAAAACGACCGCCGCGCGAGTGCTGCTTACGAGCGCGATGACGACCAGCAGCGCAGCGACGCTATTCGATACGAAAGCCTTCATTGCAATCCTCCGCATGAGATGAAAAAGATGAACCCGCCTTCACCCCCCAACATACGTAGTGACCGAATCGAAAGGCCATAGAGTCGATCGATATTTTGATGGACATTCTTAGCGCGACTTGGAAAATGGGCGAAAATCCGATGCTGGGAAAGTACCTAAACGTCAACATCTGTGGGCATTTCGCGGAATGGTCGGAGCACTATTTTCGCCGCGTTAAGCCGATGGACAATCTGCTCATCTGGGTTTTGGGCGGCGGGGGATGTGTGTGCTGCGAAGGCAAGCGGATCAATGCGAAGGTGGGGGATCTGATCTGTTTAAAACCCCGGCTGCCGCACGACTACGCTGCCGATCCCGATGATCCTTGGGACATTCTGTGGGTGCACTTCGAAGGCAAGCTGGCGCGGTCGTTCATGGATCCGATTCGCGCGCACGGCGGGCTGTGCGTCCCACTCGGTTTGGACGCGGAGATTCGCGACCGCTGGATCGACATGGTGATCGCGTTCGCGGCCGATCAGCCGGGACATGAGATTCTCGTCAACACCGCCGCGTACGCGCTGCTCGGATCGATCGTGCATCGCCTGAGCACTCGGCGTGATCAGGCGAGCGAACCCTCGTTCGACGCGCACGCGATCCAGTCGTACATCCATCACTACCTGACCGAGACGATCACGCTCGATGATCTGGCGCGCCAGTTCGATCTCTCCCCCACGCATTTCGTCCGCGTGTTCAAGAATCATTTCGGTGTGAGCCCGATTCACTACATCATCCAACGGCGCGTCGCGCTCGCGTGCGACCTGCTCGCGGAGACGTCACTCACGGTGAAGCAGATTAGTGAAAAGGTGGGCTACGACGATCCGTATTACTTCTCGCGACTGTTCAAGAAGGTGGTGCGGAGCAATCCGACGGAGTATCGGCGGACGAAAACAAGGCCGAGGAAAGGCGATCGCTCCGCGCCAAATCGTCTCAAGGATTGGTAAGGAGGAAGTTCAGATTCCAGGTCGAGTAGTATTCGATCTGCGTGCCGAATCGGTTCGGGGAAAAGAGCGTGGAGACGATTTCGTCTCGCGTCACGAAATCGACATGGCCGTCGGCGCAGGCAACGGGCGCGCCCTTGCCTTCGTGCCGATACGGCCGCGCGTTGGGGAGATACGGGTTCGGCTGGATGCCAAGCGCCGAATACTTCGAGGGATACATGATTGTCGATTCCCACGTCCACGGGGTGACCGAGCAGAAGATCACACCAACATAACTGCTGTTCTTTCGAACTGCCGGCGAGGAGGTGCGCCAGGTTTTCCAGTAGCAGTAATAAGAGGGCACGCCGTCGGGTTTATAGCCGTAGCCGTTTTGAAGATGCGGATTCAATCCGTACGAGACGTAGGGCGCGGCGGCGTCGGGGGAGTAATCGTTCCCTGCCGACGGATTGAACACGTCGGGGCCATAAGGACATCCGCCGCGGTTGGTTTGGGTGTCCTGCTTGAGGTAGTGCATGTCCGAGAGCAGCGCGTGCCAGATCGGAAGCGGGTACGGTGGGAAGTGATATTCGAGTACTGGCTGGTGGGCGGTGGGATAACAGCCTTTGAAATCATCGCAATACATCTGGACGGCGAAGAATGCTTGGCGAGCGCCGCTCATGCATCGGGTCAGCCGCGCCTGCTCGCGAGCGCGCGACAGCGCCGGCAACAGCATCGCGACGAGCACGGAGATGATTCCCATGACGACCAGCAATTCGACAAGCGTAAATCCACGCTTGCTCATTGCAGGAAGCTCGACCATCGTGAACGCATTTCGTTTTCGCATGAGGTTCCCCTCATCGTTATTGGCGATTTCGACGAAGCATCGGAACCGCGAGGATCGCGATCAACGACAAGCTCGCCGGCTCAGGCAAAAACGTTCCCGAGATCTGGAAGCCGTTGAGCGCGCCCAGTCCGCTCGTGCCCGGCGCGAAGGTTCCGTTGATGTTTCCGCTCCCGTCGGCAGTGACGCCGAAAAATTGAAGGTAGTTCTCGCCCAGCACATAACCAGTAAACGCAACCGTGCCGGTCGCCGACTGTGGCGAGCCGCCATTCACGGTGAAAGCGCCGCCGAGTCCGACCGATCCGGCGGTCGAATAGAGATACAAATCGTAGCTTTTCCCCGGCAGTAGATTGGCGATCGTGAAGGTGCCCGGCGCGAGAGCCAGAAGATAGTCGTTGAGCAGTGCGTTCGTGGCCGTCCGGTGGTTGTTGAAGTTCGATCCCACGCTGGTGAACGACACCGTCGTCGCGGCGCCGTTCGATTGAGACAACGCCGACGCGGTGAGGCTGGGGGCGCTCTGAGTCGGCGGGTTGAGATAGTTCCACTGATCGCCCGCCGTTCCCACCACCGCGGCGCCGGTGTAGTTCTCTAAGGTGTAGGCGGGTACACCGTCGGGGTTCTGATTGTCGTTGATATCGAGGTTGATCAGGGCCGCGCGGGCGGTGGCGCTGAGCGTAAGCACTGAAAGGACAAGCAACAAAGAACGAGTTCGGCGTGCCGACATGAGGTCCTCCTGGTTCATGACTGGAAATGAGACGCTGGATCAATCGGAGCGTTACAACGGTAATAGAGGTATGACGTTACGACCACTGCCCCAATCGGAGAATCTTTGGTAGATTTCCTGAATATGACGTGGCGCGACGCCCGTTACACCCTCCCCCTTGAACTACCGCCGCGAATTCAGCGCATCACTGTTGGGGACCATCGACCTGGCGACGGGAAGGGCCACGACCACTTTCCGGGGCACTGGTACGTCCACCTTTATAGCTATCGCGCGGAACTGACGATCCAGGGGCAAGTATTTCCGATCGAGGCGGGTTACGCGGGACTCATCCCGCCGACCAACGACGTGACCTGCCGCTACGAGGGCCGCTCATCGCACCTCCATGCCCACTTCATTCCGCGAGAAGGCGCGGGTGCGGCGGTGGAGATTCCGGTGATGCAGGATCTGGGCACACGGTTTCTGCGGATCAGCGATCGCTTTTCCGAAGCGATCCGATTCTTCCGAACGCAGCCCGAGCGCGCCGAGGCCAGATTGCTCGACATCCTCTGGGAGCTCGCGCAACCGCCCGCGGAAGAGACGGACGAGCGCTTGGCCGCGGCGCCGACGGTGGTGCGCGAGGCGTGTCATCTGATCGATCAACATCTCTACCTGAGACTCACCGTCCCGTTCGTTGCGGCGCCGTTCGATCTTTCGCCGGATTATCTCACGCAACTTTTTCGACAGCATCTCGGGACGACGGTTGTCGCTTACATCCGCCAGCGCCGCGTTCTGCGCGCACAGCATCTGCTTTTGCATTCGTGGCTGCCGATTAAGGCGATCGCGCAACAAGTCGGGATTCCGGATCAGCATCTGTTCAATAAGACAATCCGACGAGAACTCGGCGCCGCGCCGAGCAAAATTCGGGATGCGAATCGGTGAAACTCGCGTGAGCGACGAAGCACTGCTCAGAAGACTGGTAGCATGGGCGCCTCGCCCATGCATTTGCATGAAGAGCATGGGCGGGGCGCCCATGCCACCCGTCGCTTGATGTCTATAGCGTGTTGGTAGTAAAGACGACTATTCTGCAAACCGAAACACTTCCGGCTCACTCGGATACGACTTCCCGTCTTCGCTCCGTTGCCAGCGCAAGTAGGTCTTCTCGCGTAGAAGCAACACGTGCGTCTGCAACGTGAAGCCCACGAGATTCAGATCGGGATGTGGCTTGAGTCCCCACTTGTTCAATCCTTCGGGATAGCGCGTGAGGAAGAGCCGCAGTAGATCGTCGAGCTTGGGAAGCGTGCCAAGTTTCTTCAGGGCTTCATCGAGCTTCTTCTCCAGCCCGCGACTCGCGTTCCAGAAGGCCATGTCGGGGCCGTCGTGGGGGAGGTTGAAGAGGTCGAGATATTCCAGCCGCATTGCCTCCTGATGGCGACCTTGTTGCGTGGTGTTGTCGCGACAGGTCATGCCGGAGACGTGGCTGCGGCCGTCTTTGTCAGGGGGGAAGACGTCGATGTATTTGAAGCTGCACTTTTCGATCGCGGCGGATTGCTGTTGATCGTCGAAGACGAGGATGTTGCAGCGGCCCCAAAAAGGCGTGTAGCGCGTGAGGAATTCGACGGCCGACGGCGTGTCGTCGGCGTAGTGCGCCAGCATCTCCATCACGGGAAGCGGGAAGAGATCGTCGGGCTCTTCGTCGATGTGCAGACCGCTGCCGACTCCGCCGGCGCTGATTTTTCCTGTCACCGGAAACTGCTTGGGCGGCGGCGCGGGCTTCCAGTGCGTGAGCGGATCGTCGGTGTTGCCGATCGAGATCGGCCCGCGATCGGAATCGGGAAGGTAGGCGAGGCGGCATTTTTCATCGACTGCGGCGCAGCGGCGCATGCCGCGGAAGGTCGTGTAGAGCGAGAGGCTGCGGAAGATCGCCATCTCGCGATCGCTCAGGTTCGCCAGCGACTTCAACTCGCGATCAACCGCCAGCGCCTGCGCCACCCACAGCGGCGATTCGGGATAGTTCGACGCCGACGGCACGCGGCCCATTCGCTCGGCGTGAAATGCTTCGATGCCTTGAAGCAACTCCGCGCGATCAAGCTGCGGAGAATCGGCGATGATGCGATCGATCGGAACTTCGAGCACCTCCGCGCGGTGGGCGTTGATGTAATCGGCCAGGTTCTTCGCGACTGCATGCGGATCGGGCAACGTCGGTTGCATGAATCGACTCTCCAAAGGTCGGTGGCGATGAGGAATGAAAATTGTTCGATGCAACGCGCGCCGGCAAAACAAGCGTCGCACGCATCATGGATCTTGTGCCATCATCAGGCCGAGATACGACGCGTAGAAAATTCCGCTGCCGTAGGCGGTGGAGGTGAACGTCGTCGTCGTGATTTCTTTCGCGCTCAGCACCTCAACATGTCCGTCGGCGCAGGCGACAGGAAGCCCTCTGCCTTCGTGCCGCGGGTTGTCCTGAATTCCGTAAGCCGACAAACCGAGACACTGCAGCGGGCTGGGAATCGGACTCGTTGAACTCCAATCCCACGGCACGTGCGAACAAAAGATGACCGCGATCCCCGATGCGTTTCTGAGGATGGGGATCGACGTGCGGCGCCACGCGTTCCAGTAGGCGTAATACGGGGAGATCGGTTTATATCCGTAGCCGCTTTGCAGCGCCGGATTCAAGCCGTAGCTAACGATCGGCTGGCTCGGATACGTGTAGTAATCGCCGCCGCCGGTCGTCCAGTATGGCGAAATCAGCGGCGCGATCGTGTCCGGTCCGTGCGGGCATCCGCCGCGATTGGTTTGCGCGTCTGCGCCGAGATACTTCAGTTGCGTCAGGAAGTAATGCCACTGCGGAATCGGATACGGATACGCGCGCGACAACTGTCCCGTGGGATACGCCGCGGGGTAGTAGTTTTTGTAATCGTTGCAATACATCTCGACGGCGAAGAACGTCTGCCGCGCGCCGCTCATGCATTTGATCAACCGCGCCTGCTCGCGGGCCTTTTGCAAGCTGGGCATCAGCATCGCAATAAGGATTGCGATAATGCCGATGACGACGAGCAACTCAATCAGGGTAAACGCGTTCCGCGAAGCGGTTCGGCGGGCGGGGGCCGTGCGCCGCGGGCAGTGAAAGGACGTGTACATCTCACACCTCTAGAACGGGCCGTCCCCGGCAATTCAAATGAGCGCGACCATCCTCCCAAAGCCACCAAATCCTAGTATTTTCCGCCTGAAATCGCGATTGGGCCGGCTCGTGGATTATTGGTATATTTCCGCGATCCGGCAAGAAAAAGTGGGCCGACGCGATGGAAAATCCACCCACCGAACAACCCGAAACGCTGCAGTACGCAACACCGGTGTGGGTCGATCAGATCACTGCAGCGGAGTGGGCGTGGAGATCGTGGCCGACACGGCTGTTGTTTTACCTCGTGATTGGCGCGCAGCTCGTCGCCACCGTTCTACCGCTGGAGTCGCGCGCCCGATCGTCCGTCATTAGCGAAGCCGTTAGAGTTTTTCTTGACGCGTTCGACAGACGCGGATTCGAGTTAGCGCTGGGAACACTTACCGTGTGTTTTTCTCTCGTCATGTCGCCAATCTATTGCGCGATTTTGTCGTGGAGTGCGCGGCGACGCCTCTCTGAAGGCTTGTCATGCAAGCCCAACAGCAACATTCTCGGATGGACCATTTCCGGCGCGGTATTTTTCGGACTGATCGCTTACTGGACTATCGTGGTCATGCAACTCGGCCCGGACTATCTAATGCTCGCAACGGTGTCGTCTGCTGCCTTGCTGGCCTGCGGATCGATCGCGATATGGATCGCCACGCGGGGAGGCGCGCCGTGGGGAATTCCGGCATTGATGTGGTCAACCTATATAGGCGCGGCAGTGTTTGTCATCCTCGTCACGGAACGGCGCCGCCCCGGACGAGTCGTCTTGATCGTTGCGGCAGCGCTAACGCTGATTCATTTGCTCTCAATGGTCGTTCGCGCGAGGCGGAAACCAAGCGAAGCCGCATGACCCGCGTCCTCGCTCCCCTACATATTCCGCGTCGCGAAGGGCACGAGGATTTCTGCGGAGTGGTTAGCGGGGTGACGGCAGAGTTGGCGGAGTTGTTGGAGGGCGATTGATGCCATGCGCGGGAGATCTTCCAGCACTTGGGGGTGCGCTTCCAGACTGTATCGCCGCACCATGAAGTCCTGTCCGCCGATGACCGTGTCTTTCGGATTGATTTCATGCCCGCGCTCGCGCATCGATTGCACGAACGATGCCGCCGTTCGTGCGTCGGGGATGACGTAGGCGGTCGGGCGCTCGGACATCTTGTCGAATTCTTCCGCGGCCAGCCTTCCGCCGACGCGCGTTTGGCCGGCGATCTGAACCAACGCGCGATCCGCGGACAGCCCCGCGTTGAGCAGCGCCACCGCGTATCCGGCGAGCCAGCGCTCGAAGATCTGGCCCGGCTGCATGATCTCGCAGACGTATCCGATGCGCCGATGCCCTGCGCTGAGTAGCCAGGTGGTGGCGAGTCGGCCCATCGCGTTTTCGTCGGTGGCCACCACCTGCACCGGCGTGGTGAGATATTCGTCGCCGCGCGTCGCAACATAGCCGACGACCGTGTGCGGAATGTTCGCCCGCTGCATCTGTTCGAGCAGCTCGGGCCGGATGTCGCCCATCAGCAGCAAGCCGTGCAGATCTTTTGCGTAGGCGAGCGTTCGTTCGGTGACGGCTTTGATGTCGGTCGCGTCTTCCAACGCGGAGACTTCCACCCGCGCGTCGTTCTCCGCGGCGCTGACGAGCAGCGCGTGCAGCATGCCCGCGTAGGCTTCGTCGTCGAGTCGCGAGCCGATGAGCAGGAACCCGAAACGTTGCTGCCGCATGTCCGTCCGGCCCGAAGCAATCCCCGCGGCGCGCATTTCGCGACGGGTGGCGTAGCCGAGCTTTCGGCTGGCATCGAGCACGCGGTCTTTGGTCTGAAGACTGATCTCAGGATGGTCCGACAACGCCATTGAAGCGGCCGCCACCGAAACCTTGGCTCGTTCAGCTACATCTTTCAGGGTGATTCGTCTTTCCTTCCGGGCCATGGGCGGGGATTGTAGCGAAACACCACAGGAATACGCCAATCCTATGCCGTTCAGTGTTTGGGCTCATTTTTAGCGCGGTCCGCAATTGTCCTTTTGCGAAATGACGGTGGCGACGATAGCTTATTCAACTGAACTTCAGCCGGAGTCGTAGTGTTCAAACGGCGGTGGCGGAGTCATTTAGATGTGGAGTCGAAGTGAAGACCGAGAGTGATGTCCAGACATCCCATCCCCAATCAAAAACTATCGAGAGTCGCAGCGATGCCCGTCCCTTTCCGCCGCGCGGCCTGACTTTTTTCTGGGTCCTCAACGATCACTGCCCACGGGCGGAGATGCAGCGGCAGATTCGCGCGTTTGCCGATGCGGGGATCGCGGCGCTTATTCTTCATCCGCGCGACGGCCTTCTTGTTCCCTACGGCGGGTCTGATTGGTTCGATCTGGTTCGCGATCTGGTGAACGATTGCCTTGCGGCCGGCATCGAGCCGATCTTGTACGACGAAGATCCGTATCCCAGCGGATCGGCCAGCGGTTGGATTCCGATCGAGCACCCCGAGCTTGCCGCGCACGCGATCGAACGATTTGAAGCGCCGGCGAATCTCAAAGAAGGCGAACTGTTCGTCTTCCCCGCGGGGAAATTGCTTTGGGTGGGTGCCGTATCGGCCGACGGAAGCGCCGGTGAGCCGATCGATCTGACCGATCGCGTCGGCATGATCCGCCGCACGTGGGAAGTCACGCCGTGGGACAGCCGCTGGTATTACCCCGCGACGCCGCTTTATCCCTGCGAGCGATCGATGGCGGTCATGCCGGAAGCCGCGCTGCGCGTCCCCGCCAATCTGCCCGCGGGGTCGAAGCTGGTTGCGTTTGTTGCGCGAAATCAGACGAACAGCCAATGGGGCGGGCACGCCGATCCGCTCAATCCGGTCGCGACGAGGATGTACATCGAGCGCACGCACGAGCGCTACGCGCAATCGCTCGGCGATCTTCTCGGCCGCGAAGTGCGGGCGATTTTCACTGATGAAGCCAAGCCGCATTCGGCGCATCCCTGGACGCCGGGCATCTTTGAAAGCTTCGAGCAACGCTTTGGCTACGACCTTCGCCCAAGGCTGAACGATCTGTTCGATCACGGCGCCACCGGCCCGCGCGCGATGTTGACGCGCACGCATTATCGCCAGTGGTTGGCGGATCGATTCATCGACACGTGGCTGCGGCCGGTATCGCAGTGGTGTTCGAAACATGGGCTCGCGCTGATCGGACATCTCAGCCCGGAAGACGATCCGATTCAGCAAACCGGGAGCATCGGCAACCTGTTGCCGATCCAGAAATATCTCACGCTGAGCGGCATCGACTTGATCATCCCCGCTATCGGCGACGCGCGGCATCCGATTCTGAATATCGGCGTAGCGTCCGCGACATCGACCGCGCAGCAGCTCGATCGCGCTGGCGTGATGAGCGAAACGCTCGGCGCCAGCGGTAACGATCTCCAAGCGACGACCGCCGCCAAGATTCTCGCGTGGCAGACGCTGTCGGGCGTGGCGATGGTGGTGGTGCACGCGTCGTTCGCATCGGTCATGGGATTGCGTCGACTCGACGCGCCGCCGGATTGCGGTCCGAACAGCGTGCGCTGGCAAGGCTTGTGCGACACGTCTCGCGGGATCGAGCCGTTCCGGCAGATCGTGACCGACAGCACGCAGATCGCACCGGTGGCGATCGTCTGGCCGATCCGATCTTTCATGGCGGAAGGAATTCATTGGTGGGAGGCCGGCGACGTCGGCCCGCGTCGCGACCTGGCGCAGTTGTTGCTCGCGTGCTTGCAGGCGCAGGTTGGCGTGCACTTCATCGACGAAGAGCAGCTTGCATCGGCGGAAGTGCGCGGCGGAAAACTTGTTGTCGGCCGCGCCAGTTACGAAACGATTTTGCTTCCCAGCGCCTCGGTGATTGCCGAAGAAACCGTCCGGCGATTGGCGTCGCTCAAACGCGACGGCTTGAAGGTGATGTCGGCGGGGCAATTGCCGGCATTTGCGCAGACGCGAAAGGAAATCGCGCCGATCGATGCGTCGTCGCTTCCGCAGCGCATTCAAGGTGACGACTGGACAGCGTGGTGCCGCGCCAATCTTCCGCGACTGCTCGACGTGCAGGCGGATCGGCCGAATGAGTTGCGCGTGACTGCGTGGCGAGATCAAGGCGATCGGACCAGTTGGCTGATGATGAACATCGGCGAGGCGCCCCAGCGCGTGCGCGTGAAGGGCGGGGGCGAGGCGACGATCGAACTCGCCGGCGGGCAGCTCGTCGCGCTCCAGGCCGACGGCAAATCGCTGCGCGTTGTGCATTCGTTCGAATCGATGAAGGTGACTCCGAACGCGCCGCTGAAAAACCCCGAACTGCCGCTAACAAATTGGCGAACACGATTTGATGATGCCGATTGGCGCGATCTCGATCGCCCGATGGCCGCGTATCAGCTCGACGCACCGCCAACCGGACTGCGCAACAGCGTGATCGTAATGCAACTGACCGGCCCAACGTGGCCGGATGGCACTCCGGTCGCCCGACACCTCGACTACGCGGTGAAGTTCAACGTGGATGCGAAGCCGGGTGAAAAAATTAAACTCGTGCTCGAGCCGACCGCGCAGCGTGGAAGCTTTTCGATCTCGCTCAACGGAAAGAGTTGGAAAGCAACGATGGTCGATACGTCGAGCGAACCGGTGATTATCGATCTCACGCCAGCGCTCAAGGCCGGTGAAAACGAACTGCAGTTCCGCGTCGATAAGCCGATGGCGCTCGACGGCATCAAGTGGCCGCCGATTGTGCGACGCGTGAACTAGCTAAACGCCACTTACGGCGCGCGTCGCGCGAATCTCAAGTTGATTGGTGGCATGGGCGCCTCGCCCATGCTCTTTTGCAAATGCGCATGGGCGAGGCGCCCATGCCACCAGCACAGCGCAATCCATTTCACAAATCCGATCGATCGCATCACAATGTCCGCATGATCATCGACGTCCACAGCCACGCATGGCAGTATCCCAAACATTTCAACGACGATTTTCGCGATCAGGCTAAACGCGCTCGAGCGGGAACCGAAGTCGATCTCACCGTTCGCTTCGAAGACTATCGCGCTGCGGCGCAGATCGAGCCGGACGTACGGACGATCGTCTTCGGCGGCAAGGCGCGACGAAGCGGGCTCTGGGTCGACGACGCTTACGTCGCCGAATACGCCGCGAAGCATCGCGAATCGACGATCGGATTTTTGTCCGTCGATCCGACACAACCCGGTTGGCACGATGAGCTGCGCGAAGGCCATCGCACCCTCGGCCTTCGCGGGATCAAACTGCTGCCGATGTACGCGGGGTTCGATCCCGATCACGTCGATCTCGATCCGCTGTGGAGGTACGCGAGCGAGAATCATCTGCCGGTGCTGCTGCACACGGGAACGACGTTCGTCGCCCAGGCGCCGATCGAGCACACGCTCCCGCGACACCTCGATCCGGTCGCGACACGGTTTCCGAAGGTCAAAATCATCATGGCCCACCTCGGCCATCCGTACGAAGGCGAATGCATCGCCGTCATTCGCAAGCATCCGAATGTGTATGCCGACATCAGCGCGCTGCACTATCGGCCATTCCAGCTTTATCACAGCCTGATGCTCGTGCAGGAATATGGCGTGTGGAACAAAGTGCTGTTCGGGACGGATTATCCGTTCACCACAGTCGACGCGACGGTCAAAGGCGTCCGCGGATTAAACGACATGCTCGAAGGCACCAAGCTCCCGCGACTCGATCCGAAGCAGATCGAAGCGATGATTCATCGCGATTCGCTGCAATTGCTAGGATTGTGATGCAGACGACGGGTAGCATGGGCGCCTCGCCCATGCAATTTTGCGAAAAGCATGGGCGAGGCGCCCATGCTACCGGGCACATAAAATCACTTCTTCAGTTTAGAAACCGCGTCATCCTGCACGAAGAACGGCAATGTGCCGTGATTGACGTTCTTCCCCTTGATCTGTGCCTTCGCGCCTGCGATCGAATGCGTCGCCGATTTGTTCGCCCATTTCGTGTCCACGCGGATCTGGCTGTTGTGTTTCGCCTGGCTCGTAATGACGTCGCCTTTGATGTCCGACGGATCGTTCACCGTGATGTCGCGAATGTGGATCTTCTTGCCCAGAACCTTGATGTACACTTCCACCGTCGTGTCGCCGCCATGTAACTGGTAATAGTTGTAGAAGCGATTAACGTTCGCCGACACGCCGTTGGTGTGGCGGCCGTTGTGATTGACCGGATCCAGAGCGACCAGCGATCTCACCTTGATCGCGGATTGAAGCTGGAATCCTTGCAGCGTCTGTCCCGCCTTGTTCAAATCGCGAGCAAAGTTGATCGCGGCCACGCCGCCGAAGCTGTAGCCGACCAATCGAATACTTGCCTTGTTCGCTTCGGTCTTGCTGATGATGTGATCGCCGCTGGTATCGAGCGAGGTGAGAAGCTCGCTCAAAGCAGTGTTGCCTTCGTCTTCGTTATATTTTCGAACCGTCGCGCGCTTGGCGTCGCCGGTTTTGTCGGCGACGTTTTCCAGATAGTCCTGTCCGAAGCTGCTCCCCGCGCCGCCAAGACCGTAAAAGGAGAGCACGAATCGACCGGCCTTCGGTGGCTTGGCGTCCACCGTCACCGCCTTCGCCTGCGCTTGCTCGGCAAATTTCACCAGCATCGGCGAAACCAACGCGGGGTTCAGCGCCGCCGACATCACGCGACGCTCTTCAAGCTTTTCGATCATCACCATGATTGAAACTCCGATCCGAAAATAGCATAGGCGAGATCGTTGTAGATCGCCGCGCGAGAATCGAAAAAGAAATCCGCAAGAAGCAGAAAATTGGGCAATTTAGCCGCGTCGCTTGCGACGCGTATTGTTTTTGTAATTCGGAACACACGCGGCGCAAGCGACGCGGCTAAATGGGTTTTGGCTGATCGATGCGATATTGGAGTGCGATCATTTCCAATGCCGCCTCCGCGGCCCGCTCGCCGGCGTGGCCGTGCGATCCGCCGATGCGATCGCGCGCCTGCTGCTCGGTGTTCGTCGTCAGTACGCCGAAAATAACCGGCAGCGCTTCGCGAATCGAAACGTCCATGATGCCTCGCGCGCATTCGCCGGCGACATAATCAAAATGCGGCGTGTCACCACGAATGACGCAGCCGAGACAGATGACGGCGCCAAATCGTTTCGTCCGCGCGAGCATCAATGCCGCGGAGGGCAATTCGAATGCGCCGGGCACGCGCTCGATGACAACGCGCGATGGGTCGATGCCGAGTGCTTTCAAACGCCTCGTACATCCGGATAGCAACTCGTCTACGATCGGCGCGTTGAAGCGCGCGGCCACGATTCCGATGCGCGCGTCTTTCGGAATCTCCTGGGGCTGAAATGCAGGCGCCTGCGTGCTCATGAAAGCTAGTTGTATCGCGTACGCGCGCCGGGGTCACCTGTGTTGGCCCTGCCTGCCTTTCGATCGAACAAAACACTCGACAGCATGATCATTCACCATGCCGACGGCTTGCATAAACGCGTAACAAATCGTCGATCCCACAAAGTTGAACCCGCGATTCTTCAAATCTTTACTCATCGCATCGGACTCGATCGTCCGCGCGGGCAAACGATCCTTCGAAGTGAAGCGATTGACCATCGGCGTGCCACCAACGAACTGCCAGATGTACTCGTCAAAACTGCCAAACTCCTTTTGAACGGAGAGAAACGCCTTGGCGTTCCGAATCGCCGAATCGATCTTCAATCGATTCCGCACGATCCCTTCGTCGCCCATCAGTCGCTTCTTCTCGACAGCGCCAAACTTCGCCACGCGCTTCGGATCAAAGTTTGCGAACGCTTTCCGATACGCATCGCGCTTGCGAAGAATCGTTTCCCAACTCAATCCCGCCTGCGCGCCTTCCAATATCAAAAACTCAAACAGCACTCGATCGTCGTGCTGAGGCCGTCCCCATTCGGTGTCGTGATAGATGATGCCAAGCGGCGTGGTGGCCCAGGCGCAGCGGATTTTCTCTGGACGCATAAATGCTCTGCTGAAAATGTTCCAAACGTCAAATTAGATTGGTGCGCCTTTGTGTAGCGGGCGGCCAAGCTCGCCGGCTACACACAAAGGAGCGTTGCTGTGGCGTTGCGGTTTCGCAGGCTCGGCGCGAAGACTGCGAAACCGCAAGCGGCTCGGCGACGAGTCTTCGGACGAGCGAGGCGGCTTCGGCAGAGCAAAGGAAGACAAAAAAGTCGCATTCGCGCCGCGTCCTCGCTTCGCCACAGCGATTGGACTCATCGGTTGCCACGGCCTGCGCGCGAGGTGTTTTTCTTCGGCGCGCCGTTGACCTTTCTCAGCACCGGCAGCATGCGTGCCGCGTCGGCGGCGGAGTCGAAGCCGATGTAGGCGACGAACTTTTTGTTGAGCACTGCCGCGCTCACCCCGCGGACGCTGATGCCGGCGTCGGCGATGGCTTGGGTGATTTTTGCGCCCAGGCCCGGTCGATCGGCGCCTTCGACGCGCAGCGTGCCGATGTCGGCCGCCTGCTTGAGTCCTGCGGCGCGGGCGGCGGCTTGGGCTTTCTTGCCGGTGATGGGCGAGATGAAAACCTTGCCCGAGCCGGGACGATCCGGCGCGCGCCGCGCGATCACGCATTCCACACTCGCGCCCGCATCGCTCAACGCCGCGAGCACGTCGGCCAGTCCGCCGGCGCGGTCGGCAAGATCGCCCGCCCACACGTCCACTTTCTTTACGGAGAGTGCCATCGTCGTTTTCTCCTTTTGAAGGGTGCCGCGATTATACCGCCGGAGCACGGCGCAGCGCCCGCGGATGAAAAAATCCGTTGATCCACAGCCGCCAATCGATATTCCAGCGGCCGCGGAGCGCATTCGGCGCGGCGCGCCATGTGAGATTAGGTGGGCTTGCGCGCGGAGTTTCTCATGTCGATTCCAGATTTGACTTATCTCGACGATCGAACCCGACAAACGCCCAATGTCCGAAAACGCCCGAAAAAGTCCGAAAATGTCCGATTTGTTGACCACACTACGATTTGCGAAAACGAACCCACCGAGGTGTCGGCGGCGGTGAACGTCGAATCGGCGGTTCCTTGTTTCACCCGCCCGCGGCGCTACAATGGCCGCTTCGATTTTTCAGGAGCTTTCGATGCGTCATGTGATTTCGGCGTTGGTGATGAACGAACCGGGTGTGCTCGCCAATGTCGCAGGGATGTTTGCGGCTCGGGGGTTCAATATCGATTCGCTCGTGGTCGGGCGGACGGAGAATCCCGATCTGTCGCGCATGACGATCGTCGTGAACGCCGACGACAACACCTTCGATCAAGTCCGCAAGCAGCTCACCAAGCTTGTGCCGATCGTGTCGATTCACGATTTTGCCGGATCGTCGTACATCGAACGCGATTTGGCGCTCATCACTGTCGCCGCCGGTCCGGAGCAACGCGGCGAGGTCATCGAAATCGTCACGCTGTTTCGTGGGAAGGTGGTGGATGTCAGCAAGGAAAGTTTGGTTGTCGAGCTCGCCGGGACGGAAGAGAAGGTCATCGCGTTTGTCGAGTTGATGACGCCTTATGGCATCAAAGAGCTCGCTCGCACTGGTGTGATCGCCATGTCGCGCGGGATGCAGAACGCGAAGGCAGGCTCATCGATCAAGAGCGGTGGGAAGCGCAAGCGCAGTCTCGACGCCCCGGCCGCCGCGGCGCTGCCGCCGAGCTAAGATAAGATAGTCATTTGTCCGTTGTCATTTGTCGTTTTGTATTTGAAGGCGGTCATCGCTTGGCTGAAGACTGCCCGATTGCCAATACAACGGACCAAGGACAAATGACCAAGGACTAATTCGATATGTCGTACACCGTCCTTGCTCGCCGCTATCGATCCGGCAACTTCGATGAAGTCGTCGGTCAGGCTCACATTGCGCAGACGCTGAAGAAGGCGATCGAATCCGGTCGCATCGCGCACGCGTATTTGTTTTGCGGCACGCGCGGGACGGGGAAGACGTCGACGGCGCGCATCCTGGCCAAGGCGCTGAACTGCGAAAAGTTCGACAAACCGACGACCGAGCCGTGCGGGAAATGCGAATCGTGTCTCGCGATCGCGCGTGGCGATGACATTGATGTGATCGAAATCGACGCCGCGAGCAACACCGGCGTGGATAACGTTCGCGATCTGATTGCCAATTCGCAGTTTCATCCGGCGCGGAGCCGGTTCAAGGTGTACATCATCGACGAAGTGCACATGCTCTCGAAAAGCGCGTTCAACGCGCTGCTCAAGACGCTGGAAGAACCGCCGAGCCACGTCAAATTCATCCTCGCGACAACCGAGCCGGAAAAAGTGTTGCCGACGATTCTCAGCCGCTGCCAGCGCTACGATTTCCGCAACATCCCCACCCGAGAAATCGCGGACCATCTGAAGGACGTTTGCAAGAAAGAGAAGATCAAAGCCGACGAAGACGCGCTGCTGATGATCGCCAAAGCGGGCGCGGGTTCGATGCGCGATGCGCTGTCGCTGCTCGATCGGTTGCTCAGCGTCGGCGAAAAGAGTCTGACGACGGAGATGATTGAGCAGTTACTCGGCTTGCCCAAGACGCAGTTGGTGTTCGATCTGGCGCAATCGATCGGCAGCGGCGATGTGAAGTCGGTCCTGACGAAAGTTGAGACGATCACGGCGCAGGGTTTGTCGGTCGATACGCTGATCGGGTCGCTCGTCGATCATTTGCGGAATCTGTTGATTCTTCGAACGTGCGGACCGGATACGAATCTGGTGGAAGCACCGGGGTTGTCGATCGAGCAGCTCGTCGAGCAGGCGAATCAGTTCGAGCCGGCAGTGCTGACGCAGGACATCACGATTCTGGAAGAGCTGCGGCGGCAGATTCGCGTGTCGCAGGCGGGGCGGGCGCTGCTGGATGCGACGCTCGTGCGGTTGGCGCTGGCGGATCAGTTTTCTTCGATCGGGCAATTGTTGACTGGGGGAAACGGCGCGGGGCCGCGGCCGGCAGCGGCGGCGAACATCCAAAAAAAAAAGTTTGAGCCGGTGACGGTTGCGTCGCGGACGGTGATTTCACCGCCAACGGTCGCGGCAAATGCGCGCGTTGCGGTTGAATCGCCGGTTTCGGAAGCTGCAACGGCGAGTGCAACGGCAGTTGCTCCTGCGGTTGTAGAAGAGGACGACGATCTTCCGCGGCCGGGGAAGGTGTGGGACAGTTCGGGTCCTTCGCTGAAGGAATTGCTTGCACAGCAGCAATCGTCCTCTCCAACTCCAGCTCAGGCGAAGGATGCACCGCAAATAAATGTCGAACCTGTTTCGGATGTCGAGTTTTCCGGTCGATGGAAAGTGCTGCTGGAAAAGATTTCCGGCGCGATGGGGATTCACGGGATCTTATCGCAGGGGCGGCTGGTTGGCATCGAAGACAACCGCGCGATTATCGCACTCGCGCCGCAGCACGAATTCTGGGTCAAGAAATTCGATCAGAACAGCAAGAAAGAAATGGTGCGCTCCGCCGTTGCGGAGACCTTTGGGGAGGGGATCGGCGTATCGTTTCGGATCGATCGGTCCGCGGACGTCGTTACCGCGCCGATGCCCGCAACCGCGCCGCGGACGATTGAATCTTCCGCGCCCGCTTCGCCGATGGTTCGTGCAACTCCACCGCGCGTCGAGCGATTCGCCCCGCGAGCAGCGCCCGAGCCGATGGCGGCGCCGGCCGGTCCGCCGCCCGTTCGCATCACGCCGGAGCTCGTCGAATCACTTCGACAATCGGAACCGCTCGTCAAAGCGCTGATGGATGAGTTGGGGGCACAGATCGTCAAGATAGAGGAGTCATGATGCTCGACGCGTTTAAAAATCTGGGCAACCTCGGCGACTTGATGTCGAAGGCGCGGGAAATGCAGGACCGCATGAAGTCGGTCCAGGAAGAGTTGGCAAGAAAAACCGTTACTGCCGACGCGGGCGGGGGAATGGTGCAGGCGACGGTTAACGGGCGCCTCGAGCTCACAAAACTCCGCATTGATAAGTCAAAAATCGATGTGAACGACACCGAAATGGTCGAAGACGTTATTGTCGCTGCCGTCGGTGCCGCGCAGACAAAAGCCGCGGAGATGATGCGACAAGAAATGCAGAAAATTGCTGGGGAGATGGGACTGCCACCGGGGATGCTTCCGTAATTCCAATTCACAAAAGGAGATGAGAAAATTCTCATCTTTGAGACTCGTTCGCAACATCAAGTCAAGGCGGGGTTTACAGCATCATCATCGGCGATTCATATTGCCGATGAGTTCAACCTGTGATATCGTTTGCCGTAACACGGACGTGAATTACCCCCGCGGAGCGAGGGCATTGGTTTCAGAAGCTGTTGCTGCGTCGACATTGTGCGATCGCCCGTCTTCTGAGAACTTGAAAAGAATTGAAGCTCGCGGCGGGGTGTTGGCCGACAGCGCAAGGAGGCTGTCGGACTCTGCACGCTCGACGGGCGACGCTGAAGGTCCGTAAGAGATGAGAAGAAGGTCAATGGTTCGACGCTCGAGCCATCAAACTGATTCAACCCTCACTGCACACGTTTCATGTAAACGGGTTTGTGAGGCAATCTCCATTTCCAGCTCGCCTCGGCGTCGTTATCGCGGCGTGAACCTGCTGGAAGTGATGGCTTCGGTTTCGATCGTCAGCCTCCTGCTCGCGATGCTCGTTCCAACCATCATGAAGGCGCGGTCGGTCAGTGACGGCGTGAACTGCCTTTCGAATCTCCGTCAAATCGGATTCGGATTCATGCTCTATTCGACCGATAACGGGAACCGTCTTCCTGCGCCGGGAGAGATCGGCACGCCTTGGGAATATTCGCTACGGCGATATCTTCCGAACCCCAAACTGTACACCTGTCCGTCGGATCAGGAACTCGGGCCGGTGATCGGCTCGAGCTTCGACTGGCGCGATACAGGCGTTACAACAACTACACTCGCCGGCAAACCCCTGTACGGACCCTACCGTCCCCACCTCGCTTTAGCGTTCGAGGCATTGCCCGGATGGCATTTACCGGGCAAGATCAACGTAGCGCGCCTCGACATGTCGGTCGAGCCGATGAAGAGCGACGAGTTCTTCAACGATCTCGACACACCGATCGCGCGCTCGCAGCAGTAACCTCGCGCACGCGGAACGCCATGTGGCCCCGCGGGGCACGCGGCTTTTCACGGCTGTGTTGCTGACGTTTCGCTCACAGGAGTGTGAACATGCGCGTCCTCGTTGCTGAAGATCATCCCGCACTTGCACAATCCATCGCCAACGGTCTGCGTGAAGAAGGCTACGCCGTAGACATGACGCTCGACGGCGCCGAAGCGCTGAAGATGGCGCAGGCCACGCCGTACGATTGCGTCGTGCTGGACATGATGCTTCCCAACAAGGAAGGGTGGGAAATCATTCCGACGCTGCGCAAAGAAAACGTCGAGACGCCGGTGATCTGTCTGACCGCCCGTGACGCGGTCGAAGATCGCATCAACGGTCTTGATCTGGGTGCGGACGATTACATGGTGAAGCCGTTCGCGTGGGAAGAATTGCTTGCCCGCGTGCGATCGGTCATCCGCCGCAAGCACGGCCGATCGTCGGCGGTCATCACGATCGGCGATATGGAAATCGACGTCGCGCGCAAGATCGTGCGCCGGGGCGGACAGGATATTGAACTCAGCAACCGCGAATTCATGTTGCTCGAGTATCTCGCGCACAAGCGCGACGAAGTGGTGTCGCGCGCGGACATCAGCAAGCATCTCTACAATGAAGCGGATGCAGGGACGAGCAACGTGGTCGATGTGTACATCGGCTACCTGCGGAACAAGATCGATCGCAACTTCAACCTCAAACTGATCCACACGCGCCGCGGACACGGATACATGCTGTCGGACAAGGCGATGTAAGAGGAACAAGTGGCCAGTGGCCAGTGTTCAGCAAAAGCCAGATTCTTTGTCTTCGCTGACCACCGGCCACTGATAACTGGCCACCTTTTTGCATGACCAAGCGTCTGGCCCGTCTCATCCTCTTTGCGGTATGGGCAACGCTGGTCGCGGGGAGCGTGATCGCGTACGTCACCACGCGGGCCGTGCTGATCGCGGATCTCGACGCGCGGTTGATGGAGAAGGCCGCCTCGCTTCCGCAAATCATCGGCGAGGCCGACATCCCGCCGCCTGCGTACCTTCCGGAACCGAACGACCGGTTCATCATCGAGAACTTCGCCGGCCAGACATTGGCGCGGGCGCGGAACCAGATGTCTGTGCCCACAGAAAAGCCGGCGCTGATCCGCGCTCGGTTCGTGCGGATGGAGGGGACGTGGATGCGCAGCGTCACGATCCGCGCCGTCCCGCGCGTCGTAGCCAAGACGCCGACGCTGAAGCCGAATGAGGAAGTGACAGTGATCTACAGCGGCTCGGCCGAGCGGCTGAACCAGTTGCTGACGAGCCTCGCTGTCGCATTGATCGTATTCGATGTCATCGGCGGCGCGGCTGCGTGGATGATGGCGATGCGCCTGTCGAAGACGGCGCTTCGCCCGCTCACGGGCGCGGCGGAGGTGATCGGCACGATCGACGAAACGCATCTCGATCGCCGCATCGAAACCAACAACCTCCCCGACGAGTTAATGCCCGTTGCCACGCGGCTCAACGAACTGCTGAATCGACTGCAAGAGGCCTTCTCGGCGCGACGGCAATTTCTAGCCGACGCATCGCACGAACTCCGCACGCCGGTGGCGGCGCTGGTCACGACAATGGAAGTGGCGTTGCGTCGACCCCGCGAAGCGAGTGAATATCGCTCGACGTTTGAAACCTGCCTCACCGAGGCGAACATGCTCAAGCAGCTTGTACAGCGGCTGATGGAGCAGGCGCGCAGCGAACAATTCGGCCACGACGAGGAACCGTCTGAAATCAATATTTCGCAGCTTCTCGACGAATGTGCGGCAGCGGCGGCGTCGCTGGGGGCTCCGGCAGGCATTCAGGTGATTCGCCGTTACGGTGAGGATCTCACCCTTGTCGCGCAGCGCAATCGGCTGCACAGCGTGGTGATGAACCTGCTGGGAAACGCGGTCGAATACAACATTCCCGGGGGTACAATTGAAGTGATTGGCAAGATGCCTGCTGACCGAACGCGATTGGATTTGACGATAAGGGACACTGGGAAAGGAATTTCTCCGGACAATCTTCCGCGAGTATTCGAGCCATTTTATCGGGCGGACACTGCACGGAAACATGATCCAAGTCACTTGGGGCTCGGTTTGTTCTTAGCCCGCTCTCATATTCGGGCGATGCATGGAGAGATTCGAGCCGAGAGTACATTGGGAGCAGGAACGAGCTTCCATTTATGGATTCCGGATGCACGAAAACGACCTGATTACGCCGTGAAAAGTAATGAAACGGTGAGAAATAATGTCGAAGTGCAAACTGCTTGACGGACAGAAATGTGTTATTCTATGATCGCCCGCGTCCCGATGGACGAGGTTGTTTTCATCTCTAGTGAGTAGGGTGATAATGCGTTTTCCGAAGTGGGTGACTTTCATTCTGGTAATCGCAGCGACGCTCATTGCGTCGTCGGTCGATGCTGCCAAGAAGACTCCCCCCGGACAGCGCACCGGCGTCTATCAGGTTTGGGCTGGCGGTTATTATTCAGGGCGGGGAACAGCCACAGTTAAACACAAGAAGCTTTCGATCGAGATTCCGGTGACGAGCGAAGCGGGCGGCTCCGGCGTTCTCGACGCGAGCAATCTTCATATCAAAGACAATCATTTCAGCGGCAACGGCTCGGTGATGGGCCACTCGGTCAGCATCAACGGTCGGCTCGACGTGCCGGACGGCGTTGGCGAAGAAGTGCAATCCGCGCGCATGGTCTGCAACTTCGAATGCGACGACGGCCACAAGGGACGCATCGCCGGATATTTGGACGAAGCTCAATCTGATCCGTAATCGATCCGTACTGATCGCCCCGCCTTTTTGTGTGTAGTCGGCGAGCAAGCTCCCCTGCTACACAGCTTCAAAGAGCTTCACGCTTCCTCCCCGATCACCAGAATGTGCTGACCCTGTTTCACCACCGCGCCCCACGCTTGCGCGAGCAGATATCCGTTCACGCCCGCCCGCACCGGCCACGGCGCTTCGTCGACGCGATTGAAATCGTGCAGCCATCCGACCGTCTGTCCGGCTGAAACCTTTGCGCCGCAATCGAACAGAGGTTCGTAGTGACCCGGCATTGGCGCCGGCACGACGCATTCGCGACGAACGGCGGAGACCTTTCGCGCCGAAGTGGTGATCGCTTCGACCGTCCCTTGCAGCTGCCCGTGCATGATCGCCGCGGACAACACGCCGCGCTTGCCGTAGTTAACGCCGATCGGGCTGACCGCCTCGCCCCATCCCAATTCCGTGCCGACGGTGATTTTTCCGAGCCGCTCGCCTTCGCTGGGCAAAAGTCCCGGGGTTTGATTCTGATAGACGAGGATAAACGGCGTTCCAAATCCGCGGGCGGTGCTTTCGATCAGACGATTCTGCTCGACGTCGTCGACCGGATGAAAACTGGCGCATGGCGCGAAGCGCGCGACGTTGCCACCCGAGTGAAGATCGAGCACCACGTGCACCGCCGGCCAAATCTTGTCGCGAACGAGCTTGGCGATGCGATGCGTGATCCCGCCGAGCGACGGCGTCATCCCCGCGCCATCCACAAACGCGCGGTTCATGTTCACACGATCATCCGCGTCGCTCGAGCGCGTGCCCGATTTGAACGCGGACGGATTCAGAACGGGCACGAGAATGATCCGTCCCGTCACGTCTTTGATATCGATCTCGCGAAGCAAGTGCTTGATCGCGACGGGGCCTTCGTATTCGTTTCCATGATTCGACCCGAACGCTACGAGGCCTTTGCCTGCTTGCGCGTTCGGACCGACAAACACGCTGATCGGAATCAGATGATCGCCCCAGATGTTGTCATGCTCCAGCGCCACCCAATAATCGCGCCGGCCGGGAGAAGTCAGATCGAGCTTCGCGGGTTGGATAATTTCTCTTGGCATAACTTGAAGATTACTGGGCGACTGATCCGTTGGTGGCATGGGCGCCTCGCCCATGCGCTTCGCCGAAGAGCACGGGAGAGGCGCCCGTGCCACCAGTTTTTATCCAGCTCGATGCGCGTTGACGAAATCTTCGTCCACGTTTACGCCGAGCCCAACTCCATCCGGTACCGACACCGTGCCATCGCTATTCAACTTCAGCGCGCCGCCACACACCCCGCGAGTCAGCTTGCTCTGCGCGACGTTGAACTCCAAAAACATCGCCCGCGGAAGTGTTGCGACGAGATGCAAGCTGTATGCGTGCAATAGATCTGTCAGCCACGAGTGCGGCACGAGATTGAGATTTTTCTGCGCAACGATCTTCGCGACGCGCGCCGCGACCGTCATCCCGCCGCAGCGAGTGATATCGGGTTGGACGACGTCGTACGCATCGGCATCGAACATGCGCCTTTCCAGCACAGTGGGATCCGAAGCTTGGAATTCACGTGACTTGAAGTCGCGGC
>JADMIO011678474.1_pt1 | contig 59748 bp, 55 predicted proteins | sample 8958161 | NCBI WGS metagenome assembly JADMIO01 (sample SAMN16585339, study PRJNA669376) | soil metagenome | isolation source: Crop rotation soil | place: USA: Cullars Rotation, Alabama | collected 2011 | reverse complement strand
TATGGTGAAAGTTGGAACCTCTTACGTGCCGATCAGATTAAAACGAAAGGCCCAGTCTTTCGACTGAGCCTTTCGTTTTATTTGACCATGTTGGTATGATTTAAATTAATACGACTCACTATAGGGTCAGTGCGGCCGCGACTTCAAGTCACGTGAATTCCAAGCTTCGGATCCCACTGTGCTGGAAAGAGGATCATGTTGGGCAGATCCGTGTGAGCAGGATTGTTCCCTTGGTGCGAGAAAGTAAATTTTCCAGAAAGAGAATGAGTCACCGCACAATAGACTGCATAGTAGGATCGACTGATACTGCTTCGATAGCATCCCGCTACGATCAACTGTTGCGCCGCTTTTCGACATTCTAGGCTCATAACATCCCAACTTGCCAATAGTTCGTCCCTGACCGTAGAGTTCCGAATGGTTCCCGCGATTCATTATACCCGCTATGATGAGAACGCTTAAAAGCTTCGTAGATCATCCCCGATTCGCGAGGTCGGGCTGGCGGGCGGCGCGGGCTTCATCCAGGCGGCGGACCGGCGTAGTCGTCGGAGCTTCGTGCAGAAGTTCGGGGTCTTCCGCCGCAATCGCGCGCATCGTCTCGATGAACGAATCGATCATCTCTTTCGTTTCGGTCTCCGTCGGCTCGATCATCATCGCTTCGTCCAAGCCGGGGATGAGCGGGAAATAGATGGTGGGAGCCATGAAGCCGTAATCCAGCAGCCGCTTGGCAATGTCGAGGGCGCGGACGTTTCGCTCCCGTTTTTGCAGACCGCCGGAGAGGACGCATTCGTGCATGCACGCGCCGGGATAGCCGGGCGGATAGAGGTCGTTCAGCTTCGACATGATGTAATTCGCATTCAGCACCGCATCTTCCGAGATCCCACGCAAACCTTCCGCTCCGTGCGCCGCGATGAACGCATACGCCCGCACCAGCACCAGGAAGTTGCCGTAAAACGGGTGCAGCCGCCCGATGCTCTGCGGGCGATGATACTCCCACGCCAGCCCTTCATCGGTCTCACGAAGGACGGGATAGGGAAGGAACGGCTCCAGATGCGCCTTCACCGCTACCGGCCCCGCGCCCGGCCCGCCCGCGCCATGCGGCGTGCTGAACGTCTTATGCACGTTGTAATGCATCACGTCGAAGCCCATGTCGCCGGGACGCACCACGCCGAGGATGGCGTTCATGTTCGCGCCGTCGCAGTAGAGGAGGCCGCCCCGCTCGTGGACCGTCTCCGCGATCTTCGCGATCTCATCCTCGAACAATCCAAGCGTGTTCGGGTTGGTCATCATGATCCCGGCCACGTCGTCGCGCATCAGCTTATCGAGATCGGCGAAGTCCACGCGGCCCTTTTCATTTGCACCGAGGGGGACGATCTGATAGCCGCACCGGGCGGCAGTGGCGGGGTTGGTTCCGTGCGCGCTCGTCGGCACGAGGATTTTCTTGCGCTTCTCATCGCCATGACTCTTATGGTAGGCGCGGAAAAGCAGGAGGCCGGTGAACTCGCCCTGCGCGCCCGCCGCAGGCTGCAAGGTTGCCGCATCCATCCCGCCGATTTCGCAAAGGAACCGCTCCAGCTCTTTGTGCATTTTCAGCGCGCCCTGCGTCAACTTATCCGGCTGGTAGGGATGAAGACCGGCGTATCCCGGCAGGTTCGCGATGACGTCGTTGATCTTGGGATTGTACTTCATCGTGCATGAGCCGAGCGGATAGAAGACCGTATCGATCCCCACGTTCAACTGCGACAGCCGCGTGAAGTGGCGCACCACCTGAAGCTCTCCCAGCGCGGGCAAGGGCAGGTCGCTCCGCAAATCCGTGGAAGGGATCAACTCCTCCGTCGGACGCGCAGGCACATCGACGGCGGGAACTTCGACACCCGGACGCCCGTCCCTCGCCTGATCGAACAGCGAAGGTACGCGGGGAGGAAGGGAGGTCTGGCTTTCGGTCTCTAACGGCATAACGGTTCAAATCTCCAGAAGGCCGGGGTAAGATGCATTAAAACTTCGATAACGCGTCCACCAGCCGGTCGATGTCGGCTTTGGAGCGGCGCTCGGTGACGCAGATCAACAGATGATGATCGAGGTCTCGGACGAATCGGCCCAGATCCACTCCGGCGAAAATGCCCTCATCCGCGAGTTTGGAAACGATGTCCGCCGATGAAGCCGGAGTCTCCACCACGAACTCCTTGAAGAAGGGGGCAGAGAAGGGGAGGCGGTATCCCGGCAATTCCGCGATCCGGTCGGCGGCGTAATGCGCTTTTTGCACGCAGAGTTCCGCCACCTGACGCACGCCGCCCGGCCCTAATGCGGCCACATGCGCCGCCATCGCGATAGCGAGGAGGGCTTCGCTGGTGCAGATGTTGGAGGTCGCTTTCTCGCGGCGGATGTGCTGCTCCCGCGTCTGGAGCGTCATACAGTAGCCGGGCCGCCCTTCGAGGTCCACCGTCGCGCCGATGAGACGTCCCGGCATCCGCCGGATGTACGCCTGCTTGCATGAGAAAATCCCCAGCAGCGGGCCGCCGTAACTCATCGGCAGGCCGAATCCCTGGCCCTCCGCCGTCACGATGTCCGCGCCCCATTCTCCCGGTGGGCGAAGCAGCCCCAGCGATACCGGATCGACGCTGACCACGACAGTCGCGCCCGCATCCTGCGCCATCTTCGTGACCTTCTCCGCATCTTCCAGGCAGCCGAAGAAATTGGGATGCTGAAAAACGAGCGCCCCGACAGAATCATCCAGCAACCCTTCAAGAGCGTCCACGTCGATCCGGCCCTCTTTGGAGGGAACGCAGATGCGCTCGTATTCCAGCCCTTCGGCGTACGTGTCGATGACGCCCCGGAAAGCGGGATGCACCGTTTCGGTGATCAGCATGCGAGGCCGGTCGTGCATCGCCATCGCCATGAGAGCGCCTTCAGCCAGCGCGCTGCCGCCGTCATACATCGAGGCGTTGGTGACTTCCATCCCGGTCAACCGGCAGACGAGGCTCTGAAACTCGTAGAGGGATTGGAGCGTGCCCTGGCTGACTTCCGGCTGATAAGGCGTGTAGGAGGTCAGGAATTCGCCGCGTGAGACGAGAGCCGGAACCAGCGCCGGGATGAAATGATCGTAGATTCCCGCGCCCAAAAAGCTCAGCGCCTGTGACGCCGGGAGGTTCAAGGCCGCCCATTCGCCCATCGCGCGAGAGAGGTCGTGCTCGGACAGCTCCGCCGGGATGTCCAGCGGGCGGCCCAGGCGCAGCTCGGACGGGATGGTGTTGAAGACCTCGTCCATCGTTTCCAGGCCGATCTCGGCCAGCATCTCCTGGCGGTCGGCAGCGGTGTGGGGTCGGTACGGCAATCGGACTCCTATAATTCGGTTCAAGGTTCAAAGCTCAAAGTTATTGAAGGGGCGATTTTGAGCTTTGAACCTTGAACTATAGGTGATTAATGTTCTTCAATCAACTTTTGATATTGCTCGGCGGTCATCAAGCCTTCGAGAGAGGCGTCGTCGAGCCGGACCTTGAGCATCCAGGCTTCGCCGTAGGGAGAGGTGTTGGCGAGAGCAGGGTCGGCGGCAAGCGCGTCGTTGATCTCCACGACTTCGCCGGAAACGGGCGAGATCAGGTCGCTGACGGCTTTCACGCTCTCGATGCTGCCGAAGACGTCGTCCGACTGAAGCTGGCGGCCCACGTTGGGCAGCTCGACGAAGACGACGTCGCCCAGCTCGTTCTGCGCGAAATCGGTGATACCTACGGTCGCGGTCTCGCCCTCGACGCGCACCCATTCGTGGCTCTGGGAATAGCGAAGGTCTCCCGGCAGGTTCATTGTGGCTCTCCTTGGGGTCGATCCGGCGTCCCGCGCCGGAGAAATGCTTCCCGCCGATCCTATTCATCATGGCGGATCGGGCGGGGAAAGATCAGGCCGATCCGGATGCCGCAACGGCGGCTTTCTTCCTGCGCGCGACCGGCAGATCGACGAAGGGCAGGGGGGTGAGCGTCGCGGATTGACGCCGGCCCGCGCTCTCCACCGACAGATCGCCCGGTTGATCGGCATCCTCCAGGTAAGCGAGGGCGATGGATGCGTTCAAGTTCGGCGAGAAGGTGCCGCTCACCACCTCGCCGCAGGACCGACCGCCTCGAAGAACCGTCGCGCCTTGCCGGGCGACGCTGCGAGTCTCCATCGTCAGGCCGACCAGCCGTCGCTTTTGCCCGGTTTTTAGGCGCGCCAGCGCCTCCGCGCCCACGAACCCTTCGGTCTTCTTCAGAATCCAGCCGAGGTTCGCTTCCCACGGGTTGCACGCATCGTCGATCTCATGGCCGTAGAGCGGATAAGCCGCCTCGATCCGCAGCACGTCGCGCGCGCCCAGCCCGCAGGGAACCAGCCGTTCCGGCCCCGCCATCCGCAGCAGCCCGTTCCAGACGGTCACGGCGCTGTCCGCCGGGCACTGGATCTCGTAACCGTCCTCGCCGGTGTAGCCCGTCCGCATGATCCACGCCGGGGTGTTGAGGAGGCGCACCGCGCGCCGGTGGAACCGGGGGAGATCGGCGGCTTCGGGGACGCCGGCCTGTCCCATGATCGTCATGGCTTCCGGCCCTTGAAGCGCGATGAGCGCGGTGTCTTCCGTCCGGTCCGTCAGAACGACGTCGTCATCCAGGTGCGCCTGAACCCAGGCGGAATCCTTTTCGGTATTGGAGGCGTTGACGATGAGCGGGTAGAGGTTCGGCTCCTGGCAGTAAAGGATCAGGTCGTCGATGATCCCGCCGTTCGCATTCAGGAAAACCGAATAGTGCCCGGTCCCCGGAGAGAGGCGGCTGACCCGGTTCGGCGTGAGCGATTCCATGACCGCGCAGGCGGAGGAGCCATGCAGCTCGACCCGGCCCATGTGGCTCACGTCGAACAGCCCCGCCGTGACGCGGACGGCTTTGGCTTCCGCCAGGATTCCGGTGGGATACTGGACCGGCATGTCCCACCCGCCGAACGGGACCATGCGCGCGCCCAACCGGCGATGGGCATCCCAGAGGGGCGTCCGCTGCAGCTCGCTGGATTCGGTCAATCCGTCCGGCTCCTTCAAAACGAGGGGGAAAGAGTCCCACCCGATATTCTGAGGCACTTTGGGGCGAGAAACAACCGCGATGGGGTCGTTGGGTCGTTGAAAGGCTAATCCTCTCTCCTTGTGCTGTCCAGTCTCTGGCGATGGAGAAATACGGAGGTTCACCGAAAGAGAAGGCTGCCGTTCCCAACGACCCTGGGTTCCCCAACGACCCAACGACCCTGGGGTATTCCCAACGACCCGTTACTTCCGGGGCGGCAGGGAGATCAGGAATTCCGACCAGAGTTCATCGACGGTCTTGCCGGTCGCGGTTTTGAAGAGGTCGTCGGAGTAGGTTCCGTCCCGCAGCGCGCGGTCGAGCAGCGCGACCAGCGAGCGGTTGTATTTTCCGGTGATCCACGCCAGAAACCAGGCGGTGGTGCGGTAACTGTCAGTGTATTTGGCCGTCTCGATGCGGATGGGCGTGCGGGGCGCTTCGGGTTCGTACCGCCACCAGCGGACGTAATCGGCGATGCCCTCGACCAGCCAGCCGGGCCGGTTCCCCCGGCGGCCCCCGTACGACTGGACGATGTGCGTCAGCTCGTGGATAACCATCCCGAAATCGTCGGGGTGCTGGGTGATCCACTCCACCTTGATGGTGATGTTGCCGCCCGATGCGTAGGCGGGCGCATCGATTCCGCGCTTGAAGACCAGCGTCAGCGTCTTTTTCGGCTTCAGGCCCTCGGTGGAAAGGAGCTGGGTGAGGTGCGGCCACCACTCCTGCGCCAATTGCTGCGCGTGTTCCGCCCAGGGGCGCACTTCCGGCGCATCGGTCACATCGATGAGGACTTTCGGGGCGCGGACGGCCTTATGGAAGGGGTAGAGATTCCGCGTGTAGAGGTCGGGATCGCTGAACGGGGACTGTTTGTCCACCGCGCCGGATGCGGGAGTGGGGGGCGGGGGTTTTGGAGTTTCTGCGGCCTGCGCCAACACCGTTCCCAGCATCAAAAACGCGATGAGACCTGATTTGAACGACATCGTTACCTACTCCTGGAATCACAAGAGCTGAAAAAACTTCAAAGGGTGAACGGTTTTCCCCTCGGCCACCAGCAGCGCACCGCCCGACGGTAACATTCATAAGCCGGTCCGAAACGCCGGGATAAATCTTCTTCCTCCAACGATCGGATGAAACAGTGCCAGACCCACGCGCCGAGGGCCGCATATAGAATGACAAATGGGGAACCGATCTATAAACCGACCGTCGCCGCCTGATTCAGCCCGGCGATCACCATCGGGTTCCGATTGAACGCCGGTCGGGACTTTGATCCAGAGCGAGGCCCGTCCCTTGCAGCCGTGCTGCATGGCGAAGATCTTATCGCGCACGCGAAACGTCGGGTTGGCGACGTCTCCGGCCTCCGTGGATTCGGGGAAGCGAGGCAAATCTCCCGCAGTCGCTCCAGCAGCTCAGGATTCATTTTCGGGCCGGTTTCCTTTGATCGATTCCTTCCCGACGACTCTTTTAGGACTTACGCATAGGACTTACGCACCATGACGCCCCCTGTCATTCCGAGCGTCAGCGAGGAATCCCTGCATACTCAGGAATCCCTCTTTAGAAATCCCTCCATCCTCCGAACGGTGAGAGTCGGTAGGGATTCCTCGCTGACGCTCGGAATGACACCATGAAGTGGATCGTTTGTGACGGTTTCTTTCCGTATGCGTGAGTCCTATCTTTAATAGTGTGGAGCGAAATCCGGCGCAGGAAAAGGGCGGGCCTCTTCGAGGCGGACGGGGAAGGGAAGATCGGTTTCTCATGCCGAATGAAGGGGCAAACAGGCCGTTCGGGAGAGGGAGGTTGATCGTGGTTTCAGTGGGGATGATGAGTTTCGCGCACATGCACGCCGCCGGTTACGCCGCCGCGCTCCGCCAGCTCCCTCGCGCCCGGATCGCCGGGGTGGCGGACCACGATCCCGACCGGGCGCGCATGATGGCCGAGCGCCTGGACACTCGCCGGTTCGACTCCTATGACGAGCTGCTGGCCTCCGATCTCGATGCGGTCATCGTCTGCTCGGAAAATATCCGCCACCGGGAGCTGACCGAAAAGGCGGCGAAAGCCGGGAAGTCCATCCTCTGCGAAAAACCCCTGGCGACCTCTGTGGAAGACGCGCAGGCGATGGTGGAGGTTTGCCGAGCGGCGGAGGTGGCGCTCTGGACCGCGTTCCCATGCCGGTATCACCCGTCGGCCCAAGGGGTGAAGCGGCAGGTCGAAGCGGGCGGCATGGGAGAGGTCTGGGGGGTGCGCGGCACGAACCGGGGCCGGTGTCCCGGCGGCTGGTTCATCGACAAGGCGCTCTCCGGCGGGGGCGCGGTGATGGACCACACGGTCCACGTCACCGATCTCCTGCGCTGGCTGCTTGGGGCCGAAGTCTCGGAAGTGTACTGCGAGGCCACCAACGGGATGTATCACTCCGATTTCGACGATACGGGACTGGTTTCGCTGACGTTCGAGAACGGCGTGTTCGCGACGATTGACTGCTCCTGGTCCCGCCCGAAGAGTTACCCGACCTGGGGCGACGTGACGCTGGAGATGGTGGGCGAGGGCGGCATCCTCAGCCTGAATATGTTCGCGCAGGAGATGGCCGTCTATCAAGATGAAGGGCAGCGCGTCTCATGGAACAACTGGGGCAGCAATATGGATCTGGGACTGGTCCGCGCGTTCATCGACGGCATTGAAAGCGGAGCGCCGCCGGAAGTGAGCGGCATGGACGGCCTCCGCGCGACGGAAGTGGTGGCCGCCGCCTACCATTCGGTGGAGACCGGGCAGCCGGTCAGGATTCGATAACGTTTCAGGGTGGGGGAACCCAGGGTCGTTGGGTCGAGGGGTCGTTGGGGAAAACCAGGGAACAGCAGACAGTCTACAGGAGATAGATAACCCCAATACCCAAGACCGAACATCCAATACCCATGAGGGTTTCCCCAACGACCCTGGGATTATCCCAACGACCCCTCGACCTTGGGTTCCCCCGCCCCTCCCCAATTTCCCAATTCTCGGTCGTTGCCCGCCGTTTCTGTAGCGATAAAATGTTCTATTATTGCCCTATTCCTTGATTTTTAAACCGCTCGACACTATTATAGCTTAGGTTATGGGTGGCGGTGGCCGGGCGTTTCCTGGGCGAGAGCGAAGGAGGGCCGGGCCGGTAAAGAGCCGCCAGCATAATCGGGCTATCGGAGATCGGGGCTCCTATCGAACGGAGGATCCATGACGATCTCGAATCCTGCTGCCGGCTCGCTCATCGTGCTGGCGGCTTCTGTCGGATTGGTTTTACCGACAGGCTTCAGCCCGGCCAGGGCTGTCGAATCCAATGATGCCAACCGCGGTATCGGAGACCAGACAAAGACAAAAACCGTATTGCAGTCCTATTACCTGACGCCTTTACTGCCCGTTCCGCCCACTCTGCCTGTCGTGGCCTCGCAACCTGCGACGAAACCCTCGACGAAACCCCTGGTGGCGGGGCTGGCCCCGACTGCAAACCGCTCCGGCTTACGAGTCGGGCGACCGAAACTGAGAACCACCGGAAAAGCCCTCACCGGCCTCGCCTCCTACTACGGGCCGGGATTTCATGGGCGACGCACGGCGTCCGGCGAGCGTTTCAATATGTATGCCATGACGCTGGCTTGCCGGAGACTTCCCATGGGGACGCGGGTACGCGTCACCAACCTGCGAACCGGGAAGAGCGCCGTGGCCCGGATCAATGATTACGGGCCGAATGGCCGGAGCCGCCGCCGGGTGGCCGACCTCTCCAAAGGTCTGGCGAACCGGATCGGCTTACGAGACGGGCTAGCCCGTATCCGGCTTGAAGTAGTCAAATAACGCGCGGATTAATCTGTACCTCATCGCGCCGCAACAAAGTTTCGCATCTCCGATAGCCCTCGGATAACCGACTTCTCAAGCGTAGAAGTACCCTGCTCGCAGGGATGACGCGTGAGCACTACTTCATCTGACAATGAACCCCTCCGCCGTAGAAAGGCGGAGGGGTTCATTCATTTGATAGCAGTATTTGCCTCGACTGAAATCGCGGCATTAGGGGCTATTTCCCCTGAAACGCTGTCCGCCGCTGAATCCGTCACTCGCACGTAAACCATCTGGCCCCGCACATCCCTCTCCGAAGGAAAGTTGACACGCAGATAGGTGTCCGCCAGGCCGGAATACCAGCCTTCCTTCGGCTGCTTGTTCTCCACGATCACCCGGACCGTCCCGCCGATCATCGCCCGGTTCTTCGCTTCCGCGCTGGCCTTGCTCCACGCCAGGAATTCCTTGCTGCGAGCGTCCTTCACTTCCGGCGGCGTCTGGTCCGGCATCTCCGCCGCCTTCGTGCCCAGCCGCTCGCTGTACGGGAAGACGTGCAGCTTGTAGAAATCCGCTTCCTCCACGAACCGCATGGTGTTGCGGTGGTGCGCGTCGGTCTCGCCGGGGAAGCCGACCATCAGATCGGTGGTGAACATGACGCCGGGGATCGTCTCGCGCAGATGATGAACGGTGCGAAGGTACTGCGCCGTGTCGTAATGCCGGTTCATCGCGCGCAGGATCTCGTCGTCGCCGCTTTGAAGCGGGATGTGGAAGTGGCTGCAAATCTTCGGGTTGGTCGCCAGCTCCTCCGCGATGGGGCCGTTCACGTCGTTCGGCTCGATGGAGCTGAGGCGGATGCGTTCAATTCCCGGCGTGTCCGACAGCGCCCGGAGCAGGTCGTGGAGTCCGTGCCCCTGGCTGTCGTACGTCCCCACGCAGATGCCCGTGATGACGATCTCCTTGTGCCCCTTCCTTCCGATCAGCGCCGCTTCCGCTAGAAGCCGGTCCCACGGACGGCTGCGCCGCGCGCCACGCGTGTAGGGGATGATACAGAACGAGCAGTAATAGTCGCAGCCGTCCTGCACCTTGAGGAGCGCGCGGGTGCGATCCGAGACGCGATAGGATTCCTCGCGCTCGCGGGATTCGGGGAGGGGGAAGCGGGGATGCCGGGCCAGCGCATCCATCACGCGGTCCACCAATTCCTCCTTCTCTAAATTAGGCACGACGAGATCGACCTCTTCCACGCCCTCGACGGCTCCCCGGTCGGCTTCGGTGCCGCAGCCGGTCGCTACCAGGAAGACGTCGGGGTTGCGGCGGCGCATCTTGCGGATGGCCTGGCGGCTCTTGGCGGAGGCGAGGTTGGTGACGCTGCACGAGTTGATGACGCACAGGTCCACCGGCTCGGTGAGATTCCCGATGTCGAAGCCGCGCAGCCAGAAGGCGTCGGCGTAGCTCTCGGATTCGTACTGGTTGACCTTGCAGCCGAGCGTCTGGGTCGCCACTTTCGGGCGCGCGCCGGGCGGGCGCGGCGTGAAGGCGGGCTGCGGCAGAATCAGGTCATCGAACGCGATGGGGCTGGCGATGGGATCGGGGGGGATGAGGACGGGCATAACGGTCTGGAAACTCCCTTTGAAGCATAAGGCGCGTACGCTTTGAATTCTACCACGCGAGCGGCGGCGGCTCAACTCCGCATCCGCCGGGAAGATTCGCTAGACTGAGATAATCGATCTTCGCCCTCACCCGTCCTTCGGACCACCCTCTCCCAGAACGGGAGAGGGTTCCTAACTTACTGTTTGGTAGGTGAATACGCTACCGAACCGATTCGTACGTTCCGATTCCCCTCTCCCAAAGTTGGGAGAGGGGTGGCCGAAGGCCGGGGTGAGGGCCGCACCTCTTGATAAACACTAAACCCAATGTCCAATAGACAATTAATACTGGGAACGCGGGGCAGCCAGCTCGCCATGACGCAGTCTCAATGGGTGGCGGACCGTCTCAGGGCGGCGTACCCGGATCTGGACGTGCGCCTGGAAGTCGTGAAGACGCTGGGCGACGCCGTTCAGGACCGCAGCTTCGCGCAGATCGGGCGGACGGGCATCTTCACGGCGGAGCTGGAAAACGCGCTGCTTTCGGGGGAAGTCGATTTCGCGGTGCACAGCCTGAAAGACCTTCCGACCGCCGGGACGCCGGACCTCTTCATCGCCGCGATCCCGGAGCGGGAAGATCCCCGCGATGCCCTCGTCCTCCCCTCCGAAGCGATGAAGGACGCAGCGCCGGAAGAGATCGTGGCGCTTTCCCTGCCCCCCAACGCGAGAGTGGGAACCTGTTCGCTGCGCCGCCGCGCGCAGTTGAAGCACGTACGGCCCGACCTCCAATTCCTCGATCTGCGCGGCAACGTGGACACCCGGCTTCGCAAGCTCGACGGCGGGGAGTACGACGCATGCATCTTCGCGGCGGCGGGGCTGCGGCGGCTGGGGCTACACGACCGCGCGGCGTGGACGCTCCATCCTCACCTGTGCGCTCCCGATCCCGGCCAGGGCGCGCTGGCGATTCAAATCCGCTCGGACCGCAACGACCTGCGGCAACGTTTCAGTGTCCTCGACGATCCGTCCACGCGGGCGTGCGTCACGGCGGAGCGGTTCGTACTGGCGGTCCTCGGCGGCGGCTGCTCGACTCCGGTCGGCGCGCTGGCGACCCAGGCGGTGGACGGCGAGCTGCGGCTGATCGCTGCGGTGGCGGACCCGGAAGGACGGACCCTTCTCCGCGCCGAAGCCGTAGGCTCGGTGGACTATCCCGACGAATTGGGGCAGCGCGTCGCCGATCAACTGCTGGATTTCGACGCGGCGGCGCTGCTCCCGGTGGAGAAAGGAATCGTGCCCGGTGCCGCTTGACGCCGATTTTCTGGTCATCGGAAGTGGAATAGGGGGGCTGTTCACGGCCTACCGCGCCTCGCAATACGGCTCGGTGATTCTCGTCACCAAGAAAGAGCGCCGCGAGTCGAACACGAACTACGCGCAGGGCGGCATCGCGGGGGTGATGTCGGCGGAGGACAGCCCGGAGCTGCACATCCAGGACACCCTCGAAGCGGGCGCGGGTCTCTGCAACCGGCGCACCGTCGAAATCCTGGTCCACGAAGGGCCGCCTCGGATCATGGACCTGATCCGTATGGGCGCGAACTTCAGCAAGCAGCACACGCCCGAAGGCGGCGAAGCCCTGGATTTAGGCCGGGAAGGGGGCCATTCCCGCCGCCGCATCGTCCACGCCGCCGACCTGACGGGACGGGAGATCGAGCGGGCGCTCCTCGACGCCGTCTCCAAGCAAGAAAACCTTCAGACCTTTCAGAACCACCTGGCGATGGAGCTGATCATCCACGGCGGCGAGTGCCGGGGGGCGTTCGTGCTGGACCGGGAGATCCGAAACGTCAAGACGATCCTCACCAAAGCCGTCATCCTCGCGAGCGGCGGCGCGGGCCGCATCTATCCGCACACCACCAACCCCGCCATCGCGACGGGGGACGGGGTGGCGATGGCCTACCGCGCCGGGGCGAAGATCGCCGATATGGAGTTCATCCAGTTCCATCCGACCTCGCTCTGCCATCCCGCCGCCAACTCCTTCCTCATCTCCGAAGCCGTGCGCGGGGAAGGGGGCATCCTCCGCCTCTCCGACGGCACGGCCTTCATGCCGAAATACCATCCCCTCGCGGATCTCGCGCCGCGAGACGTCGTCGCCCGCGCGATCCAGGCCGAGACCCTGGCGAATGGGGAAGAATGCGCCTACCTCGACGTGACGCACCTGGACCCGGAAAAGATCCAGAGCCACTTCCCCAACATCTACGCGCGCTGCCTCCATTTCGGGATCGACATGACGAAACAATGGATTCCGGTGGTCCCGGCGGCGCACTACTCGTGCGGCGGAGTCGTCGCGGACGAGTACGCCCGCTCGTCGATCCCGCGCCTCTACGCCGTCGGGGAGGTCGCCAGCACGGGCGTTCACGGCGCGAACCGTCTCGCCAGCAACTCGCTGCTGGAAGCGGTGGTGTTCGCGGAACGGGCGGCGGAGGATTCCGTCGTGTGGCAGCCGCCGCCGGAGATGCCCCCGCCCCCGCCGTTTACGGGCGGCCTCAAAGAGCCGGACCCGGAGCATATCGAAGCCCTGACGTACCGATTGCACACGCGGATGTGGCACGACGTGGGGATCGTCCGGTCCAACGAATCGCTGGACCGCGCCGAAGACGAACTGACTCATCTCCAAAACGAGACGGAGAAACTGTACCGCGAGACCCGGCTGTACGGCGCGCTGATCGAGCTGCGGAACATGATTCAGGTCGCGCTGCTGGTGGTGCGCTGCGCCCGCATGCGAAAAGAGAGCCGGGGCCTGCATTACAACGTCGATTATCCCAACACGGTCCCCGAAGAGGCTCATCCCTCGATTCTGGAGGCTTGAGACTGGAGATTTGAGGCTTGGTATTCCAGGGACAGGCCGGTCAGTTGAAGGAATGAAGATAAGCTTCGGTCCGGGGAGCCTGAAACCTCCGATGTAGGCGATGCTTTCGGCGACCTCCGGTAGACGGAGGAGCCTCGTCAACGCTTACGGGTTGCCATTCCCCCACTCCGTTCTGCCACACGCCCGGTAGGCGCGACACTCCTGTCGCGCTTACCAGCAGTACTCCGATAGGAATGTCGCGTCTACCCAAATCTGCGTTAACCGAAGGGCTTCTCTTCCTCTATAAAGAGCCTTGCGCCCATCACTTTCCGGCGAGGACGAGGGAATCATGCAAACCGACGAGACTGCCGCATCGAGAGAAGATGCGCTCACCCGCTGCCATTTCCGACGGGCGGATAAAATGACCGCGCCCGCCATCGTACTGGCGAACCCAAAATATCCGCATAACGTGGGACAGGTCTTTCGCATGGCGGCGGACTACCTCATCGGCGAGATCTGGGTGTGCGGCCAGCGGATCAAGGACGCCACCGATTCCCTGGGCCGCATCCCGCGCGAAGAACGCCTGAGGGGCTACCGCGACGTGCGGCTCATCTGGGATGAGAACCCGCTGTCTAAGCTGCCGTCCGACTGCACGCCCGTCGCCGTGGAGTTCCGCCCCAACGCCGAAAACCTCTACGACTTCGCGCATCCCGACCACCCCATCTACCTCTTCGGGCCGGAGGACGGGACGCTGGACCGCGCCTGGCTCACGGCCTGCCACCGGTTCGTCCGCATCGATACCGCCCATTGCCTGAACCTCTCGGCGGCGGTCGGCACGGTCCTCTACGACCGGATGCTGAAACAACACCTCTCCCGGCGGGGAATCACGTGGTAAAAGCGGGGCGGGAACCGTAAAATCATCGTGTGACGAACGCGAATCGGAATGTAACCGTCGACGTCCTCAAGCCCGGCCTGCTGACCACGATCCAGGATGGGGGCCGTCCGGGATACCGGCAGCACGGCGTCTCGGTCTGCGGCGCGCTCGACTCGTTCGCGCACCGGGTCGCCAACCTGCTGGTCGGGAACGACGAACGAGAAGCCTCCCTGGAAATCTCGCTGATCGGCCCGACCCTCCTCTTCCATCATGCCGCCCGGATCGCGCTCTGCGGCGCCTCCCTCTCCCCCCGAATCGCGGGGCAAGCCGTGCCGGAGTGGACTCCGCTCTCCGTCCCCGCCGGAACCCGGCTCGAATTCGAAAATTGCGTCTCCGGATGCCGATGTTATCTTGCATTAAAAGGCGGCTTCGATGCACCTATCGTTATGGGAAGCCGCAGCGCCGATCTCCGAGCCGGGATCGGCGGGATGGAAGGACGGGCGCTGCAATCCGGCGACGTTTTAACTTCCCGCCTTCCTTCCGCTATTGGAGAATTGACCTCCTCGTCCCCCACAGCGCCGTTTCTGGCGGCGGACTGGTCGGTGGGAACGGAGGTCCGTCCTGACTACGGGCCGAACCCGGTGATCCGCGCCGTTCGGGGCGGCCAACATGACCGCTTCACCGGGAGCAGCCGCAAGGCGTTCTTCTCCGAGCCGTTCACCGTCACGCCGCACTCGGACCGGATGGGCTACCGCCTGACCGGGCCGGAGATGATCCTCGATGAGCCGGGGGAAATGCTGTCGGAAGCGGTGGCGCCGGGAACGGTTCAAATCACGCGCGGAGGGCAGCCGATCCTGCTCCTCGCCGACGGGCCGACGACCGGCGGCTACCCGAAGATCGCGCACGTCATTACCGTCGATCTGCCGCTCCTCGCGCAGCTTCAGCCCGGCGACACGATCCGGTTTGCCGAAGTCACGGTCGCGGAGGCGCAACGGCTTCATCGAAAACGGGAGGCGAACATCCAACGGCTCCAGCAAGGCATCCGGCTCCATGAACGCTGACCGAACGCTGCGGATCGATCTCAACTGCGACATGGGCGAGAGCTTCGGGGCGTACCGGCTGGGTCGGGACGAGGAGGTCATGCCGCACGTCACTTCCATCAGCATCGCGTGCGGATATCATGCGGGCGATCCCGCGACCATGCGGGCGACGGTGAAACGGGCGTTGGAGCATGGAGTGGCGGTGGGAGCGCATCCCGGCCTGCCGGACCGGGAGGGATTCGGGCGGAGGGCCATGCGGATCACGCCGCAGGAGGCGCACGATCTGGCGCTGTATCAGATCGGCGCGTTGAACGCCTTCGTGAAAGCCGAGGGCGGCGTCATGCAGCACGTGAAGCCGCATGGCGCGCTGTACAACATGGCCGCCGCCGATCCCGAACTCGCGGCAGCTCTGGCGGAAGCCGCCTACGCCGCCGACCCGGAGCTGATCCTCTTCGGATTGGCGGGCAGCGAACTGATCGCCGCCGGAAGGCGGATCGGCGTGCGGACCGCCGGCGAGGCCTTCTCGGACCGCGCCTATCAGCCGGACGGATCACTCGTGCCGCGCCCGTCACCCGGCGCCTTGATCGAGGATGAGGAACGGGCGGCGCAGCGTGTCATTCGAATGGTGGAAGAAGGTAAAGTGTTCGCCGCAGGAGGAACCGACATTGCAGTCCAGGCCGAAACCGTCTGCATTCATGGGGACGAGCCGAATGCGCCCCGGCTGGCCCTCGCGCTTCGCGCGCGCCTTCGGTCTGCCGGGATCGAGGTCCGCGCCTTCCTACCGCCGCGCCCGGCCTCCCCGGAGAGATAGGCGGTATCGCATGGCGGCGCTCCGGGCGGAAGTGGTCGAGGAAATCCCCGTCTCCCATGCGGAGGCGCACGAGCGGCTGCCGCTGGTCATGGAGCGGCTGGGGTATGAGAAGAGATCCGAAGGGATCTGGGAGCGGCGCAAGGACCGGTTCGGGTTCGCGTTTCTCTCCCTGCCGGACGCCTGCCCGACGACCCTCAGGATCGATCTGAAAGAGATCCACTCCCCGCCGCGCAAGTCGCCATGCGCCGCCGTCCATCTTCATTACCTGGTCCGGATGCCGGGGCAAATCCTCGCGAACACCGACGCGAGAGCTTTGGAGCTGGAAGTGCAGCGGTTCCGCTCGCTCATGATCGGGGAGGCGGAGCCGGACCTGCGGGAGGAGCGGAAGCGGCTGGTGGCGCTGACGATGCGGGCGAACCTGGTGATTTCGCTGCTGCCCGCCGTGTTCCTCCTCTCCGCCATCGCGCTGGATAAGGATACGATCCTGCGTCTGGCCCCGATGAAGGCGATCCTCTGGATGCTGCTCCTCGGAGGGATGGGGTGGGGAGTCGGCCTGTTCATCGCCGTCAAATCGGTCGTTCCGATCCTGAACGCGCTCATCCCCTCGACTCTGCGATACACGGTCCCTAGCGGCAGCGGGAGGAGCGCAAAAAAGACGGGCCGCTAAACTCGGTTGAAAAAGACCCAGTCGCAGAACAAGAGCGATTTTGCGAACCCCCGGTAGGCGTGACATTTCTGTCGCGCGGTCCAACGCAGTTGGGCAGGGGTTTATCCTCCGATTATCCCGCAAATTTTTTCTATCCATTTACGTTACTTTTGCAAGGCTACGCCTTGCCACGCGAGAGGAGTGTCGCGCCTACCGGGGGTGGGAGGACCGAAAGGATGGCATCTCAAAATACAATCACTCAAAACACTCTATCTCGATTGAGTTTGCAATAAGAACTATAAAGAAGCGGCGAAAGTAGATGGCGGTTTCCCGAATCCGCTCTCTTCTTAGGATTGCCGCGCGACGCTTCCGTTCCTCGCTCTGAGGTTTCCTTTCCTATGGGAACTTCGGTTCGGGCATCAGGGTCCCACAATTGGATATTACAATCCCTTCATTGGCAGAATGAAGTCTGAAATCTCACAAGCGGAAAACCAATAAGAATCCTGGATTTCACGCCTGTATTCGGAACGCTTCCTGCCGCTCGGCGAACCGGGCAACGAGTATTCCGTTCCGTCGCCTTTCCCCCGCAGAAAGCGGCTGCATGGCCCGGCGAGTCGAGGGAGTTCATAAGGTAGAGTTCCATTTCAATTCAAGCGGCCCGTCGATCAAGAGTCGCGTTTTACCGAAAAGAGCAAGAAGATGGAAAGTTGTTTGGGGGCTTCGACCGAAAGCCCATGGCTTCTGATCTCCGAGCGAGGAGGCTGGATGGTGATCCCTTCTTCCGGGCAGCCGACGGAAGAGATGCAAGCGGTGGAGGGACAGCCGTCCTCGTTTCACATAAAAGTCGATCAAGGGACCGTGCGGGAGGTCCGCAAGCGGGTGATGGTCTTCGCCCGGTCCCTTTCCTTCAGCCCGTCGGCGCTGGGCGAGATCGAGATGGCGGTGGGGGAGGCGGCGCTCAACGCGGTCCGGCACGGCTCTCCGCTGGGCCAGGCCAACGTTCTTCACGTCCACAGCCAGGCCCTCGACGGCCGTTACGTGATCGAGATCACCGACCAGGGCTGCGGCTTTTTCCCCGCCGTCCTCGCGGCTCCGGTGGCGGAAGAGATGAAGTCCGGCGGTTACGGACTCTGGCTGATGCGCGGGCTGATGGATGAAATCGCATTCGTCCCGGCCCCGGAAGGAGGCACGACCGTCCGGCTGGTTAAGCGATATCGCCCGATGTCTTGAGCGAGATAAGGGCTGAAAGATTCAGCCTTCGGATCTTAAAGGGTCTCGCTGACCTGTCAGCGACGAAAGCGTAAGGTTTATCCTTCTCAGGAAAGCGCGCCTATGAAACCGTTCTCTGCCTTGACGGAAGCGGGAAAGCTCCGCCGCTTCAGAAAGGCGGCGAAAACCCTCCTCGGGCAGTACGCATTTACGGCCTCTCGTCTCACCCTTCTCGAAGCGGGTCAGCACCATGTCTATAAGGTGGAAGTCCCGGGTTCCGCCCACTGCCTTCTCCGTATTCAAGACCCCCGACGGATGAGCGACGACTCGTCGCTTCTCCAGCTTCACTGGCTCAAGAGCATCGGGGAAGAGACGGGTCTCATCGTTCCTTCCCCTATAGAGCGACCGGATGGCAGCTTCATTGCTCCCCTTGAGATCGAAGGGGAAGGCGTCATTCGACGGGGCGTACTCCTCCGCTGGGTGGAAGGGAAGAGAAGTCCGAGCGCTCAAGCGTTCGTGACTCCGCAGGCGCTTCAATCGGTGGGCGTGACGGTCGCTACCCTCCATCGTCATGCCCAACGTTTCGGCGTTCCGGCGGATTATACGGGCCGCCAATACACCCCCGAAGGGTTTTTCGGACCGGCTTCCCCGCTTTTGAACGGCACGTCTCAGAAGCTGCTGAAGCCGGAGGAGTTCGCGGTCGTCATGCGGGCGCACGAGAAGGTCTGCGAAGCGATGAGGCAAGCCGGAAGGGACAGCGATCGTTTCGGCTTGATCCACGCCGATCTAGAACCGGCCAATTGGATCTTTCACAGAGGCGATGCGCGTCCGATCGATTTCGACGAGTTCGGGGCGGGCCACTATCTATTCGATCTCTTGGGCGTCCTCTGGTCTCATGCCCATTGGAATCGGTATGAAGACTACCGCTCCTGGCTCATCGAGGGATACCGTCGAGTCCGGCCGCTCCCGGATGACGAGGAGCATTACGATCTCTTTCAAGCCGCCGTGTTCCTCTGCTGGATGAATCATGGGCTGGGCCAGCCGGACGAGGCGTCAAGGCAAGAGTTCGCGCGAAACGGGGCTTTTGCAGTACAGATGTTGCAGAAGTTCTGCCGCCTGTAGATCACCGGCGGTCCGCATCCTTGATACCGCGCATCACTGACCGGCTCTCCCTTCATTCGGAGAGCTTCACAAGGCAGGATACTCCTTCATTCCGGCGAAAACCCTTCTGATTCCGCCTCTCCCGTGGACGTAATGTTCGCTGCGAGCAGGCCTATTCGATCCGAAGGAGAAACCTTTGCCGATCAAACAATCGTTATCCTGGTGGTGCTACGCCCGGAACCAGGACGCCGCCGCCCTCATTCAAGCCGCCGCCGACATCGGATACGCCTCCATCGAAATGCTGCCGCAGGAGCTGTGGCCCCAGGTGAAGGACGCCGGGATGGAGGTCGCCATCATCGGCGGGCACGGGACGCTGACCAACGGCCTCAATAAGCGCGAGAACCACAGCCGCATCGCCGACGAGCTGCACGCCAACATCGACCTTGCGGCGCAGAACGGCATCCCCAGCCTCATCGCGTTCAGCGGCAACCGCGAGGGGCTGTCCGACGAGGAAGGCGCCGAGATCACCGCCGAAGGATTGCGCCCGGTGATGAAGCACGCCGAGGAAAAAGGGATCAATATCTGCATCGAGCTGCTGAACAGCAAGGTCGATCACGCCGATTACCAGTGCGATCATACGACCTGGGGAGTGAAGGTCTGCCAGCTCGTGGGCAGCCCGCGCGCGCTGCTTCTCTACGACATCTATCACATGCAGATCATGGAAGGCGACATCATCCGCAACATCCGGGATTACCACTCCTACTTCGGGCATTACCACACGGCGGGCAACCCCGGTCGGCGGGACATGGACGAGACGCAGGAGATGTACTACCCCGCCATCATGCGCGCCATCGCCGAGACGAACTACGAAGGGTTCGTGGGCCATGAGTTCATCCCCAAAGGCGAGGTCATCGGGGCGATCAAAGCGGCGTATGACACCTGCAACGTATAATCGCCCGCGCTCGCCAGGGCGGCGGCTCCGCTCTTGAGCCGCCGTATTTGGGACATTTCCGTACCGATTCAGCCGGGCCTTCCCGTTTGGCCCGGCGACCCGGTCGTCGCCATGGAGCCGGTCGCCGAGGTCCGGCGGGGGGACGGCTGCAACGTGACGCTGTATCATTTCAGCTCGCACACCGGCACTCACGTGGACCCGGCCCGCCACTTCTTCGAGGGAGGGGAGCCGCTGCATGAAATTCCGCTGGACCGGCTGATCGGTCCCTGTTTCGTCGCCGACCTGACCGGGGTGGAACGCTCCATCTTTGCGGGGGATCTGAAGCGGGCGGATATTCCCATCGGCACGGAACGGCTGCTGCTCAAAACTTCCAATTCCGCGCTCTGGTCCGATCCCCGCCACCCTTTCTTTACCGATTTCGTCGATCTTTCGGAGGACGGCGCGGAGTGGCTCCGCTCCGGAGGAATCCGCCTGGTCGGCATCGATTATCTCTCCATCGAAGGGCCGACGAACGAAGCCTGTCCCGTTCATCGGAGCCTGTTGGCCGCTGAGATCGTCATCTTAGAGGGGCTGGACCTCCGCGTGGTCGAATCCGGCTCCTATGAATTGATCTGCCTCCCGTTGAAAGCGATGAACGGGGACGGCGCTCCCGCCCGCGCGGTCCTGCGGGAGGATCGAGTTTGAGATTGAAGGACAGAGTGTTTTTGCTTCATTTATTGGACTGCTCCCATTGGTGGAATTTGAAGCGGCAAATGGAGGGCACACCAGCGGCGTGCCCCTACCCGATGCGGATGGGAGAGGTAGGGGCACGCCGCTGGCGTGCCCAAAACATCGTTCAGAGGCCTTCCTACCGCCTCTTCCTCCCTGGCTTTGCACGATGCCTGCTGTTTTTCATTGGGCTTCTGCTGTCGAGTCATGCCGCTTTTCCGGCATCGCCCGATAGCGTCAAGGAGAAACGGTCGGAGCATTTCCGTTTCCTCTATAATCCCGACCGCCTGAAGGAACCGCAGGTCTCCGGGGCCGTCACCGATGCCGAATCCGCCTATAAGACCCTTCAGGGGTTGTTCCCGTACGTCCATTACACCGAGCCGATCAACATCCGGCTGGACGCCGAATTCCGGGGCGCGACAGGATACGCCGCGCCGGGGGGCATCAAGCGCAAGGGGACCCGCGACTCCATCGGCTTGAGGTACGCGGACCTTCCCACTCTCGGCCTCACGTCGAATTTCCTGTTCCTGCACGAGATCACCCACCTGTTCACCGCCCGCGACGAGCAGGGGCGCATGCTGCCCGGCTCGTCGTTGAGCGAGGGCATCGCCGACCTGGTGGCGGAAGGCCGCAACGGGCTGGGGCTTCCGCTGTCGTTCGCGAAATACCTGCGGAAGCAAGAGGAGTGGCAGGAGCCGTTCCGGCTGATCTTGTACCCCGCATCGGGCGCGCCGCCCACGCCCCGCCGGGGACCGCTCCGGTACGATCAGGTCCTCCGGTGGCGCATCCGCCATTACGTGGAGCCGTCGCTGTTCCTGGCGTATGTGCGGGAGACGTACGGGTGGGACAAGACGCGGGCGTTCTACCTCGATTACACGCTTCACGCCGCCGCGCGCTTCCCCGCCGACGAGTGGCGGACGACGTTCCGCCGGACGCTGGGAAAACTGCCGGAGGACGTGGCGCGGGAGTGGAACGCCGCCATGGACATGGCCCCGGAAGAGACCGAAGTCAACAGCCATCGCTGGCTGTCCGAGCGCGCCTACGCTCTGGTGCAGTGGTATGAATTCCTCATCGCCGGGAAAGCGATCCCGAAAGAGGAGCAGGCCGGAATCGAGGCGGACCTCCGCAGGTTGAACGGTGAAGTCGCCGCGCGGCATCTGCTGGCGGGAGAAACGCAGCTCAAAACGTTGCAGGACCGTATCGAGAGAGTGAATCTTCAGCGCGCTGCTTCCTCTTGAGCTGAGCCGAAACCCAATCAGATCATCGCGGTGGAAAAAGGCGTGAAGAGCAAGAGACGGACATGGACTTTCAGTCCACCACAGCGAATGAAAACCGGGCCTTTGGACCCGGATTCGCCCCCTGCGGAGGCTATTTTCAGAGTAGGTAGTAGGGGACCTCCTTTATCCGTTCGGCTAGCGCCACCCGCGAAATCTTGAACGTCCGAGCGAGGCCCACATGCTCTAGCGATCCTGATACGCTCGAAGGATCTCGGCGATCCGTTCAGGAGGAAATCCCTGGCAACGGTTTGGACTTGAGGAGAGAAACGCCCCGGCGAACTCGCTGAGCGACGGTCTCTTCCGAATTCAATATTCAACTTCGGCAGGACCCCAGGGTGAACGGTCTGCCGGGTTCTCTCTTCCTATCGATCGTTTTAACGAAAAATCGAACGGGCAGGAGAAACGAAGGAATATAAAAACCTCGCTTCGCTCACGCTCCGTTCAACCTTGAATCGCATTCCTTCCTGTACAAGGAGGACAGTCGAGGGCGCGGGGTCTGGCCGCTTCATCGTATTTAGGCGTAAGCTCCGTTTCTTTCAAACCGCTACGGGAGTTGACAAATTCCGGCGTTCATGACACACTGGAGTCAGACTTTAAGGAGGTGATGGCTGATGCAATATGACAGTCGAGGTGACTGTGGGGGCTAACCCCTGAGGCGCTGGCCTCCAATTTACACAGTACACCGTTGGGGATGAGGGCTTGCTCTCATCCCTTTTTCTTTGAGCCTTCCGCCTCCGATATAAGCGAGGTCCGCGATTGACGCCGAGAGGCGTTGCTGGTAGAATAATCTCGTTGCGATGACGGTTGGTGCCGACGTAGCTCAGTTGGTAGAGCGGCGCTCTCGTAAAGCGTAGGTCACCGGTTCGAGTCCGGTCGTCGGCTTTTCAATTTCAGTTTCAGTCCCTGGTTTCCAGTCCCCGGTCCCAGTCGAAAACCTCCTTATTCCGAGGGTTTGACTGGAGACCTCGGAGGGGAGATCAGGGACTTATTTATGCTCGCTCAGCGATTGAGACGGAACCAGCGGCACCTCGGAAAATGGGCGCGCCGGAATTCGATCACCTGCTACCGGCTCTACGAGAGGGACATCCCCGACCAGCCCCTGATCGTGGACTGGTACGAGGGGCGCGCGCTGGTCTACGCCATGCCCCGAAAGCGGGATGAGACCGAGGAGCAGCGCGAATCCTGGCTCTCGGACGTCGAATCCCAGGTAATCGAAGGGCTGGACGTTTCTCCCGAGAACCTCTACTTCAAGCAGCGGGAACGGCAAAAAGGGCTGACCCGGCAATACGAGAAGATCGCCGAGCGGCGGGAAGAGTTCGTCGTTCGCGAAGGCGGCCACTCGTTCATCGTCAATCTTTCGGATTACCTCGATACCGGCCTCTTCCTCGATCACCGGATCACTCGAAGCCATGTGGGAACCCTCGCCGCCGGAAAACGGATGCTCAACCTGTTCGCCTACACCGGCAGCTTCAGCGTCTACGCCGCGAAAGGCACGGCTCTCTCTACGACGACGGTGGATCTCTCGAACACCTATCTCAGTTGGGCGGAGCGGAACTTCTACCTGAACGGATTGAGTCCGCAAACCAACGCCATCGAGCGCGCGGACGTGATGCGCTGGCTGCCGGACGCGCGAAGACGGGGGCGACGGTTCGCTCTCATCGTCTGCGACCCGCCGACGTTCAGCAACTCGAAGCGAATGCCCGGCGCGTTCGACGTGGGGGCCGATCATCCGGACCTCCTCAACGGCTGCCTTCAGCTTTTGGACCCCGGCGGAATCCTCATCTTCAGTACCAACGACCGGCGGTTTCAACTGAAAGCGGACCGTCTCCTACCGTGCGAATTGAAGGAGATCACGCAGGAGACGATCCCACCGGATTACCGGAACAGGAAGATTCACCGGTGCTGGGAGATGCGGGTCTAGCATCCCTCCTTAACCGCTCCGATATTTCGGATCGATGGGGGAGCCGCTGCGGCCCCGCTCCGTCACCGGGATGGGGAGGTTTACGGGCTGCACCTTCACGTCCTCGCGCGGCAGGCGGTCCTCCATTTTGGGGAGCGACGGGAACGGCTTGCCGGGCAGCGTCTGATACCAGTAGGCCGTGGAAGAGTAATCGTCGCAGCGGTCGTTGGCGTGCCCGTGCTCGATGCTGGCCCGCAGGCTCTTCTGAAAGATGACGGGTTCGTTGACGTGGTAGCGATAGACGGTGATCCGCTCGTTGTAGCTTTCCCGCCCGCCCTGGTGGTAGGAGACGCCGTTGTAGAGGAAGGCGTTCTGAGTCTGCATGCCCCACGCATGACCGAAATAATCCTCCGATCCGGTGCCGTGGAGGTCGGGCGGCCATTTCTCGCCATCCACCATGAACATGTCGTCGCCCTCGCCCCACCAGCCGCCGTACAGGTTGTGGATCGAGAGGTTGCACCCCACGAAGTGCCCTCGTCCTTCGGCTTCCATCAGGAGGTAGTTGTCTTTATCCGTCAGGTTCACGTCGGGGTCGTCGCCCTGGTGAGTCGGCGGGACGCAGACGTTGTTCCGGTTCCACCAGGCGTGAAACCGTCCCTGGTCGTCTCCCACGCTCGGAAGCTCATCGTAATCGATATAGAAGTACCACGCGCCGATTCCTTTGTCGCCCTGGTTCTCCACCGTGATCCGCGCCCCGCTGGAAAACGGCATGGGCCAGTAGCAGTTCATGGCGGCGTGGTGCCCGAAGATCGTTTGTCCCGCATTCGCGCTCATATTCATCACGGCGCAGTTGTATGAGCCGACACGGCAGTGTCCCACCCCGAAAAAGTCGCCTACGGGGGCCTCTACGCTGGGGTGATCCTGGTCGTCCCAGTACATGCGGACCACGGCCTGGCGGAGATAGTGGGCGTCGGGCGCTCCGATGGTGAACCAGATGTGCCGGATCACCCCCGCGCCCCGGATGTCCGCCAGCGTTTTCGTCTCCCCCGCGTCGATGGGCCAGGCATCCCCGTTGCGTCCGCGCGTATCCCAGCTGGATACCCGCTTGGAGCGTCCTTCTCTTAACGTCGCCAATCGTTCGAGCATGTTTTCTCCTTTGGTTTTTACGTTTAATGGTTACACGGGTCTCGCTGCGCTCGACACACGGAAAGGGCAGGGAAAAACCCAGAAAGGTCAGAAGCAAACTTCTTTATTACACTGCATTGAACCGCCAAGACGCCAAGAGCGCCAAGAACCCCTTGAAGAGGTGAGAGAGACAGGATGACCGGTCCTTCCTGGCTTCCGCCCTTCAGGGGTTCCTTATCAATCAGTTGGGTTTGACCTTTCCGGGTTTTCCCCTGCCCTTTCCGTGTAGCAAGCGCAGCGAAGCTCCGTGGCCCATTAAACCGCTTACTTCTTCATTTTCTCCACCGCGATGCGGCGCTTGCGGATGGAAAGCGGCACTTCGAGATCCGCATCGGGGTCGTAGTCCAGGCCGGTCACGCGGTCGAGGTAGAGCGGGAAATCCTCCGCCGGGGGCTTCGTGCGGTCGTACGGGTTCGGGTAGCTCCGCATGATAATTCGCCGCTCGCGGGTGAGGGTCTTCAGCCATGCCTCGTCGCACGAGAGGCGGTCCGCTTCGCACACCCACGAGGGGCAGTAGGTATAGAAGAGGTTATACCGCGTCACGTCGCTGTCGTTGTCCATGACGGTGTGGAACAGGTTGCCGTTCATCAGCATCATCGCCCCGGCGGGGACGCAGACCGGCCACTGTCCCGACACATCCACCGGCTTGGTGTACGCCGCGAACCGCTGGCTCTTGTGGCTGCCAGGCGCGACCATCATGTTCCCCATGTTCGGGCGGGGGAGATCGGTCAGCCAGTAGCAGACTTTGAGCTGAAGCGGCAGGGCGGGGGCGTAGACGCCGTAGGGGACCGCCCGCGCGCCGTCGTTGTGCCACTTGGTACCGGATTTGCCGGGGCCGCGCAGGAAAAATTGCGAGTTGTGGAGCTTCAGCAGTTCGCCGTAGAGGTCATAGGCGTAACCCACGTGGCGCGGGTGGTCGATCAGCTCCGCCAGCTTCGGGTGCAGGTGCGCGACGCCGCTCCACGGCGCGAGCGTCTTCCCTGGCTGGTAGTCGAACTGCTGGGTTGCTACCTCATCGATGACGGCGAGGTACTCGAGCACCTCGTCGGGCGTGAGCGCGTTTTCGAGGACCAGGTAGCCGTCCCGGTCGAAGGCGTCCCATTGTTCGGGCGTGAAGCCGGTCGGCGCGAGTTTATACGTTGTTTCAATTGTGTGAGACATCGGAAACCTTTTCACCACGAAGACACGGAGAAAAACCTTTACGACTGACTTTCACACGTCCTTCTGGATTCCTCTGTTCAGGGTTTCCTTATTCAGAGGTTGGTTTCGGGTTTCTCCGTGTCTCCGCGCCTCTGTGGTGATTCAATTATCCAGTCGCCCCACTAACTTCTTTGGCAGAGAATGGCCGTCTCCGGCTTTCACATTCGATTCTAATTGCTCCCGGTTCCGCGCGCCGGGGATGATGCACGACACGCCGCTCGGTTCCAGGGCATAGCGCAGGGCCAGTTCCGCCAGGGGAATTCCGGCCTCTTCCGCCTGAGCGCGAAACGTTTCCGTCCGCTCGATCAGGCCCGGAAGGCGGTCGCCCATGAGGGTGGCGCGATGGTCTTTCGAGACCGCCTCGCCGGGGTTGAACTTCCCGCTCAATATCCCCCGGCAAAGCGGCATCTGAACCAGCACGCCCACGCCGTTCGCTTCCGCCAGGTCGATCATCGGCCTCAAGCCCGGCGAGAGCAGCGAGTACTCCACTTGCACGACCTCCGCCAGCCCCTCCGTTATGAGCCAACGCAGCATCTCGGCGTTATTGGTGGAGACCGCGATGCAGTCGATCTTCCCCTCCGTCTTCAGCTCCGAGAGCGCGGCGTGCCAGTCGCTCGTTTGCAGCGTTTCCGCGCCCGGCGAGTGAAGCTGGTACACTTCGATCCGCTCCCGCTTCAGCTTCCGCAGGCTCTCTTCGCATCGCCGCCGCACGCACTCCCGCGTGTACTGCGCCGCCGGCTCCCTGTCGCGCTCCGGCGGGCATTTCGTCGCCATCACGATCTCCGGGTCGCTGCCCAGCGCCGCGCCCAGCAATTCCTCCGACCGACCGTAGTTCGGAGACGTATCGAAGAGGGTGACGCCGAGCCGTTTCGCTTCGCGGATGAGCGCGATCCACTCGTCATCGGTCGTGCCTTCCACGTTCCCGATCCGATTTCCGCCCAGTCCCACCTCGCCGATTCGGTAGCCGGTCTTGCCCAGGTTTCTCTGCCGCATTAGCGTCTCCCCGCCGTCTGGACCGGCTTCGGCTTCCAGAGGTCCGGCGGGAGCGTGAGAGTAAAATCTCCCAGCGTGCTCCAGAAATACGCTCGCTTCCGCCCGATCCCATCCTTCGCCAGCTCGGCGTCGCCGCCTTCCACGCTGAAGTAGCGCGCCCAGGCGTCGCCCCACGCGCCGCCGCGCCCCATGACCGTCCAGAATTCGCGCGGCTCGTCGTAGAAGACCTTGCCGCGCCCCACCAGCGCGAGACCGCCGCCGTACATCATCAAGGCTTCCGCCGCCTGGAATTGCCCGTGTCGCGGCGAGCTGAACGGCTCGGTCTCGTACCGCCAGGGCATGAGGATCTCGCAGCCGGTGTGGAAGTAGAAGGCCGGGGAATCGGGCAAAACATGATTCTCATACAGCGAGCGCATCAGCCCGAAGCCGATCCAGCCGCCGGTCGATTTCAGGTCGGGAACGAGCCGGTTGCCCTGCCGCACCCAATTCCATTTCCCGGCTCCGACCTGCGATTCGAGCGCGCCGGGATCGGGCGGAAGACCACACTCCGCGCCGAGGCCGTTGCTGTGCGCCTTGATCGCGCGGACGAGCGCGGGCCGCTGCATCCAGCCGACGAAATCCGCCAGGGTGATCTGCCCGCCGAGATAATCCAGGCCGTCGGTCTTGACCGCTTTCCACCCCTCGATGTCGTGCTTCATATCCGGCACGGAGGATGCCCATTCGGTGGAGAAGCTGGCCGGAAGCCGCGCCGCCCTGTATTCACCCCGGCGGTAACGGTGGTTCCGTGCGAAGTATTCCAGCAGCAGCTTCCGCTCCAGCCGCTCGGAAGGCGACCAGAGGTCCGGGCCGGGCGGGACCGATTTCTCGTTCCCGAACTCCACCGCCTGCGGCTTCCCCTGCGAATCGAGCAGCCCTTCGCCGTGAACGCCTTTCACCGAGGGGTTCGGAACCACGCCCGCGTGAAAGGCGTTGATCCGCCCCACGCCGATCTCCGGGCGCGCCAGGATATTCGTCTGACGGCGGTCGGCGGCGGTGCATTCGGTGTTCGGCTCGCCTTTGAAGGTGAACCGACGCTTGCCGTCGGGCAGATACTCCTCTTCCCAGGTTCCGTCCTGCACCAGGAAGAAATCCTCGTACCGCTCGGCGCTGTACTGGAAGAAGCCGGTGACTTCACGCTGCGGGTCGTCGGGGAAGGCGGCGTAGAGTCCCGCCAATCGCTCCGGCCCCCGGCGATAGAGCCGGTCCCAGTGTCCGTCCAGATCGGCTAGGATAATGTCGGCGGGCGACGCCACCGGCTCCGCGATGCTGCGGACGTGCGGGACGGCATCCCAGCGTTTTTCCGCCGGAGTCCCCGCGTGGATCGCCAGGCCGTCCTCCCGCCGCCAGAAGTACTGCCGCACCATGAACGCCGCCGGGAAGTTGCCGACCAGGTTTACGCCCTTCAGATCGGGGACGGCTTTGTGGACGGCTTGCAGGAAATCGCGGAGGGCGAGGGTCGTCAGGCCGTCCTGGTGCATGGGACCGGCGTAAAGGTCGGAGACGAGCAGGAAGGTGTGATACCCCTGGCGGCTCAGGTCTTCCACGTACGTCTTCAGCGCAGGCCGGAGGTCCGGCAGCCCCACTTGAGACTTCCACAGCCGCTTCTCCACCAGAACGAGGACTGTTTCCTTTCCCGTGCCGGGCCGCTCGTAGGGATCGCCCTTTTCCGCAATTCGAGCCAGGGTATGAATTTCTTCCGTGCCGTCGCCGTCGCGATCATAGTGATTAAACGGAAGGAGAGCTTTTTGAATCGCGGATCTCGCCTTCTCGAAAGAAGTCGGAGTTGCATCCGCCCATACCGCTCCACCGACGATGAGCAGCAAAGAAAAGAGAACGAGCCACCGAAGAGGATAGAGAACCCGCACCGTGATCTCCTTTGTATCGAAGCCGACGGAATTCGGCTTCTTTCATCCTATATCATTTCGCGGAAGAGACCACAACTCATTCGATTTTCCGGGAGGCGCAAGCCGCTTCGTGTGGAATGAAACCGGGAATATGCCCTGCGCCTTGAAAGGATGACCGTTGACCCGACATCGACAGCAAATTCTGATCCTGCACCTAGGCAGCCCCGATCTCGAATCGCACGTCGTCGCATGGGCGCTCTACGACGGTATGATATTTTACGTTTGATCCTAAGCTGTTAGCTTATGCTATTCATCCAAGCGATGATACGGTTTTCAAGATTAACAATGTCTTCTTGACATCGTCTCCGAATTTTTGGATATTGTCGAGCGGCTTCCTCTGCTAGAGTCTTTCTTCCTTCGCCAGGTTCATTAGACAAATTACGCCGTTTTGCAAATGGTTCAAAATAGAGTTCCTTTGGGTGGATTTCGTTTCTTATTGTTTTCCATTTCCATATGTTTGGAATTACATGACCAGCCAGAACCCAAACTTCGAGTTCTTGCCAAGCGTTTTCAGCAAGTAGAATTTTATCGGAAGATGCTAATAAGTTGTTTGAATATTCTTCAATTCTTTCTAAAGATTCTTTCCGGGTTATTATACCATCTCTGTCCACACATAAAAGAAATAAGTCAACCATTCCTTTGTAGCGAATCAGTATTTCCTCGATATTCTCCCATTTCAAGGCTTCTGAAACACCTCCAAGTAGCGGATCTCTACATATTATGACCTTGGCTCTTGGCTTACCGATTTTTGACAACATTGCGGTGATGAGTGGCGCTAGGATGAACTGATCTTTCCTGAAATCTTCAGGAATAATTAGTACGTTCATATCGTTTAATTCTCCGTGAGAAGCAATGCATCTTCCAGCCATCCGGTTTCATGAAGACGAGACAGATTTTGCTTTTCTATGATCTGTTTTGCATTAGGTATATCTAATATACGAGTTATGTGTGCATCCGGTTGATCGGGTAAACGATAAGTAACTGATGTATTCTCTAATGTAGAGAATTCAATCAAATTAAGTAACTGTGGAGAATGCGTGGTAGCAATAATTTGTAACTTTCCGTCTTTTACTTTTTGTTGAATCATTTGAAGTAAAAGATACAGACGATTTGGATGTATTCCATTTTCAAGTTCCTCGAAAAAAAACAATTCTACTTCTTGAGGATTTAGCAAAGCTGCAATTATAGCTAGGAAACGTAAGGTACCATCTGAAGCACTGTATGCAGAAATATTATTGCCATTTTTTTCAATGAAATTAACTAATATTTTGCCAGCCGAATCTTTAGGAAATGAGAAATCGATAACATCCATTGGTGTGAGTTCGACTATCCATTGAATTAATGCCTCTTTTAATTGAGGATCGTCACAAATAGTTTGTAAAACGGAGGATAAATTTTCACCTCTGTCGCCTAAAATATTTAATCCAGGAGTTGATGGCTTGCGCATGGCTTCAGGGTTTAGGTCGAAAAACTGCATTGTCCTAAGGTTAATAATCAATAATAAGGCGCATGTTTGGTTATTCATCATATTCATGAAGGAATCGCGATCATCCAAAGTTGAATTTATATGATCAATTTTTTCTATAAATTCTTTCCTATTAAGCCTTGTATTATCTATTTCAAGCTCTAATTCATCCAATCGACGTGAAAATTGCCTGAGAACAGGGCGTTCATCAGAAAATGTCAAACAGGTTATATTTTTTTTCTCTAAACCATAGACCTGAATATTTATTTTATCTGTTAGTTCTTGCTTTGGTGGGTCGATGTCAGGGTGTGAATCAAATATTGGTTTTCCATTTAAGAAAAGTTTTTCTGCTGCAACTTTAGGAGATCCGTCTCTTTCATTAATGGCCACCTCAATATAATACCTAGCTTTATTCTTTTCACCATCATCATCATATGCAAACAATATTTCGATTGAAAACGAAGTCGCTCCCTGAAAAGTTATCTCATTAGTTCCTCCTCGAATACCGCTCCATTGGAGATAGCCACCTGCTTCCCATTTTTCACCCAAAATCTCCGCTAAAGTATAACCACGTGAAATTCCATGGAGAAACCGAAATGCATCTCGAATATTACTTTTACCTGAAGCGTTAACGCCAATAATTATTGACATCGGCCCTAATATCAATTCCGCTTCTTTAAAACCCTTGAAGTTCTCTAATTTGATTGTTTCTATCAATTTGATTGCTTCCTTCTTGAGGAACACATATTTACATCATTGTACACAAATACCCAACATTACGTAGCACTACAGACAGCCGTGGTTCACGCTCTATTCACCACCCCTAATCACGGTTATGTGTGGTGCTCCCCAACAGTATATCTTTTACTAAATCTCTTCATGCGCATCAAGTTAAACTTACCAGGTCAAACTTACCGAGTTAGACGAGATGCACATTTATCTTTTTCTAATTCTCATAGTTTTTTTCGAATTCTAAAGGCAACTGAGAAAGAGTGTGGAATGAGACGGGGAACATGCCCTAAACTCTGAAAGGATGACCGTTGACCCGACTTCGACAGCAAATTCTGATCCTGCACCTGGGCAGCCCCGATCTCGAATCGCACGTCGTCGCATGGGCGCTCTACGACGGCGCGCGCCCCGCCCATGAGCGCCAGATGCAATCCGGCGATGAGGACGAGCCGCCGTATCGCTCCGTTCTCGACGCGATGCGCGACGGCTGGTTCGTGATTCAACTGCCCACGTTGCCCTACTACATGGAGGGGCGGGAGCACGAGACGGGGCATCTCCCCTACGAATACGTTCTGGAACGGAGGGTGGAAATCGATGGCTAAAGCGGAAAAGCAGCACCTGTTGACCGCGCCGCAGATGGCGCAATTCTGCCTCGACGGCTATATTATGTTCGACGGCCTGGTCCCCCAGGAGTTGAACGACCGCGTCTACGCCGACCAAGCCGCCGGAAAAGGGCGCTGGCACGACTCCGAAGCGATCCGCGAAGTCTTCGAGCTGCCCGCGATCAAGGGGATCATCCAAAGCCTCGTCGGGGAGAACCCGGTGTACGATCACTCGGCGCTGCACGTCGTCGGTCCGCAGCAGTACGGCGCTCAGATGTGGCACGCCGATTCGATCATCGACGCCCGCCCGTTCGCCTTCGACATCCAGGCGATGTACTTCTCGCACGACGTGCCGAAGGAGACCGGCCCCACGCTCATCCTCCCCGGCTCTCATTTGCGCCGGGTGAGCAACGCGAGCATCGCCCGATATAAGAACATCGCCGGGCAGAAGCAATTGATCGGCAAGGCGGGGACCATCGCGTTCCTGCACCAGGGCCTCTGGCACTGCGCCCAGCCGAACCACACCGACAAGACCCGGTACATGTTCAAGCTGCGGCTGCGCGCCGGTCAGGAGCAGCGCGGCCTCTTCAACACCGAAGCCGTGCGCGACCCGGAGACCCGGCGAATCCTGGGCGGCTCGCACCCGTGGACGGGGGAGCAGTCCCGCGCCGAGAACGTCCAGCGCGCGAAGCTCTGGCGCTATCTCACCGGCGACGACAGCGTCGACGTCTCTTTCGAGGGCGTCCTGACTCGCATGCATCTGTAGTGTTTTCGGTTGAATGAGCCACAGAAGCTGCGCTTACACGGAAAGGCACGGAAAACCCACGGCAACTGTTTAACGATAAAGGGTGGATTCTAACGCAGAGACGGGTGAATGGCCGAAGGCCAGAGGGCCGGACCCTGGGGAAAACCGCAGAGGGCCGCAGAGAACACAAACTCTTAAAGGGGTTCTTGGCGCTCTTGGCGTCCTGGCGGTTCCTTAATGTTTTGGGGTTGCCGTGCTTTTTCCGTGCCTTTCCGTGTAAGCGCAGCTTCCGTGGCCCATTAAACCGAAAACACTAAAGATGCAATTCAAAGGAGAAGAAAATGATTACTCCGGCGTTGAATTTATCCGGCGCGGAAGGCACGTTGCTCGCCAGCCTGGTGGCGCGGCTCCAATCGCGCCCGTCCTTGCCGCCGCTGGTTCCCAGGGAACCCTGGAACGAAGGGCTGCAAAGCGTCTTGGAAGGAATGAACGAGGCGGATCTGCTGGAAGGGATGACCTTGAAGGACCCGGCCAGCGCGAAAGCGATCAAGAGCGGGCTGCTGCTCTGGAACGACGCCACTCACGCCTCGCACGAGCTGTCGCAGGGGATCGAGAGCGAGACCGGAAGCTACTGGCACGGCATCATGCACCGTCGGGAACCCGACTTCCCCAACGCCAAGTACTGGTTCCGACGAGTGGGCGACCATCCGATCTTCCCGGCGCTGCGCGAGCAGGCGCTGGGAGTCTTCGGAGAAAAGACTGATTCGTCGGAGTATGCGCGGACGATGCACGCGCAGATCGAATCCCAGCCTAAATGGGACCCGTACGCTTTCATCGACATGTGCGAAGAAGCCGTGCGGCAGCCTCAACGCCATGCGGATGCCGCCTCGCTTCTGGAAGCCGTCCAGCTCCGGGAGATCGAGCTGCTGTTGACCCACTCGTATCGCAGCGCGGTGGGAAATAGTTGAATGCCGCCTTTGGGCGCGCCGTCCTTCAATCTTCGGTAGGCGCGACACTTCTGTCTCGCCTACCCATGTGAGGTAAACAGGAACGTCTCGCCTACCGGAGGCGATTTACTTGAAGAGGGGGAGCAGCGATTTGAATTCAGGCGTTCCGGCCTCCCCCAGCAGCTCGTAAATCACTGTCTCCGTCGAGGTGATGACCGCGCCGGAATCTCGCAGCTTGTTCAATCCCACCTCCCGGTTGAGCGGCGCGCGCGAATCGACGGCATCGGCGGGAACGTGGACGGTGTAGCCTTGTGCCAGAAGGTCATGCGCGGTCTGGTTGATGCAGACGTGGGTCTCCACGCCGCAGAGGATCGCGGTCTTCCGCCCACACGACGAAATCGCGTCCATGACTCCCCGGCAGCCGCAGCTGCTGAAGGCCAGCTTCCCTTCGGCGGCCAGGGTTCCCAGTTGCGAGCGGATCGGCTCCACCGTCGGGCCGAACCGCTCCGGGTACTGCTCGGTCGCGAAGATCGGCAGCCCCAGCGTCTTCGCCGCTTCGATCAGGATTCCCGCATGCTTCAGCAGCCGGTCCGCGCGCGGCATGACCTTGAGCAGCGGCTCCTGAATATCCACCACCAGCAGGAAGGCATCGCCGCGCCGGGCGATTCGAGGGTGAGGGCGCTTATCCATCGAGCGGATTCGTTCTTTTTCGAGACGCCGCCTCGGCGGCGGCGTACCGCTCTTTGTTGTCCCTGACGGCTTCCACGGCTTTCAGGAAATAATCGGTGGGCGGCAGGATCGGATGGTCGTTGGCCCGATCGTAGGCATATAACGCCTTCCCTTCCTCGATCAGCCGCTTCAAATCCGCTCCGGTAAATCCTTCGGTGGCATCGACCAGATGCGAGACCTCGACCCCGGCGAGAATGGCGGGCAGGTTGTCGATTCGGTGCGTCAGGATCTCGCAGCGGGCGGCGGCATCCGGCAGGCCGATCTCCAGCCACAGCTCGATCCGCCCGGATCGGAGGAGGGCCGGGGGCAGGTCCCCGATGTTCATCGCCGTCATGATGACGCACACGCGCCCGGCGCTCTCGCTTTCCAGGCCGTCCAGCATGGTGAGAAGGTAGCGGTACAGGCCCAGCTCTTCGCCGCCCTCGAAGATGGCGTCGCTGTCGTCGATGAAGAGGATGGAAGGCGCGTTCTGTTGCGCTGCGTTGAAGATGCGATGAATACGGGCGTAGAACTCGTCGGAGCCGGCGATGAACGTGCCGTCCACCAGGAAGAATTTGCTTTTCAGCCGGTGCGCCAGCGCCCTCCCGATGGTCGTCTTGCCGGTTCCGGGCGGCCCCGCCAGCAGCACGCCGCGTTTCGGTTTCAGGTCCAGCTCGGCGGCGAGTTGATCGTTTTCCATCGGCACGATGATGTTGGCTTCCAGGCTGCGGAGGACGTTCTCCATCCCCTTCAGATCGTGGAGATCGACGGCCTGGACCTCGCTCAGATCGACGTTGCTCGACATGTGCCGGGAGCGCAAATACTCGATGAACCGCTCGGTATTCAGCTCCGCGTCGTCGTCGAGCCATTGGCAGGCCCCTTTAAGCTGGTAGGCGTTCAGCTTCGGCGCGAAGCGATAGATCTTCTCGTAGTCCAGTCGATCCGATGCTTCATGATCCAGGTAAAAACTGCAAATCTGGCGATAATCTCCGGCGGTGAAATCCTCCAGGGTGAAGAGGTACGCTCGCTCGGCGAGGGGGGTAGGGGCGCATCCGCCGTTCCCGAAGATCAGCGTTTTTTCATGCTCCTCGGCATAGGCGGCCAGGACGGAAAAGACGGCGGCGATCCAATCCGACCGGGGATAGCGGAATGCGGAAGTGACCTGGGTCAGCAGATGGAGGTCGTCCACGATGACGCGCTCGTTCGATTTCAGTGCGTCCATTACCTCTTGCTCGAACGTCTCTTCCAGAGCGTAAGGATGCCGAGAGCGCATGACATCGATCAGAGGTCCCATCGAGAGGAACATTCCGTCGAGATCGTGGCAGGCCCGCTGGAGGAGCGCGGTCCGGCCCATGCCGTTTTCGCAGTTGAGCAGCAGGAGCGAGCCGATACGCGCGCCCCGCAGGAGCCGGTCGTAGACGTGTTGCTGGGTGGGGGACAGTGAAAGAGTCATAGAGTGTGGGAAAGGTGGAAGAGGAAGCGATTTTTGCGTTCAACCCGGCGAATGAATTCGCAGCGACAACAGCACGAAGTCCCCCTTCGGGGACTGTCGTAAAAGTTGCATAGCCGGAGTAGGGGCGGCTCCCCGTGGCCGCCCGGTCTTAATGGAACCTCTTGGCTAGATAGGAAACGGGGAGGCACGGGGGCCTCCCCCTACATTGTGATGGCGGTGGGATTCAGTCGCCGGAGGGCGATCCTTCGACTGCGCTCAGGACATGCTTTGTGCCGTAGTCGCTGCGAATTCATTCGCCGGTTTTTTCTGAGGAGAGAAGGAACCGAATTCATTTTACCAGAAGATCGCAGACGACCATGCGGTGATCCGAATTGCGGGTCTTGCGAGCGAAAACGGAGACCGCCTGGAACTGCTCATTGATCCAGAGTTGATCGATCCGCTGAAGCGGAATGTCGTTCAGGATGGTATTCCCCCAGCCGAAGCCGCCCTCCCGGAACGCATCCCGGAAACGGGGCCGCAGCAGCCGGAAATGAGAATCGCGGGCGGGCGTATTGAAGTCGCCGCCGATAAGGACGGGCATCGCGTTCGGAACCTGCTGAAGCGGCGCGAGGACCGCCTGAAGCTGCTCGCGCTGCTGCCGGTGGTTCTCCGCCTGCTCGCGCCAGCACGCCGGGTTCCAGAAATCGACGCGGACCGACGGCGTCCAGAGGCGGAGGCTCACGGCGGTCAGGCGGATTCCGTTCGACAGCTTCACCTCCGCCTGGATGCCGTTCACTCCTCGCGAGGTCTCTTGCGGGGCCGGTTTCATCGTGCCGCGCGCCAGCAGAGAAGGGTCGTAGCCCCAGGCGAAGCTGCCTTCCTTGCCGAACAGTTTGCGGGTCAGGCGCTCCAACGCTTTCCGGTCCGGCGTCTCTTGCAGCAATACAATGTCGGGATGAAACGGGATCACTTCTTCGGCGGCTTCCTCCAGCCCACCGGCGCAGTTGAGGGAGACCACCCGGATCGCTCGTCCGCTCTCATGCGCCGCCCGCCAGCCGGGGTCCGGCCAGGAGCGGAAGCGGAGCAGCGGGGGAATCTCATCGGCGAACTCTACGAGGTAGAGGAGCCAGAGACCGCCGAGAATCCCTCCCGCTCTTTTGGCCGCTTTCGTCACGCCCGCCAGCGCCAGCCGGAGTCCGATGACAGCCCAGCCCCACGACGGAAGGTAGGTCACGGCGGCGACCGCATCGCTTCGCGTGAGGTAACAGAAGGATGCGCCCGACAGCAGCATCGCCGAGAGGACGCGGGCGATGAGAATGAGGCGGCGCCGGGCCGGCGGGACGGGCCGGGGAGTGGGAGGGGAAGTCACAAAATTCGGGGAGAGGGCGGACAAAAACCGCTCTGCGGCGATCAAGCATCCTTCATCTCAAGTATAACCGATAGGGGAAGAAACGATGGCCCTTTATCGCTTCCTAAAGGGCCACCCGCTTATTTCTCTTTCCGCACCCCTTTGAAGGGTTTTTCATCGGCTTTCTGGTCCATGAATTCGCCGGAGTCCGCATCGCGCTTCGTCCAGCGGTCATTCGCAGGATTTTCGACCTGGGACCGCTTGCGGACCGCGCCGACGCGGTGTCCGTCTCCGCTGGGTGGATTGGTAGCCATGCTTCGTCTCCTTATCGTCGATAAACGGTTGCAGCCGCGAAGTCGGATTCAAGCGCGACGGCGGCTGCCCTGACCGATGGCCCGCTCAAGAAAGATCGAGGGGGCGTTCACGCTTGAAGAGTTTTACCCGGATTCACCGCGTTTTATTCGCGGGCCGCATGCGACGGGCATGAAAATACCCCGGAAGTTGCCTACTTCCGGGGCCTTTGTCGAGGGACGGGAGAAGTTCCCGCCTCCGCCGCACAGTCCTGCGCTCACGACGTTTAAGGGGACGCTCAGTCCTAAAATTCCTGTGTCCTGCCGTTGGACCATCCCGCCGTTAGAGTGGGGGCGGGAGATAGATTCGAACTATCAACCCAGGAATGCATGGCATCCGCATTCGAGAGAGCGCTCGGTGCCGGTTCTGAGGCTGGAGTGATAATCTCAGTCTGAGGGGGATTGCCGCCTCTGCCGTTGGGCTACCGTCCCGTTGCTGGTGGGACGGGTGGGATTCGAACTCCACACTGAAACAATCCGGGGTTTTAGACTCAGCTTCAGTCTCAGTCTGCACTCAGTCCTTGACATCCTTGGGGATGCCAAGAGGGTTTCGCGGTAGAGGGGTCGGGGGTCGGTAAAACCAACGGCGGTCCGGTCCATTCTAGGATGTCCATCCAACAGACCGGTCCCTGACCCCCGACCCCTCTACCGTTAAGCGAAAAGATAACCGAAGAGGGCATCGCCGACTTTTACGGGCTTCGCCTCGATGCCGTTGGCGGCCTCCCGCGCGAACTTGACGGCGGCTTGCAGCTTTTCCACCCGCTCGACCAATTCATTGATCCGCCGGGCCGGGAGCATGCCGGAAAACTTGAGAGTCGTCCACGTTCCGACGGGAACGTCCTCGTGATAGACTTCCACCTGCGCCGGGTGCTTGTCCGTCGCCGGGGCCAGGACGTGGTTCCTCGGCACCTTCTTGGTGCGGATCGTCTGAACGGGATCGGTCGCCCAGCAGTCGGCGTTGGGGTCGCGGTGCCAGTTCTCCGCCGCATCGAGAGGCGGGAGCTTCCGGCAGAAGGTGTGGAGATCCACCAACTGCTTCTCCAGGAAGAGGAGATACGTCACGGGCACGTCCTTGACCAGCACCGTCCCGTCCACCTCGACGTCGGCTTTCGCCTCGCAGTTGGCCCACTCTTTGGTCGCCGTCACGTCGAACAGCTCGGTGAGGATCTTCCCCGTCTCCTTGATGATCTGCTCGGCGTCCATCTGGACTTTGGAGGATTCCGGTGGAAGCTGCTCGCCTTCCTCATCCCTCGGCTGGTACGTGCGCGAGATGCCGGACAGCATGGCCGGTTTCTGGAGCGCGTGATGAGCCGAGGTCAATTTCTCATGACTCTTGCTCTTTACGCCTTTTTCCACCGCGATGATCTGATTGAGTTTCGGCATTTGGTCCTCCCTGTTGCAGCAGAACCGATCTTACCGGATAAATGGGGCGGATGCAAGGAAAGAATTGGGGCGGGCGCACATCAGGATTTGGGAGAAAGACGGACACGCCAGCGGCGTGCCCAAAGCCACCGTTTCCTAAAATCTGACGTGGACCCATTGGGGCTGATGAACGTTTAAGTTGGAGGAGAAAGGCGGGCCGGAAAGGGAAACGGCAGCAAGAAGGGAAGAAAAGGGTATGAAGCCCACCCCAAATTCTAACCCAACACTGAGGATCGCGCTGGTCGGTCCCGGCCACATGGGCCGCCGTCACGCCGCTGCCTACGCCGCTATGCCGGATGCCCGGATCGTAGGGGTGGTCGGCGTGGACGAGGCTGACGCGCGGCCCCTGGCGGAGCAGCACGGCTGCCCGGCGTATAGCCGCCTGGAAGACCTCCTGAGCGCCGTGGAGGCGGATGCGGTCGATCTCTGTACCCCGACGTATCTGCACAAAACGGACGCGGTGACGGCGGCGCAGGCGGGCAAGCCGGTCGTGTGCGAGAAGCCGCTGGCGCGTACCTTAGAAGACGCTCAGGCAATGGTGGAAGCGTGCCGGGCTGCCGGAGATCCTCTGCTGGTGGGGCACGTCCTCCGGTTTTTCCCGCAGTATCAATCGGCCCGTTCCACGGTTCTTTCCGGAGCCATCGGCCAGCCGTCCATCGCCCGGACGTTCCGAGGGAACGGCTTTCCTGTCGGCTGGCGGAACTGGTACGCCGATCCCGACAAGAGCGGCGGCCTCCTCCTCGACCTCGTCCTCCACGATTTCGACTGGCTGCTCTGGACCTTCGGGCCGGTGGAGCGGGTGTACGCGCGCGGGTTGATGGAGCGAGTTCCGCAGGGGAAGGATTACGCCCTCGTCACCCTGCGCCATGCGAGCGGCGTTCTCTCGCACGTGGAAGGGACGTGGAGCCACACGACGCCCTTCAACATGAAGCTGGAAGTGGCCGGGGATGCAGGCCTTCTCGATTACGACGACTCGAAGTGCAAGCCGGTGAGCTTCACCCCCCGCAGCTCGAACGATGCCGATGAGAAAGAGAAGGTCGCCTTCCCGGAAAGCCCGCTCGCGGAAGACCCCTATTTCTCGGAGATCCGGCATTTCGTGAACGTGCTAATGGGCCGGGAGGAGCCGCGCATCACGCCCGAAGAGGCGCTCGCGGCCATGCGGGTGGCGCTGGCGGCGATAGAATCGGTGGAGACCGGAAAAGCCGTCACCTTATAGGGGATTGAAGTAGTACGGCGAAGATCGCCTCAAAAGGTTGAGGTGAGACGATGAACCGATGGCGGCCGTTGTTTCTGCTGGTGTGGACACTAGCGGGGCTGACTTGTACCCCACGTGGGTATGCGGCTTGTGGCTGCTTGGAGAATCCCTCCGCCACTGAAGCGCTGCAGAGCTTCGATGCCGTTTTTACGGGCTGGGTCTTCGCGCGCATTCCCATTCTGGGTTCGGATAGAAGCCACTTTTTATTGTTCGTGGACCGAGCCTGGAAGGGATCACCGTGGCCCTTTCATAGCGTGGATGGAGGAGGCGAGTGCGGCTTCGACTTCCATCCCGGCCTGCATTATCTGGTCTTTGCCCATCAAAATGAAGATCATTCTCTGGACACTAATTTTTGCGCTCCCACAGCCGCTTATTTTGAAGGGATCGACAGCATGGACGCTATGGGCCGGCCCCACCCGCGCGTTTGGCTCTGGCTGCTCGGTTTCTTGCTTTTTTACAGGATTGAATCCGCGCTTCGCCAAAAAGAGCAGAGGCGAAAATCGAGATCGATGCCCCCAATTCCGACGAACGGATAGGAGACGCATGAAAAAAGAAGTCTTACCCATTGGCCGCGCGGCGGCGAGCGCGCCGTATTCCCCGGTGGTACGCGCCGGAGACCTTCTCTTCCTCTCCGGCCAGGTGGCGCAGGACGAGCAGGGGCAATTGCTCGAAGGCGGGTTCGAGCCGCAATGCCGTAAATGCCTGGAGCAGGTGAAGCGGCTGATGGAAGAGGCCGGAGGCGACCTTTCTTACATCGTCAAGACCACCGTCTTCCTCGCGGACCTGGCGAACTTCAACCGGCTGAACGAGATCTACCGCGAATACTTCCCCACCGACCGCCCCGCGCGCACCTGCATCCAGATCGCCGCGCTGCCGCTCAATGCGGACGTCGAGATTGAAGCGATTGCCGTCGCGCCGGGATAAAGGCGACTCCGTGCTCGCCGTTACGGCAGCCCCGCCGTCTTCCGAAGAATCAGGATCGCGTCCTGAACGGTGAGCGCGTGGTCGTCGTTCATGTCCTCGATCCCTAAACCGGGGTCGTGAACCGGATCGGCCAGCTTCGCAATGATCCTCAGCAGGTAGACCGCGTCCTGAACGTTGACGACCCGGTCATCGTTCACGTCACCTTTCAAAACGGTGGGCGAGGGGGCGGCGGCAAACGCGCCCGGCGGGCTGACGGCGGCCCGGCTGAAACCGTCCCAATCCCGCGCGACGGCGTTGTTCAGATCGCCTTCGGGGACCGAGGCCGCCGGGCGGTCGCCGCCGGGGAACGCGGGCAGCGCGAACGTCTGCGCGTGGAGGACAGCGCCGTCGCTGGCGGGCCGGTAGTTTCCATGCTCCGGGTCGGCGAGCTGCGGCTCGACCGTATTGATCGCGTTATCCGACCGCACCTGCGCCGGGTTGCACGCGGGATTGTCGTCGTGGCAGCCGGAATCCTCGCCGCCGAAACCCAGCGAATGGTCGGCGGGGCCGTTCCAGATCAGGTTTCCGCGAATCCGCAAGTCATCGTCGGCGTGGGCGGGGTTGGGCGCGTTGGAGACCGCCTGCGCGTCGCTGGTGTAGGGCGCATAGATGGCGAGCTGCTGCCACTGGCTCTGATAGCCCGGCGGGTTGTAGATCAGGTTGTTGTAGAAAAAGACGTTTCGGTTGGGGATTCGCGCGTAATCGTCGCCGGTGTAGGCGGCGGAGAGTCCCCAGCCGCCCGCCTGAAGGTTTTCGGTGCAGGGTTCCCGCCCCGAATCGCCGGGCTGCCCGTCGCAGGCCCGCCCGCCGAAGACGAACTCCGCCACGTGGCTCCGCCGCCCCACCCGGTACAGCGTGTTGTGCGCCATCAGGATGTTGTAGCCGCCGTTGACTCCCAGGCCCGCGCCGTCGCAGTCGTGGATGACGTTGTTGACGATCTTCATGTCGTAGGCTTCGTAGTGGAGCCACGGCGCGACCATGAACTGGAACCCCGTGCCCTGGCCCATGGTGAGGCCGCCCGTGCCGCCGTCGTAGATCTCGTTGTTCTCGATTCGGAACTGCGCCGAGCCGCCCTTGAGATAGATCGCCCAATCGTTGGAGTTGTGGATCTTGTTCCCCACGATGTGGCCGTACTGCACCGCCACGAAATCGACGGCGTTGTCGCCCGCCCCGCGAACCTCGGAGTCTTCCATGTAGACGTACTGGCACTGGTTGAGCTTGAAATTGTCGTGCGCGATCTCGACGCCCCCTTCGGGCGTGAACCGCCCGCCGTCCATGAGCACGCCGCGCACCAGCATGTGGTCGCAGTGATCGAAATGGAGGGTGTCGCCATGCGGCTCCGGGACGATGTTGAAGTCGAGGAGATAGACGTACCGGCACTGGAAGAACTGGAGGTCGCCGCCCAGGGTGACGGAGCCGCGCCCGTCGGCGGCCTGGATGAGGAGGGGATGCTCGAAGCTGCCCCGGCGGTTCTCCAGATAATTGGGGAGGGCGGCTTCCGGATACGTCCCCGCCGCCAGCATGATCCGGTAGCCGGTGGAGGTCAGGTCGCCTTCGGGGATGCGCCGCCAGGCCTCCGCGAGCGAGTGGACGGCCTGGTCGCGAGTCGCGCCGGTGCGGGCATCGTCGCCATGCGCGGTGTCCACCCAGATGTCCTGGACCGCCGGCTGTCCCATGTCATAGCGCGGGGGAGGGATCACGGCGTTCGGTTGCGCCCGGACCGAAGGCGTGCGAGCCAGGCTGCCCGCCATCAAAAGAAGAATCAGCGGACGGAAACGGCGGAAAAACCGGGGGCGGGACATGGGATCACCTCATGGAGAGGCGATCATCCTCTCCGGTAGACGATGGGATTGAGCGGGCTGGCGGCCAGCGCGCCGGGTTCCACTCCCGGCAGCCATGCATCCAGGTCGGCCTGGCGGTTCGCGTTGTCGGGAATCAAGGTACTTATTCCATCGGCGAAGTAGATAATCGTCATCACTTCCCGCATCGTGTCGGTTTTGTTACCGGGCGCGCTGTGGAGCGTCCAGCCCGCGTGGAACGTCGCATCGCCCGCCGCCATCGCGCCGCTGGGGGTGAGCGGCAACCCCCGTTCCTCCACGAACTTCTGGAATTCGGCTTCGGATTCGTCAGAGATCCCGATGTGGCCGAGGAACCCGTGTCGGTGCGACCCGCTGGCGAAGGTCATCGTGCCCATCTCCGCCGAAGCGTCCACGAGCGGCATCCACATGGTGATCGTGCGGTCGGTATCGAGGGGCCAGTAGAATTGATCCTGGTGCCAGGGGGTATGCCCGCCATGCGCCTCTTTGTAAAGCGCTTGGTCGTGGTAGAGCCGCACGCCGTCCACACCCATGAGGTCGGCGGCGATCTTGGCGAACCGCCGCGCCAGAACGAACCGCTTCACCGCCGCGTCGCGGGTCCAGAGGTTCGTGATCTGAAGGAACGCCTTGCCGTACGTATCGCGCGCTTCGAGGGGGCGGCGCTCGGTGTTGTAACGGAGGGTGGCGTCGGTGATGACTTTTCGGTAGGCGGCGACCTCTTCCGGGGAAGCGACGCCGCGCAGGAGGACGTGGCCATTCTCGCGGAAGCTATGGATTTGTCTAGGATTGAACAAGTGTTCGTTGGAGAGATCCGGTAGTGATATTGAAGCAATTCCCATAAATAGACTCTTATCGTCTGCATCGAAGAAAAAAATTCATCAACTGTTTCAAATCAAACTTAAGATGGTTTTAATTGTTTTTCTAAAAATTGAATATGGATTTGTATGCCAGCAGCCATTTCTTCAAGTGAAAATTTACTAAAATTTTTGAGATAGTCTGAATCTTTTGCCTCCTTTGCTACCAGATAAGCTTGCTTTAAATATGATAAAGCATTCTTAGGATCATTTAGCTCTTCATATGTTTTTGAAAGTAAGGTTAACACAGCAATACTATTCGGCTTACGACCAACAATAGTTAGTAGAAGCAGTTTAGCCTTTGTGTAATCTTTATCCTCTATAGCTCTTGTTGCCTGATTTATCAGTTGATTCAAGCGATCATCGAGGGATTTTGCTTCCGAAAAGTGAAAACAGGACGTATTTATGTATGATTGTTTATTCCAAATGAAGTTTACCTCTACACAGTAATCACCGGCTGCCAGAGGCTTTTTTGTAAGCGGTTTTATGGTCCATTGCGTTACAACAGCTTCATTTGGCAATAGGACATGAGAAACCTCGTCATTCGTTTTGGAGGTGAGTCTATCAGGGAGTTCAATCGAATTTATAGTACATTTAAGAGGAATTTGCTCTGCATCGGGATCGGGCTTAACACCTTCCGCAATGGGCAGACCCTTAATTAAAGCAGGATTTTCCTTCGGTTGTTTTAATAACCGGATAGTAAAAAATCGACTCCAATCCATATCTGATAGTGATTCAGGGAATAATAATTCTGTTTTGGTTTGGTTTCTTAAACCAGATACAAAAGTGAAAGCATCACCAGAATATAATTCCCAAGCAAACGCTTTTCCTCCGAAAATCAGTTCCCAAAAGCGCAGACGAACGCTCAAAAAGAGAGGAGATGTCGAGCTTTGTGCATTGATGCGCTTGGCAGCCTTCGAGTCGAACTCTGTGGCTGATGATATACTACTCAGTATCAAGGACATAGACACAAAGGATAGAATACAATATCTAAATCTAATTATTTTCATGGGCACCTCATGGCAGTAAACGTATCTGATCATTATCTTGAACGTCGTACGTATGGAATATATTAAACCATCTATTTCTTACGGATTGATAATCAGGCGAGAAATAACTTTGAAGATAATTATGAACCATTATTGATGCCTTAGTTGGGGTAATATTATAATCGACACCTTTAATATTAACGCCATGACCAATCTCGTGTCCTATAGCCCAAGACATGGCCTCATTATCCACATTTTCAACGAGCGTTCGACTCGCAGAATAGGGTGAAGTCGCTCGAATGCTTTCAGGAAAGATCATTATAATAGTTATATTATTGGGCACATAAGGCTTCGTAGGGTCACCCATAAGAGGATCATTTGGTGTCCAGATTGTTTGAGTGTAGCCATATCTATACCCCTGTCCTTGGGTCCAAGAGTAGTGTCCATCAGCTAACTGGAGGCATTTCTGCTTATGATGCTGACTGTTAAAGTTAACATAGTTGTATTCGCTCAGAGTATCACCTTTACTCCGTTCATCGTCACCTAACATATGAGTAATAACGGGGAGATTTACGGCATCACCCATTCCGTATTGGGCTATGCCAGCAGATCCCAAGCTCGTGATATCCGGCAAAATGAAAAGATCTTTAACACTTGGATCAAGCGATTCATATACTCCAGAAATTGAAAATCCCCGATATTCATCGTAGCGGCTGAAGCCGTCTCCTTTTTTCCCATCTCCATTAGGAACAAATTCCTCGTCTTGAATAGCGGTAGCCCCGGGTACCTCGTCACACCAGTTATCTGCGATTTGGTCCCTTGGGGCATCATCCTGAGGAATGGTAACGTAAGTTAACGTTCCACCGACAACGGTAGCATTTCTGGTAACGCCATTTACCGTAGCAGTCGCGCTAATGCTGCCGTAGGAGCCGTCGTCAAGTGAGCGAACCCGAACGGAAGCAGCAGTTGATGTATTGATGCCGGTAGCGGTTTGCCCGTCAGCACTTATAGTAAAGCCTGACTGCGGAGGAAAATATAAATCAAGCTTGGTTCCTTGTGGATTATTCGGATCGTCCCAGTTACATCGAACTCCTTTTTCATTTGATACAGTTGCCGTAGAGCTGGAACTGTAAGCCTTACCATTCAGCTTAAATGTAAACTTTCCATAGATATCGGGATAAGTAGTATAAGCTGTGATTATTGCTTCGTTAGTCCCGTTCGGGTCGTAAGTCGGTACCCACTCATAAGAACACTTTGAAAGTTTAACTTTCCAATCGTCATGAGCATTTGCTGAAGTCATAGAAGACATCAGAATTAACGATTCTAATAGAACGCTAATGCCCTTTAAATAATTCTTGGTGAAGTTATATATCGCCATTATCTCTGCCCTTTCTTCCTGGTTTTTCGGCTATGGTCTTCCGTCAGGTCATTAATCGCCATTTGTGCCGAAAATTCATAACCTTGATCCGCATACTCCTTCTGGAGACGCCTCCATAAAACCAGAGATTCATCACGACGACCGAGGGCAGCCAGCAAATCGGCGCGCCAATAGAGCGCATTCGCGGCTACATCCCTCTCCTGCGCTTTCTCCAAAGAAACATATCCGGCTAATGCCTCTTCTAACCGGTTCAACTCTCGTAAAGCCCCTGATCTGAGTAAGACCGCCCGTTCCTTGATCGTAGAAGCCGGCTCGTTGGCAATCACCTGGTCGAATTCCTTCAGAGCTTCTTGATAATGCTCCATGAAGTAATCCGTCTCCGCCAGAGCAAAATCAATCCTCCGCAACATATCGGCTCCGCGCGGATCATTCGCCGCCAAAGGCCGTGTTTTCAATAAAATTTCATGCGCTTTGGGATAGCTGCCGTCCGGCATGGTTTCCAAATAGGCCATTCCCATACGGTAATTCGCTTCCAAAGTCGCCGTCGAATAAGTTGCTGCCAGTTTCTCATAGGCAGCAATGGCTTTTGGAAGCTCCTGGTGTTTTTGATAGGCGCTTCCCAACGCCAGCAAGGTCTGAACGGCGATCTCCGGGTCGGTCTTATCCGCCGCCAGGGTTTGTAGATGTTGAATAGCCTCTTCGCTCCGATTCTGATCCATCAATGCTTTGGCGAAATGCAGCCTGAACTTCTGCCGCTTCTTTCCCGTTGCCTTTTTATAGACCTGTTCCAACTCGCCGACTCGTTTTTCCCCTTTTCCATTCAACTCGTAATAACGGAGAATTTGATCCTGGGCGCTCTCCGCTAAAGCATCCTCACCGTAGTCTTTGAGGAAAGAATGATAAGGAGCAGTTGACGCATCCTCTTCGGTATCGAGGGGGGTAGTAATCGGAAGGACCGTCTGCTCAAAGGTCAGGTCATCGTACCAGATCGAGCCGGTATTGGCGTCGGAGCGCAACGAGACTTGCGCGGCGGTCGCTCCTCGCGGGGGAAGCGCCGAGAGGGTTAACTTTGTCCAATCCGCCGTGCCGTGGGGAAGAAATTCGGTTTCCGCATTGCTGATCCGCTCTTTATCGTTGTACCAGAGAAGCACGGGGCGATTGTTGCCGGAGGAATTTTCCGTCTTCACCCAGACGGTGACAATAATCCAGGGATATTCCTTTTGATAGGAGCCATCTACGAGAAACCGTTCGCTCCGCCAGCCGGTGTCCCAATCGCTTTTTTCCAATTTCAGGGAGTAGCTTCCCTCATGAGCTTGTTGAACATCCCGGACAAGTGTTCCTTTGCCGGAGATTTCCCATTTGTCGGGTTTGTCAGCGCCGTTTTCAAAGGAGAGATTGCCGGGTGTTGCCGCTCGAAGCGGGACCGCTCCCCCTGCGAAGAGCACCAATGTGAGGAAACACGTTTGCATGGCTTCATTTCGCAGCCTCTCCCTCGTAACCAATTGAACGAGATGAGTGCGATATTACGCTTACTGATATTTACTGAGGCCATTGTAATTGATGCAGACAAAAGAGTCAATCGGCTTTCTATCCATTTGAGAAGCTTGAGGAGCTGCACGTCTTCCACGCCCATGAGGTCGGCGGCGATCTTGGCGAACCGCCGCGCTAGCACGAACCGCTTCACCGCCGCGTCGCGGGTCCAGAGGTTCGTGATCTGAAGGAACGCCTTGCCGTACGTATCGCGCGCTTCGAGGGGGCGGCGCTCGGTGTTGTAACGGAGGGTGGCGTCGGTGATGACTTTTCGGTAGGCGGCCACCTCTTTCGGGGAGGCGACGCCGCGCAGGAGGACGTGGCCGTTCTCTCGGAAGCTCCGAATTTGTTCTTCCACGAGAGAATAATCGTCGGAGAGATCGGGCAATAAATCGAGAGCGGCGAACATCGTTATCTCCTTTTCGAATGACGTATACTGGAACAACTCCTACTTCGACCGGATGATCGCTCTCCCTTTCATGGAGAGGAGGGAGCGTATCAGACGGTGAGCTTCAGCTCCAGCCCGCCGAAAGGGAAGAGCCTCATCCCCCTCTCGTTCAATTCGGCGCAGGGGAGCCGCAATTATCTAAATCTGGATTCGCTTCAGGTCGATGAGGGATAATTGCTCGGTGTTTCCGTTGAAGGCGTGAGGAAAGCGCCTCCTCGACACTCGAAGGGCTGAACCCCTTCGAGTCAGCCCTTTGCAAATGATGCCTCACATTTCTGCACGCTTCTCTTTGTCACTACTGCTTCTTGCTCTCGGAGCCATGCTGTCGGGCTGCGACTCTTCGTCGGTATCCGGCGGAATGATCGCCGCTCGCGTTCCCCAAAAGAGAGCGATAACGCTCCCCTCCGCTCGGACACAAACGGCGGTGGACCTCTCCGATAAAGCTGTCGATCCCTTCAAGGGGAAAAGTAAAGCCGTCGTGCTGGTCTTCATCAGCAACGATTGCCCCATCTCCAACCGCTACCTGCCGACCCTCCGGCTCCTGAAGAAGAAATACGCGTCGCGAGGCGTCCGGTTCTGGCTGGTCCACGCCGACCCGACCGAGACCGTTGAAGCGATCCGGCGGCACATGATAGACTTTCACATCCCGTCGGGTGTGCTGCGCGACCCGCATCATGCGCTCGTCCAGCGGGCGAAGGCGAAAGTCACCCCGGAATCGGCGGTCTTCGCCGAGGGCCGGTTGATCTATCATGGCCGGATCGACGACCGGTTCGTGGCGTTCGGCAAAGCGCGGCCCGCCCCTACCCAAAACGACCTTCAAGATGCGATAGAAGCGGCCCTGGCCGGGAAGCGCCCCCCGCGCGCCTCGACCCCGGTGGTCGGCTGCTACATCGCGGAGCTGGAATGATCGATAAGCCTCTCTTTTACGCTCTCATTAGCCTCCTCGCCGGGCTGCTCTCCGCCGGTTGCCATCCTCCTCAAGAAACGGGTACGGGCGCTCCCAAGCTCCCCGCCGCCGCTTCCGCCCACCCGACGTTCGCGAAAGAGATCGCCCCGATCCTGTTCGAGAAGTGCGCTTCCTGCCACCGCCCCGGCCAATCCGGGCCGTTTCCCCTCCTCACTTACGCCGACGCGAAGAAACGATCGCAACAGATCGCGGAAGTGACCGCGCGGCGGTACATGCCGCCCTGGCTCCCCGAACCCGGTCACGGCGACTTCGTGGGGGACCGCCGCCTGACCGACGCGCAGATCGAAACGATCCAAAACTGGGCCAAAGAAGGCGCGAAAGAAGGCGATCCCTCCGACCTTCCTCCAACGCCCAAATGGGCCGAAGGCTGGCAGCTCGGAAAGCCGGACCTGATCGTGAAGATGCCCGAAGTCTACATGCTGCCCGCTTCCGGCAGGGACGTGTACCGCAACTTCGTCATCCCGATCCTGGTCGGCGAGACGAAGTACGTCAGCGGCGTGGAGTTCCGTCCCGGCGCGAAGGTCGTCCACCACGCCTTCATGCTCATCGACAAAACGCCCGGCTCGCGCCGGTTGGATGCGGAAGACCCCGGCGTGGGGTTCGGAGGGATGGATTTCCCGGAGAACGCATCCAGCCCCGACGGCCATTTCCTCAGTTGGCAGCCCGGCAAAGTGCCCCAGAAGGAGCCGGACGGCCTGGCGTGGACGCTGGAAAAAGGAAGCGACCTCGTGTTGCAGGTCCACATGCAGACCAGCGGCAAGCCCGAAAAGCTCCAGGCGTCCATCGGCTTCTACTTCACCGATCAGCCGCCCGCGCAGAAACCGTTCAAGATCGGGCTGGGATCGTACGCCCTCGACATCCCGGCGGGCAAGAAGGATTACACCATCAAGGACTCCTACAAGCTGCCGGTAGACGTGCAGGCGATGGCGGCGCTGCCCCACGCGCATTACCTGGGCAAGCGGCTGGCGGGATACGCCGTGCTGCCCGACGGCTCGAAGAAGGACCTGCTGCTCATCAAGGACTGGGACTTCAACTGGCAGGGCGATTATAAGTACGCCGAGCCGGTCTTCCTGCCGCAGGGATCGGTTTTGACCATGGAGTACACTTACGACAACTCCGCCGCCAACGTCCGCAACCCGAACCATCCGCCCCGGCGAGTGCGCTACGGTCCCAACACCACCGACGAGATGGGCGAGCTGTGGCTTCAGCTCCTGCCCAACTCCGCCGCCGATTACAAAGCGCTGGATGCCGATTACAAGAATAAGGCGCTGCTGGACATCATCGCGTACAACAAGTACCGGCTGAAGCTGAACCCGAAGGACGCGAAAGCCCACCTTCACCTGGGGAAAGCGTTGATGTTCCAGGGGAAAGAACCGGAGGCCATGAAGCGGTTCCGGCAGGCGGCGCAGTACGACCCGAAGTACGACGAGGCCCATTATTATATGGGATTGATGTACCGCAAGGAAAACGCGCCGGATCAAGCCGCCCGCGAGTTCGAAACCGTCGTCCGCCTCAACCCTCAGCACGGCAAGGCGCACGGTAATCTCGGCCTGGTGTACGCGCAGTTGGGGAAGATCGATGCGGCGGAAGAGCAATTCCGCGCCGCCCTCGCCCTTGATCCCACCGATACCATCGCGAGGGAATCGCTGGAAGAGCTTCAACGGGCGCGGAGGTAGAAGTTACCGATGGTCTTGTTCGTCAAGGCAAAGAGACAGCAGAAGGGACGCGGACCATGAACGAAGCGGCTTTGATGGAGGCCAGTTATCAGGGCGATTTATCCACCGTCGAGCGCCTACTTGGGGAAAGCCCCGAATGGGCGCAGATGAAAGGATCGTCGGAATGGGAAGGCGGAAACCCGCTGGCCCTGGCGGCTCTGGGCGGTTTTATAGAGATCGCCCATCTCCTGATCCAACGCGGCATCGACCCCAATTCCCTCTCGAACGACGGGTCCGCCCTGTTGATGGCCGCATGGGGCGGCCATGTGGAGATGTGCCGTTATCTTCTTGAATGCGGAGCCGACCCGAATCTTGCATCCGAGAGCGGAGAGACTCCACTGCTCGCTGCGTCTTACAAAGGATTTCTGGAGATCGGTCGGCTTCTCATCGACCGGGGCGCCGACGTCAACTGCCGGACGAATGAAGGCACGACGGACTTCTTCAATGGCTCGCCCCCGGTTTGCGGGGAGACTCCGGCCCATTTCGCTGCCGCTTACGGTCATGCGGATTTATTGAAATTGCTCCTTGCACGGGGCGCCGATTCTCAACGAAAAGATCGTGCGGGACAGACTCCTCTCCATTGGGCGGCGCGATACGGTCAGGAAGAAACTTACCGGATTTTGAAAGAAACGACGGATTCGCAAGGGAGCGTTTCCGCGGCTGAAGATCCTCCTTGATGAAATCCCTGCTCCTGTTTCGCAAGGGAGGGGGCTGCGGCCCACTGGAGGCTACCGTTCACTTCAGCAGATCGGGAAGGGCAGGGCCGCTTTTAACACGAACGCTGGAGTCGAACTGTTTTTTGCTGGACGACCAGGAGGTCATGCGATGGAGCCGACGATCACCCTGACGCCGGAGCAGATCGAATTCTTTCATGCGAACGGCTATCTCGCCCTCGAAGCCATCACCACGGCGGAAGAGGTGGCGAAGCTGCGCGATGCCTACGACCGCCTCTTCGAGCGGCGCGCCGGGCGCGAAGAGGGCAACCAGTTCGACCTCGCGGGGACCGATGAGGAGGGCAAAGAGGCGACCCTGCCGCAGATCCTCGGCCCGTCCCGCTACGATCCGGCGTTCCAGGATACGCTGTACCGCGCCAACGCGGTCGCCGTCGCGAAGCAATTGTTCGGCGAGAAGACGGTCTTCACCGGCGATCATGCGATCCTGAAACCGCCGCACAAGGGCGCTCCCACCCCCTGGCATCAGGACGAGGCGTACTGGGACCCAACCCTGAACTATACGTCGCTGAGCGTCTGGATGCCGCTTCAGGAGGCCAACCTGGAGAACGGCTGCATGCAGTTCATTCCCGCCAGCCACCTCTGGGACGTACAGGCGCACCACAGCATCAACCACGATCCCCGCATCCACGGCCTGGAAGCCGACGAGATCGACGATTCCAACGCGGTGGCGTGCCCGATGCCCGCCGGGGGCGCGACGTTCCATCACTGCCGCACCTTTCATTACACTTCGCCGAATCGTTCCGCGCAGCCCCGGCGGGCGTACATCCTCACCTGCGGCCTGCCCGCCACGAAGCGGGAAGACTCGCGCGATTTCTACTGGAACGCCCGGAAGCAGACCGCCCGCGAGGACCGCGCCCGCCGCGCCCACTCGGAGACGACGAAATCGGTGATGTGAGGAGTTCGGCTGTGCCAAAGGCGCGGGCATGATGAACTATCGAACGCTGGGACGAACCGGCTTAAAGGTTGCGGAGATCGGTTTCGGAGGAGCGGTTCTCGGAATCTCCAACTACATCGAAGCGTGGGACCCCGCCGGCGACGCCGAGCGCCGCTCGATGGGGGAGGCGCTGAACCGCGCGCTCGACCTCGGCTTGAATTACCTCGATACCGCGCCGGGCTACGGCAACGGGATCAGTGAAGCGATCATCGGGGAGGCGGTCGGCCACCGGCGAAGCGAGTTTATTCTCGCGACGAAGACCGGCGCGCGGGATGCGGGCGGAATCGTCAAAAGCGTCGAAGAGAGCCTGCGGCGGCTCAGGACCGACGTCATCGACGTGCTGCAATTCCATGGCGGCTGGTATCCGCCCGAAGAGGTCGATCAGATCATGGATCGGGGCGGGCTGGAAACCTACCAGCGTCTGAAGGAGCAGGGGAAGGTCCGGTTCCTCGGATTCACGGCGGAAGGGCCGTCCGGCGGGGTCTCCCGGCTCATCGCATCCGGCGCGTTCGACGTATTGCAGGCGCGGTACAATCTGATGTACCAGCACTCCTGCGATTTCGTGAACGAGGCGGGCATCATCCGCGAGGCGAAGACGCGGGAGATGGGCGTCGTGACCATGCGCTCAATGACGAGCGGGACGTTTCAAAAATTAATGCGGCGATCCTTCCCGCAACTGGCCGACGCCGACCTCGATTCGTTCCTGCTCAATTACAACCTGTCCAACCCATTGCTGGACGTCGTCCTCGTCGGGATGCGGCGGGTCGAAGAGGTCGAAAAGAACGTCCGTCTCTCGGACGCTGTTTCGCATCGTTTGGACCTTGCCGATCTCCATCACCGAACGGTCTAATGCAACATCAACCCGGATAGTGAGCGAAGGCCCGGCAGACAGGAATGTCGCGCCGACCGAGGTCTTCGGATCTCACACGACCTCTTGAGGTTGCAATTCGCGCTTTGAATGTTTATCCCTCGATCCGGGCTGCCGCCTCTCCCCGCATCGATTCGTGCCGCTCCGACGCATCCGAGAGGGCGGCTTCCAGATTCATCAGCCATCGTGCGAACGCATAAGCGAGGAAGGGGCGGCTGAGGTGGGAGAGGATCGGTCCCAGGACGGGCAGCGCGAATTGCGTGGTGGTCTGAATTTCGGTGTGCGCCCGTCCGGCCCGCCACTCCGACGTGAGCCGTCCGCGCTGCTGGAATCCGCCCATGCCTTCCAGCGTGTGCCATTCCGCCCGGCCCTCGTTGGGCTGGATGCGCTTGTAAAACCGCGCCCATCCGGGGATGCCGCCCACGCAGGTCTCCACGTGATAACGGACGGAATCCCCCTCGCGCCCCTCCAGCTGAACGTTTTGCACGAACGGGATGAACTCCGGCTCCCGCTCGACCTGAGCGACCAGTTTCAGGAGGTCTTCCGGCTCCGCATCCAGCTCGGCGATCACGCGGACACGGGCGGGACGGGTCGCCAGGTAAGCGGTAGCGGCTCCGGCCAGCGCCCCCCAAAGCAGGCTCCGGTTCATCGTCCGTTCTCCAGTCCCGCCAGAAATTCGCGCACGTCGGTCAGCAGGTAATCGTAGGAGCGGCCCATGAGCGGCGCGATCTCTTCCAAAGCGGTAACCGGCTGATGGTAGTTCACGTCCAGCTCGATGTAGATCTGATGGAGATCGAGGAAGTACGGCTCGATCCGCAGGTCGTAAACGGCGTCGCGGTGGAAGTTGAACCGGAACCCGGTCCCCTTGCGTCCCGGACCCAGCCGGTCCAGCCGCTCGGAGACGTCGCCCAGCAGCGCCTTTTCCAGCAGCTCGGCGGCGGAGCCTTCGGTGGGCTGAAAGGCGATCAGCTTAATGCCGAACGCGGTCATCTCCTGCGGGGTGAACCGCTCCGTTACGAGGCGGAAGGCGTCCAGAACGCGGTCGCGCAGGCCGGGGAAGTGGGACGTGAACCCGAAGGTGGCCTGCACCCGTCCCTGCTGAACCAGGATCTCCGTTTCGCCCTGCGAAAACTTGGCCCCGTCCGGCAAATAAAGGAACGACGACAGCTCGAACCGCTCGCTGAACGTGGAAAAGAGCAGCGCGAGGTCGGGGCGAGTGAAGGAGATCGGGCTGTACAGCAGCGCGGCGGTGAGCCGGCGGCAGGTGAGGAGTTCCAGGTTCATGGCACGACTTTCGGATGAGACCATTACCACTTGATTATACCATGCGGGCGGTGGAGCCAATCCCTTTTGAGACGGGGGACAGGGAGCAACCCCCTGAAACCCAATAGGACGCGGATCGGGGCGGAAAAGAACGGATGAACGCGGATCAACCCCTTAAAGAACCGCCAAGACGCCAAGAATCCCTGAGAAGGGTTTAGGGTTTCTCCGTTTTCTCCGTGCCCTCCGTGGTGAGGGGGGTTCAGGGGTTGCTCCCCGTCCCCCCGTCTCCCGCTCTCCCCGTCTGGGTTCTAACCGGTGCGTTCGCTCATAATACCGGTTGAGGCGGGATTGACTCCCCAACTCCCCCATTTCCTCACTCCCCAATTTCCAAAGGATACTTCATGCGCCGTGCCCCCCGCAGCTCTCTCGATTCGTCGCCGCTGCTGCTGATCTTCCTGACCGTTTTCATCGACCTCGTCGGGTTCGGCATCATTCTGCCCGTTCTGCCGATCTTCGCGCGCAGGCTGACGCACGACAATGAGCTGATCGTCGGGATTCTGATGGCGTCGTACTCGGCGATGCAGTTTCTGTTCGTGCCGGTGCTGGGGCGTCTTTCGGACCGGATCGGGCGCAAGCCGGTCCTTCTCGTCAGCGTCATGGGAAGCTGCCTCTCGTTTCTGCTCATGGGTTACGCGCTGCTGCCCGGCGTGATGTCGCTGGCGCTGCTGTTCGTCTCGCGCATCCTCGACGGCATCTCCGGCGCGAACCTCTCGGCGGCGCAGGCCTACATCGCCGACGTGACGACGCCGGAAAACCGGGCGAGAGGCATGGGGATCATCGGAGCGGCGTTTGGGCTGGGGTTCATTTTCGGACCCGCGCTGGGCGGTATCCTGGCGCATGCGTACGGCCCGGCGTCTCCGGCGTTCGCGGCGGCGGGGCTGGCGGGGGTCAACGCGATCCTCATCGCCGCCATCCTGCCGGAGACCTTGAAAGAGAAGGGAAAGCCCTCCGACGTCAACCGGTCGTGGCTGCCGCTCGGCCAGATCGCGCAGCGCCCGGCTATCGTCCTTCCGGTTCTGGTCGGCTTTCTCGGCTGGTTCGCGGCGTCGATCTCGCAGTTCGCGTTCCCCCTTTTCATGAGCGATCCGGCGCACTGGCGGCTGAACGAGCAGCAGATCGGCTACCTGTTCGCCTACATCGGAATCCTGATCGCGATCATTCAGGGAGGACTCATCGGGCGTTTAGTCAAAGCGATGGGGGAGGCGCGCGTCGCATGGGCGGGGCTGGCGATCCTGGCAGCCAGCTACTTCCTTTTCCCCCACATCCGAAGCTGGCCCCTGATCTACGTCGTTCTGGTCGGCATGGCGCTGGGACAGGGGATGGTCATTCCGTCCATCAACGGATTGGTGTCGCGGCGGAGCGGCGCGAACGAGCAGGGCATCGTTCTCGGCATCAATCAATCCATGGCGAGCCTGGCGCGGGTATTGGGGCCGCTCGTCGCCGGATGGACCTATCAGGCGTTCTCGCCGGTTACGGCGTACAGCGCGGCGGGAGCGGCGCTGCTCCTCGCCCTGGCGATGGCGTCCGGCTTTGGGAAAACGTCGTAAGGGTCGTTGGGGAGGGGCGGGTCGAGGGGTCGTTGGGAAACCCAAGAGACAAGAAACGGTATACCGGAGACAGCCCCCAAATACGCGGTACCTAAAACCCAATACCCACGAGGGGTTTCCCAACGACCCCTCGACCCGCCCCTCCCCAACGACCCGCTTTTAAAGGAGACAAAATGAAACTCGCGTTACAGCTAGGCTTGATTCCCGGCAATTCCGTTCAAGACAAGCAGAAGTGGGCGGCGGACAACGGCGTGGAGGGCATCGAGATCAGCGCGTGGGACTACCGCCCGGAGCGGGTGGATCAAGCGAAGCGGGACTTCGAGAATACGCCCGTGCCCGTCGTCAGCATCTGCGGCAACCCCAGCTTCGACTTCCTCGATCCCGACCCCGGCAAGCGGCGGAAGAGCATGGACGAGTGCAAGCAGTACCTCGCGCTGGCGGGAGAGCTGGGGGCCGTCGGGCAGATCGTGCCGCCCATCTTCGGCGGGCCGCGCATCAACGACCTCTCCCCGCTCGAATCGGCGGTCTCGCTGGAGAAGCGGCTGCTGGTCGAGCTGGTGAAGGAGCTGGGCGACGCGGCGCAGGCGGCGAACACCCTCCTAATGCTGGAACCCCTCAACCGGTACGAGCAGCACCTGCTCCGGCGGCAGGCGGACGGCTCGGAGATCTGCGAGAAAGCGGGGCATCCGAGCGTCGCCATCATCGCCGATTTCTTCCACATGCACATCGAGGAGACCGACACACCGCAGGCCATCCGCGACAACGCCAAATACATCAAGCACGTCCACCTCGCCGACAACACGCGGCAGGAGCCGGGCACGGGCGACATCGACTACCGGGCGGGCTGCAAGGCGCTCCATGACATCGGCTTCACCGGTTATATGGCCTACGAGTGCGGCATCAGCGGCGACGACAAAGCCGCTTCGCTGAAGAAAAGCCTGGATTACATGCGCGATTGTATCCGCAGGGCGCAGGGCTGAATTTCACCACGGAGGCAGGGAGACACCCCAAACCCCCTAGAAGGGGGATTTCGCTTCGCTCAATACGCGGAGGTTAACGGATGAACGCGGATCAACCCCAACCTCAGATAAGGGGTTCCTAGCGTCCCGGCGGTTTCATAGGGGTGATCCGCGTTCTAGGGGGTTTGGGTTTCTCCCTGCCTCCGTGGTGAAATCAAACGAGGAAAGATATGAAAGCTATCGTCTGTGAGGAGCGCGGGGGGCCGGAAACGATGCGGCTGCGAGACATGCCGGAGCCGCAGCCGGGACCGGAGCAGGTGGCGATCCGGGTGGAAGCGTGCGGCGTCAACTACGCCGACGTCATGATGCGCTACGGCCTCTATCCCGGCAGCCCGGAGCCGCCGTTCATCCCCGGCTTCGAGGTGTGCGGGACGGTGGCGGCGACCGGCGAAGGGGCGAGCGAGTTCCAGCCGGGCGAACGGGTGGCGGGGCTGCTCCGCAACCCGCAGCACGGCGGCTACGCTGAGGTCGCCGTCGTCGATCAGAAGACGGTCGCGCCGTGGCCCGAACGGTTTTCCATCGAAGAAGGCGCGGCGTTCCCGATCAACTTCCTCACGGCTTACGGATGTCTGAAACTCTGCGGGCACTTGCAAGCGGGGGAGACGGTCCTGATCCACTCGGCGGCGGGCGGCGTGGGGACGGCGGCGGCGCAGCTCGCCAAACGCTGGGGGGCGCGGGTCATCGGGACCGCCGGAAGCGACGAGAAGCTGTCGAAGGCGCGGGAATTGGGCGCGGACGTGGCGATCAATTACCGGACCGGCGATTTTGCAGAGCAGGTGAAAAAGGCGACCGACGGCGCGGGAGTGGACCTCGTCATCGATCCCATCGGCGGAGAGGTCTTCGAGAAGAATTTACGGCTGCTGAAGAAGCTGGGACGGGTCATCGTCGTCGGGCTGAGCAGCCGGGAACCCAATACCCCCAAGACCAGCAGTCTGCTGTTCAACACCTGGGGCGTCTTCGGCTTTCACATGAGCGCCATGTGGTCGCGTCCCGGCCTGTTTCGCTCCTGCCTGGACGAATTGACGGCGATGCTGGCCGCCGGGGAGGTTCATCCCGTGATCGGCCATCGGTTAGGATTGAATGAGGCGGCGGAAGCGCATCGATTGATGGAGGAGCGGGAGAATATCGGGAAGATCGTCCTGTTTACGGGCACGAGTCCCTCCAAAGGCTAAGTCTAACATCAGTGGAACTGAGACAGATTATTGAATACTGAACGGTCCGGTGATGCCGCCCGATTGAGAGCGCATTTGGAAGCGTTGTCCGGCGCGAGATCCCGCTACTGGAACGCGCCGGGCTTCCTTCAAGCGATGGAGTACGCGGAAGCGCAATTCCGCTCGTGGGGTTATGCGATCCTCCGCCAGCCGTACGAGATCGGGACGGTTCATCCGACCTCCGGTTACAACCTGATCGCGGACCGGTACGGCGGGAGCGGCGGGCCGCCGGAAATCCTCGTGGGGGCGCACCTCGACAGCATCGCGCCGGGGGCGGAGGAAGGCGGGCCGGCTCCCGGCGCGGACGATAACGCGAGCGGCTGCGCGGTGGCGTTGGAGGCCGCCCGGCTCTTCGCGGAGTCGGAAGCCGACCTGGGCGTCAGGTTCGTCCTGTTCGGGGCGGAAGAGATCGGGCTGTACGGCAGCCGGGCTTACGTCAACGCCTTGCTTGGGAACGAGCGAAAAGCCTTGAAAGCGGTCTGGGTCTTGGACCAGATCGGCCTGAACACGCGGGCGGAGCCGACCCTGAAATTGGAGGGCTACAAGACCCGGAGCGGTCGGCTGATGGATCGGGTGGAAGCCGCCGCTCCTGCGGTCGGACTGCTGACGGAGCGCACCTACCGTCCCTACGGCAGCGACCACATGCCGTTCCTGAGGGCAAAAATCCCGACGCTCCTGCTCATTCAGCCCGACGACGAGGACGATCCGCTCAACCACACGGCGGAAGACCTTCTCCACCGGCTGGATTACGGCTACATGGCGCGGATTCTGCGCCTGCTGGCCGCCGTGATCGGCCCTAATCGCTAAAATAAAAAAACCCTCGCAAGGGAGGGCGGGGCGGCGAGTCGATCAGTGGGGTCAGCCTGCGTGCGGATGAGGCGGCGCGGTGGATGGCTCCATCGAGCCGAAGCCCGACCCGTCGCCCGCGTGCTCACTCACCGAAGTTCGGTTGACTTTTTCAGTCTTCTATGGTCACCTGTAGGGGGAGGCTCGTCTCGTTGCCCGGCCCCGCCCAGGCGACGATGTTGTTGGCGACCAGCTCGCATTTTTCGATGTCCCCCTCGTAGACCACCGCCGAGCCGGTCCCGTCCACGATGAACGCCAGGTTTCGGGCCTCCTCATAGGAGAGAGGCAGCGTTTTGACGAGCGCGTTGATGACCTGCTGGAACGTATGGCACTCGCAATTATGGAGCCTTTCCAGCACATTGGGATCCTAAGCTTAGAATTCCACGTGGACAAGTTGTCGCGGCCGCTTCTATAGTGTCACCTAAATACTAGTGACTCCAGCGTAACTGGACTGGCCACAGTTAGGCCGCAAATGTAATCACACTGGCTCACCTTCGGGTG